>OAWV01000201.1_pt1 | contig 53612 bp, 50 predicted proteins | sample 1495551 | NCBI WGS metagenome assembly OAWV01 (sample SAMEA2580245, study PRJEB22360) | human gut metagenome | biome: human gut; feature: human-associated habitat; material: faeces | place: Denmark | collected 2008/2010 | reverse complement strand
GCAAAATCTAAGAATACTGAACGTATCTCGGCATAACATCTATCTCGTCATAAGGAGGAAATATCTCGCCGCTTCTTGCAAATATACTGTTAAATGAACTGGATTGGGAACTTGAAAGTCGGGGACTTAGATTTGTACGATATGCAGATGACTGTATTATTCTTGTCAGAAGTGAAAAAGCTGCGACACGAGTAATGAAATCAGTCACGAAATATATTGAGAATGTCCTGCGGTTAAAAGTGAACAAGGACAAGAGTAGAATAGGCAGACCTACCGAAATACAATATCTAGGATTTGCTTTTTATTATCAATTTCAGGAAAAGAAATATAGGATGAAAGTTCCGAAAAAGTCATTGGATAAAGTAATGAAGAAAGTCAGGAAACTTACGAGCCGCAAGTGGAGCGTGAGTAATTCATACAAAGCGAAAAAGATAGCAGAGGTAGTAAGAGGATGGATTAATTACTTTAAAATTGGCTCAATTCTTACAGTAACCCGAAAACTTGATACAGTAATCAGGTATAGATTCAGAATGTGCATATGGAAACACTGGAAAAATCCAAAAACCAGATATAAAAATTTGGTAAAACTGGGTATTAGTAAAAAGAATGCAAGGTGTGCGGCGGGATTTCATGGATATGCCCGAGTGTGCCGTACAAAAACTGTTTGTTATGCGATGTCAAATGCACGTTTGAAGAAATTTGGTTTACTCTCAGCCGAGGAATATCTTTGTAAAGCGAGATGTCAAGTTAACTGAACCGCCGGATGCGGAACCGCATGTCCGGTGGTGTGAGAGGTCGGCGGCAAAAGCCGTCTCCTACTCGATCCTTGTCCGTGCAAACTATACGAACCTGCAAAAAGGCTTTCACGAAACAACAGAGTATTTGGAAGTGTTTCTCAGAAATCTGCTTTTGAACGAGAAAAATGAGCTTCATAATCGAAATCTTCATATAAGTGGACTTTTGGACGAAGAGAAAGTGGACATTGGGGATACAAAAGTGGATATTGAGAATGAAAAAGTGGACATTCAAGACAAAAAAGTGGATATTGAAAGTGTACTTTCCGAAAAAGGTAGTGATTTCCCGGTAAAAACGAGGATTCATATCCATAGACTTTTTGAGAAGTTTGGCTTTGATGAGGTGTTTGGAAGAAGTGCGGTTATGGAACTTTTTGAGCTGAAAGGTTCAGGTGCTTCAAAACTTCTTTCCAACTTGGTTCAGGCAGATATTATTGAACCAGTATCCGGTCACGGAAAAGGGAAATATAAATTCAAGAAGTAATGTATATCTTGTTTGAAGTTTTATAAGTTTTTTCTTGAAATTATCGACACAGCGTGTAGACTATTCCATATTTAATCTTCAGTAGCAGGATAGCGAAGATAAGGAAGCAGAATAGAAATTGTGTAGACGGTCTGCACAAATTACAAGATTAAAGTTCATTGAACAAAAAAGCCTTTATGGGCGGGAATTTTCAATGGATATATCGTATGACTAAAGAGGTGTTAGCAAGTGTGCAGCACCTTTTTGATTTATAGGGAGAAAGAAAAAAAATTTTCGTTGAATATTTTAGCCTTTTTGGGCTATAATTTTCAATGAGAACTTGAAATTCTGATAGAAAACATATATAATATTGATTGAAAAAGCCTAAATAGGCAGAAATTTTCAATGAAATGGAGTGGGCTTTATGGAAATTAAGCGTGATAGTTACCTTGAACAGTTGATTTCATATCGTTTTGACGGCTTAGTGAAAGTAATTACTGGTATCAGGAGATGTGGCAAGTCCTATCTTCTTAAAAATATATATCGAAATTATCTGATTGATAACGGTGTAAAAGAGGAGCAGATTATTACGATTGAGCTTGACCTTGCGAAAGATATTAAATATCGTAATCCGCTTATTCTTTCATCGTATGTAAGAGAGAAAGTGGAAAAAAGCAAAGACGAGTATTATCTTTTCGTTGATGAAATTCAAATGTCTGATGAAGTGGCTAATCCATATAATCCGGACGGTAAGAAAATTACTTTTTACGACGCTCTTAATGATTTGAGAGGTTTATCGAATTTAGATGTTTATGTAACCGGAAGTAATTCAAAAATGCTTTCCAGTGACATTCTTACTGAATTTAGAGGACGAAGCGATGAAATAAGAGTACACCCACTTAGTTTTGCAGAATATTACTCTGCTGTTGGTGGAGATAAAAACGAAGCATTTGATGAATATGCGTTCTATGGAGGTATGCCGCTTATCTTGTCGAGACCTAATGATACAGCTAAGATGAATTATCTGAAATCGCTTTTCTCAGAAGTGTATATTAAGGACATTGTTGAACGTAAGAGAATTGAAAGACAAGATGTTCTGGAGCAGATATTAGATTTGCTCTGTTCATCGGTTGGCTCATTAACAAATCCGACTAAAATTGCGAACACTCTGAAATCTAAACAAGGGGGCGGTGTGTCTGCCAACACGATTCGGGCATATATCGGACATTTGGAAGATGCGTTCCTTTTTTCAGAAAGTAAGCGATATGATGTAAAAGGCAAATCTTATTTTGATTCGCCAAATAAATATTACTGCGAGGACATTGGACTCAGAAATGCAAGAATAGGCTTCCGTCAACAGGAAATGACACATATAATGGAGAACATCATATATAATGAGTTGAATATCAGGCAGTTTTCCGTTGATGTTGGTGTTGTTTATGCAAGGACACTCAGTGAAAAAGGCAATTCAATTCGTACTCCAAGGGAAATAGATTTTGTTGTAAATTCAGGAGGAAAACGTACCTATATCCAGTCAGCGTATGCGATGCCGACTGATGAAAAAGCTGAAGTAGAACTCAGACCATTTACACTTACAGGAGATTCTTTTCCTAAAATTGTGGTAAGGAAAGATATTGGAAAGCGTTGGTATGATGATAACGGTATTTTGAATATCAATGTGATTGATTTCCTTTTGGATAAGGAGCTTATATAAAAAAGAGCATATAGCGATTGTTGGAGGAAGATAAGTGAGTACAAGATATACGAAAGAAGAATTGGAAGAATACTTCTTTGAAGCCTTAGCTATGTTTAACGATGTTCTGGAGTCAGATATTATATCTGAAAATGTTGTATTGGACTTTTTCACACCTGCCAACGGACTTGCTGTATATAAGCGGTTTTGCGAGAAATATTTTTCTGACAAATATGAAAAGCAGCACGAAACTGAGAATTACTTTGAGTTTATTGCAGCGGAAGCATTTGTTGGGAAAAAACTTTATGGTGTACTTATTAGGTCAGATATAGAGTTTTCTCTTAGCGAAGTATTGATGACATTTTTACACGAAATATCCCATCTGTTTTGTACAAGAAATGAAATTGAAAGCGGAGATTTTTTCGACAGATATTGTATGGGAAGTGGCGAAGAAGATGGATATTATAATGCCGGATATGCTGTATGGAGAGAAGCGATTGCAGATATAATGGCAGATTCCATTATGTCTGAATATGCTACTCTTAAACTCGAAATGGCTGCTGATGAAATTCTAAATTGCTACAATCATATAAGTCGTCAGGATTCAGAAGCGAAAAAATATATCTTGCTTATCATCGTATATGTGATGACTTCAGAAGAAGTGGCAGGTACAGAAGATTGGAATGTCGCTGAAAAAGCAATAGAGAGTAAAATCAATATCAGCAATAGTATTTTGCGGGAGATATTGAAGCTTGTTTTTGAAAAGCTGCATCAATCTCCGTTTTGGGAAATTACACCAGAGTTTATCAGAGAACTTGGCATATTGTGTATCAAACTCATCGTGTATAGAACATTTGAAAACAATCGTAGTGAATAAAAAAGCCTTTATGGGCTACAATTTTCAATGAAATAAATATGACAGATATGTTGTATCAGTGTTATGGAGTGAAGGATAATATATAGTAAAAGAGTTCTTAAAGATTTTGGACTCAGTGAATCCACAATCAATGCGGCTATTATCGGAGATTTATATATTGCTTAGATTGTTGCCACACTGAGGAAACAATCTAATTGTGCAGACGGTCTGCACAAATTAAAGAATAAAGGTTCATTGAACAAAAAAGCCTATATAGGCAGAAATTTTCAATAAAAGCCAAAACAACTCAAAAACTTTGCTTTTAACATTGTTGAGTTAAAAAGAAATAAAATGAGTTAAAAGGTACGGAGGTGTTAGCAAATTGCGACACCTCTTTTCTTTTGCGAAAAACCTACTTGAAAAATTTTTCGCATCAGGTATAATGAAACTATCGAAAGCAAACTGCTTCCAATAGAAAAGAAAGCGAGGTGCAGGTATGAGAAGCAAGAGTCCTGAACTTATGAGTGAGATAAAAAAGTATATCGAGGATTATTACCTGCAAAACAGACAATCCCCATCGACTACAAAGATTGCTGAAGCAGTTGGAATTGCCAGAGGTACAGCATATAAATACTTGGTAGAGATGGCTGAGAAGAATATGATTGAGTACGACGGGCAGGAGATTCGCACCAATGTGACCCGTAAGTACAGTGGCGAACAGACACAGACACCGATTGTAGGTTCTATTCCTTGTGGCAGTCCTCAGTATGAGGAAGAAAATATTGAAGAATATGTATCACTTCCTACTGCTATTTTCGGCAAAGGAGATTTCTTTATATTAAGAGCAAGCGGTCAGTCTATGATTGAAGCAGGGATTGATGACGGCGACCTTGTGGTTGTCAAAAAGCAGGTAGAAGCCAAAGAGGGCGATATAGTAGTTGCCCTTGTGGATAATCAGAATACATTGAAACGCTACTTCCGAGATGATGAGAATAAGAAAATCATTCTCCACCCGGAAAATAAGAAGATGAAAGACATCATTGTAGATGAGTGCTGCATTCAGGGTGTGGCTTGTCACATCATCAAAGAACTATAACAGAGGACAGACGAATGAGAACACTTGAAGGAATTCGCTATCTAATCAATTTGGATAGTGCGGAAATACAACAGAACTTTGCCGGAGGAGTTGCACCACCGGACAAGGTGGAGTCGGAGGTGGACACAACTTGAGCATTTATATGTCAAGAGCCGAGTTGGAAGAAATCAGCGAAGGCTTGATAACAGCTTATGCTAATAAGTTTAGCAATCGAGTGATTCAATCCATCGACATAGAACATTTCATTACAGAATTTCTTATGTTACGAATTGAATACGCTTCTTTCGCAGAAGATGATGCAGGCAGGATTGGTTTTCTGGCAGATGGAGCAACACCACTGCTGGTACATCAGGACGGAAAAATTATTCCCTTTGTTTTCCCGAAAGATACCATCGTACTTGATAAATTTCTTCTTGCTGAAAAGGAGCAGGGACGTCGCAGGTTTACAATGGCACACGAAGCGTCACATCATATCTTGAGTAAGATGTATGCAATGCCGAGTGAAGGACGCTTTCATGCAGAGTACGACAGTGAGCGTAGTTGTTCCAAAGAGGAACTGGCTTAGATGTTTGCGTCTGTTGAGTGGCAGGCAGATACAATGGGGGCTTCGCTTCTTATGCCGAGAAGAATTATTGAAAATGCCTTGGCGAAATATAATCAGTCAAATCCGATAAAAGTTTATGGCGATAATACCATTACTTCAAAGGATAAAGCAGTTATCCGCAGAATGGCAGCTTATATCGGAGTATCTTATACAGCCTTGGTTATCAGATTGAGAGATATGGGACTATTTGAGTATCACAATATCCTTGAGTACATTTCCAATGAGTTAAATCTGGGAGGTGTTTCGCAATGAGGTTACAGACTCAGGTAGCACCTGAAATACAAAAGAGATTGCTTCTGTCAAGAGTAGAAGCAGAAAGTCTGAAAGAGCGTGATATTCTCTGCCCGACTTGTGGGTTCAGGATACAAAGAGTATTTTCAGACGCAACCGGACATTTGAGTGTGAAGTGTCAGAAATGCAAGAATGTCCATATCTTAAATCTCGCTTACTTCCGCAGAATCCGCAGGAACGGATATAGTAGGAATTGCAGGCGATGAATATTACAAGTAAATATCGAAACGATTTCTAATCGAGTAAGCGGAGATAAGCAATTTATTTGCTAAACTACCAAGCACCGTACGAAGCCGGATAAGTGAAGAATAGAAGTATTCTTTGCTGTCCAGATTCGACGGTGCTTTTTTTGTTGCTGTTTTATTCGATTATGCTTCGTGCAGTATTAGGTCTTTTCCCTTACTTGGGAAAGGACTTTTATGTTTTATAACGCATGGCAGTGCCAGATAGCTGAGTACCCGTAATCTCCGAATTTTGAAACTTATCAATTTTTCAAAATTCAAAGGAGATTACGAAAATGACAAACATACTTACATTAGCAGAACAAGAAGAATTATTTGCAAAGGATTGTAAACTGATAAACCTTAAATACGAATATAACGGTTATACCGGAGATGAAAGATGGGCGATTATTACGGAATTATCTGTAAAAGAGCTTTGGGAGAAGTATCCCCTTGTTATAGAAAGATATTCTCCGTTTGTACATCTTTCCATTGCACAGGGAGAGGTAATTGACAATGCAAACCGAAATGAGGACAAGTATGCAAAGAGAAGCAGTCGCACACTTGACTGCTATGGATATGACGATGAAATGTCCTCACAGTTCCATAAAGAACTTGCTATTATGTTTGACGACCCGTTTGAAAGAGCAGAGGAAGAAAGGCTTGAACTGGAAAGAGAAGAATTGCGTCAGTGTGAAATCAGGAAAGCAAGGATAGCACTTTCAATGTTGCAGCCACTTCAAAGGGAACGCCTTATGAAGAATGTGTGCTGCGGTCTGAGTTCCAGAGTGATTGCAAAGCAGGAGGGCGTATATTACAGCTCCGTAGATAAGTCTATTGCTGCGGCAAAGAAAAACTTTATCAAATTTTATGAAAATCTCTGATTTTGGGTGTGCATTTCATACCCCTTTGTCCAAATGAGTGAAGGGGTTATTTCATTCCGGATACGAATGACACTTTAAAAATTAGATTCTTGTGAGGTTATGTATATGAAAGAAAAAATGATTTGTCGTGGGGATTTATTCTACTATGACTTTGGAGATAACAGTGGTTCAGTACAAAGCGGAGAACGTCCGGTGCTTGTCATTCAGGCAGACGATTATAACCAGAATGCTCCAACGATTATTGTTGCAGCGGTTACAAGTGTAATCAAGAAAAGATATTTGCCATCGCACATTATTCTCGGCGAGGAGTTTGGACTGAAGAAACCGTCAATGGTTCTTCTGGAGCAAATTCGGACAGTCAATAGAGAGGATTTGCGTGAATACATAGGTACGGTAGATGACGATAAACTTTTCAGACAGATAAATGCAACTTTGAAAAAGACTTTTGGACTTTGGGTTTACAAGCCGGAGGGGAAAGAAAATATTCGTTGTCTATGCCCGAAGTGCCTGAATGATTACATCCACAATCCGGACTATATTGTAAGGCGACTTGACCCATTTGCAAAGCGAAAAGACAGATGTGATAAGTGCGATGGGTCGGTTCGCATGATAGGCTCATCGCCATTTTTTAATTATCATAAGGCATAAGGGCAGAAAAAAAACAAGGAGGTGCTTCCGTAATGGCAGATACAGAAAAGATTATCCGAAAAAAATATGATGTGCCGATATGGCATAAGTCTAATTTGACGATTGATGAAGCAGTTGAATATTCTGGCATAGGCAGAGAAAGACTGAGAAAACTAACAAGCCAAGAAGAATGCCCATTTGTTCTTCATATAGGAAATCGTCGAATGATTAAGAGGAGGATTTTTGATGAATACATTGAAAAACTTACTTTCCTTGAATGATGATGAACGCTTACTTGCCGAAGTAAGAACATATCAGGAAAAACTCATAAGTAATGCTGAAGAACCGATATGGGAAAGAAAGTGGCTGACAATCGAGGAAGCCGCAGCATATTCCGGTATAGGAAGAACGAAGTTGCGTGAGTTGTCTAATCAAGCAGGTTGTCCCTTTGCAATATGGATAGGCAATAAAATTCATATTGTGAGGGAACGACTGGACAAATATATAGATAAGCAGTTTAGAATTTAGGAGGATACAATGGCGACAAAAAGAAAAGATAAATCAAGGGTTGTTCTGAAAACCGGAGAGGTTCAGAGAAAAGACGGTACTTATCAATTTAGCTGGCAGGACAGCCAGATGAAAAGAAGATTTGTTTACGCAAGAACTTTAGATGACCTGAGAGAAAAAGAAAAGCGTATTCAGAAAGATAAATGTGATGGTATTAAGACCGAAGCACGATACACAACCATTGATGAATTATTTGACCTTTGGGCAAATATGAAAAAAGGGCTGAAGAATAATACCTTTGAAAATTACAAATATATGTACAATACTTTTGTGCGACCAGTGATTGGAAGTAAAAGAATATCAACGCTGAAGAAATCGGATATTAAGAAATACTACAATTATCTTGTTGATGAAAGAAATTTGAAGCCTTCAACGATTGATAATATACATACGGTTCTTCATCAGGTTTTACAGATTGCTGTCGATGATGACTTTATCAGAAATAACCCGTCAGATAATGTGTTGAGAGAATTGAAAAAAGCACATTGTTTTCAGTCGGAAAAGCGTAGAGCGTTGACGAAACCGGAGCAGGAGCTATTTCTGAATTTCCTGAAAACCCACCCTGTATATGAACACTGGTATCCGGTCTTTGCAGTAATGATAGGAACTGGACTTCGTGTGGGGGAAGTAACTGGATTGAGATGGTGTGATATTGATATGGAAAGTGGAATGATTGATGTTAATCATACTCTTGTGTATTATGACCACAGAACCAAGGGAAGTAAAAGTGGCTGTTATTTCAATGTAAATACAACGAAGACTCCGGCGAGTATGAGGCAGGTTCCAATGCTCGGTTTTGTGAAAGAAGCATTTGAACATGAGAAACAGAAGCAGGAAGATTTAGGACTTCATTGCGAGGTCACGATTGACGGATATACAGATTTTATTTTCATCAATCGTTTTGGTCAGGCACAGCAGCAAGCCACACTCAACAAAGCAATCCGAAGAATTATCCGTGATTGCAATGATGAGCAGTTTTTGCACAGTGATGAACCTGATGTGTTACTTCCTCATTTTAGCTGCCACTCGCTTAGACATACATTTACAACAAGAATGTGTGAAGCTGGAGTAAATATAAAGGTCATTCAAGACGCACTCGGACATTCAGATATTTCAACTACACTGAACATCTATGCTGATGTTACAAAAGAAATGAAAGCGGAAGAGTTCAAAGGATTGGATAGCTACTTCAAAGTATAATATTGGACTTCACATACAGAAAGAGAACATACAGAGTGTTGTGTGTTCTTTTTTCTTGTTCTGAAGCAGGAAAAGATAAGGCAGCGTTACTTTGATGTGGATTGACATTGTAAATAAGAGAAGTTATAATTTCTTGTATATGAATATGCTCTTGCATATACTATTATCGCCCTACATCATTTACATCATATTTTACATCATTTGCCCGCAAAGTGACTCAAAGTAGAGCAAAAATATGAAGTATGGGGGATAATTGGAATATGGAGAATTTAATAGTATTAACACCAGCTTGGTCGAGTATGAAAGAACCACAAAAAGGATCCCGACAATGAAGTCACAGGGGGCTGCTAAGAACGAAGCAAACAATGCAGCTCAGTCTGGTGCAGCTGCTCCGGCAGAAGCAAAAGTGGCTGAGAAGGTTGATTTTTCCAACGTAAAGATTGAGCCAATCTTTGAAGAAATGGTTGATTTCGATACATTTGCAAAATCTGATTTCCGTGCAGTTAAGATCCTGGCATGTGAAGCAGTACCGAAGTCCAAGAAGCTTCTGAAGTTCACACTGGATGACGGAGAACGCAAGGATCGCGTGATCTTAAGTGGAATTCATGACTATTACGAGCCGGAAGAACTGGTTGGTAAAACAGCAATCGCTATCGTGAACCTGCCACCGAGAAAGATGATGGGCATTGATTCCGAAGGTATGCTTATTTCAGCAGTACACGAGGAAGACGATCATGAAGAACTGAACCTTCTGATGGTAGATGACAGAATTCCAGCTGGTGCAAAGCTGTACTAAAATTAAATATAAAATCTCTAAAACCATGATGTCAGACCGTAGTTGACAACAATTTGACAACAAAATTTGGGATAATAATGAATTGTTATGAAGCATGACGAATTTCAGGTGAAAGGACACAGGTTTGAGAATGAAATCAAAATTGATTCACTGAGTCGATGATTGATATGCATGACAACAAGAGCACTTCTTAGAGTTAATCTGAGAGGTGCTTTTTTTTCGTACTAAAAAATATATCCCGGCAGTCAACTTCTGTAAAACAGTGAATTACGCGAACAACGAGCCAAAGTCCACGCTTGCGTGAGACCCTGGCGACTGTCGCGATAACAAGAGAAAATTCGCAAAGCGTGTTTTCTCTTGTCTTGGAGGAAAGCATAATGGATAAAAATTATAAACCAATCACAAGTATGAAGGAAGTATCGGAGCAGCTTATAGCAATCCTCTGAAATAATACATCTTAATCCAGCCCATCAGAGTGTGAAATCCTGCGTCAGATATCTTTACCGTGCGTCAGCACGCCTGCAGATATCTTCCTTGTCTTTCGCACTCTGCTGAACTGTCTTAAATGCATTATTTACGAGGATTGCTATAGTGAGAAATTATTGGATGAACAGTTTGCTGAGCATGCATTAGGAAGAGAAGAAGCTGCTATTAGTGATATGCTTAACGAATTAAACAAGGATATCAGTAAAATTCATGTAACTGCAAATAAAAGTAAAATGATAATATTTTTACATTCTCTGACATACAGAACAAAAAAATTCAGAGATCAGATGGATGCTATTAATGCTATTAATGATAAAACGATAGAATTTTTAACAGCGATATGTGATAATATGGAGCTTGATGAAGAAACAAAGAAAAAAACAATAGAGGTTAATTGTTCTAAAGGGAAAAATACTCAGTTACATCAAATTTTAGTGAATCAGACGGAGCCGAAGCCGGAAAAGAAAACTTCTCTTCTGAGGAAACTGGATGAAAAGAAGAAAGAGTGTGCAGAACGTGATGCAAAGCAACAGACAGTGAAGAAAAAACGGAACTATGATATGAGTTTATAAAAGTCTGTCAGCAGGACAGACTGGAAAGTAAGAAAAGATCCAACCACAAGGGTATTAATTCATGAAAAAAGTTCTCTTGCACCACCAGGGGAGACAATGGCATTTAAACTGGGAGACGAAAAAGGTTTTCGATGGGTGGCAGAGTCATTTAAATAAATACAGATTTTTATAGATACCTTACCTGCCACCTGCCGGTGTATGAAATTACGAAAACAGATTGCGAAACGCTTGCAACTTGCAATCAAACAAGATATAATGAAGAAAAAAGAGGAGGCGATATCTATGGCAAGAACAGCAAATGTATTTGCACGTGTTGAGCCTGAAGTGAAAGAACAGGCAGAGCAGGTGCTTGATAGACTTGGAATTCCAATGTCCAATGCGGTAGGAATGTTTCTGAGACAGATTGTACTCCAGAGAGGAATTCCTTTTGAGATGAAACTTCCAGCTTATGAGGAGCCTGTTGCATATGGATCTCTGACAAAGGAACAGTTCAATGCAGAAATAGAAAAAGGCATGGAAGATATTAAGGCTGGCAGAGTGTATTCAGCAGATGAAGTTGAAGCAGAAATGAAACGGGAATTTGGTATATGAAATATAAAGTGATGTATACAGCAGGAGCAAAGAAAGATCTGCGAAATATTTTCAGATATATTTCAGAGGAACTGTTAGCTCCGGAGAATGCTGCAGGACAGACAGAGCGGATTATGACGGCAATTCGGAAGCTGGATACTATGCCGAACAGAAATCGGCTCTATGAGGAAGAACCGTGGCACAGCAGAGGACTTCGATTCTTTCCAGTGGGTAATTATCTGGTATTTTACAAAACAGATGATGAAACTGAAATAGTATATGTAGTGCGAATTATGTATGGTGGACGTGATGTTCATAAACAGTTAAGTCAAACAGAAGACGTTTCAGTAAATTAAAACAGAATATGGAACAAAAACACGAGCAGTTAGTCTATGAAAAATAGGTTAGCTGCTTTTTTCATGCAAAAAGGGAGGTACCGTGTATGGGATATGCACGTAAAGATGTAGAGAAAACAAAGAAAATAGCAAAGAAATTTGTACGCTATCAGGAAGGGGCAGAGCTTTATAGCATTGGACTGACGAAATTCCAGGAATTGGCGAAAGAAGCCAAAGCAGTGTATAAGATTGACAAAGTTGCTCTTGTAAACTGTGAGATATCTTGACTTTTGCAGGTAAATTGACAAAAAACACCCGTCAAACCCAATAATTACAGGGCTTGGCGGGTGTTCTGGTTTGTCAGATTTTCATGGTGTTTTTTCTGCTTTTTTGGTCTTTGCCAAAATTTTTTTTATTTCTCCCAGAGTCCGGATACGTTTTCCGAAATCGATATCCATGTTCTTTCCAATATCTTTTAGAACCTCATCATAATAATCAAACAGATAGTAGTTTTGCTGGATCAGACTACATTCGGCTTTAGACAGAGAGGCCAGAATGGTCCCGATACTGTATTTTCGCTCCAGCTTATTTTCAAGTATCCTTGCAATTGTCAAAGCTATAAAACAGGTCAGGAAATGTGCTTCGATATGTTCTCTTGTCCAAACATATACGGGTCTGGCTTCCAACTCACTTTTAGTTATTTTAAAAGATTCTTCAATACGCCATAATCCCCGGTACATGTCGATGATCTTATCATCAGATGTTCCCATTTCACTGGTCAACAGCATATAGTAACCGTCCAATGCTTCTTCTTCCCGGATTTTGTCTTTATCAATGTCCAGCACAGAGGTGGCAGTAAGGATCTCTCCTGTTTCTTTGTCGTAGTCCACTTTTTTGATGTACTTTGCAGCACCGTAAGATGTGGCTCTTGTATAATTTCCAGGATTTTTGGCGAGATCTCTGGCTTTTGTCAGTGCAGCTTCCCTGTCTGCTTTTGCCCTTTTGGCATATTTTTCGCTCCAAAAGACCACCTGCTTTTCATCCACCTGTTTTTTTATTTTTTTTCCAGTAACAGAGGTAACCTGTATTGTTCTTGGAGATCTCCGGGATTTTCGTTTATATTCCGTACCAAGCCACTCATAGCCATCTTCTTTAAGAACATAGTCTCTGATGCTTTTTTCAGCACCCCGGATGGACATACTGAAAACATATCCATCATGAGTAGGAGTATTGATCGTATACCAGATGTTATCACCCGTCGTCATCCCCTTGTCAGCAATAGAGATCACCCTGCCAGGGTCAAACTGATTTTTGATACGCCCGAAGTTTGGTCTGTAGGTCAGACAGTCGTTAGTGTTTCCTGGAAAGAGTTCGTAAGTGATAGGGATACCCTGATTATCCATGAACAGTCCCATCTGTACGATTGGATCTGGACGGTGTTCTTTGGAAACCCCTTTGCGGAGAAAGTCATTCTGCTCGTCTGTTTCGAAATAGTAGTTCGTAACATCGTAATAGATCAGACTGGTATCCCTTCCGTAATTCTTTTTGATCCTGTCATTTATCCAGACCTGCATATTTTCTTTGTGCTTATTCAGAAAAGAAAGACAGCGGTAAGTATCATCCAGGGAGTAATCTGTTTTTTCAAAAAAACGTTCTCTGCCATCATAAGAAGATCTTTTCGATGCCGGAAAAAGGAGCCGGGAATAGACCAGCATCTTCATGATGGCGTTGGCATCGTACTGTTCTTTCGAATGGCGCTGTCGATTGGCCAGAAAGGTATGGATACCAAGTTCGTGATAGATCTGGCTCAGTGCAGCATAGCCGAAATTTTTCCGCAGATCATCCCCGGGGCATAGCCGATCAGAGTCATAAAAAGTAAAGTGGATCGGAGCAGTCTTTTCCTGCTTTTCTTTTTTTAACTGCTCAATTCTTTTTTGAAAGTGAGTAATTGGATCATCGTATTCTTTTTCGAGAACATCAAGATATCCCAGAGATTCAATTGTTTTGGAACGGGACATTTTTTTCTGTTTATCATAAAAAGAATCAACAATTGCAAGATAGATGCGTCCGTTATTAGTTTTTGTTTTTCTTAAATGCATAATAGTCACCTCTAAATATAACTATTATACTATATATATCTATATATATCCAGTAAAATATAACAAAAGTAAAAAATAAAAAAAGCCTGTAAGCCATAAGGGAAAAGGCTTTCAAGCTACAACCGAACATATGTTGCTGCAAAACTGTGGCGTGTTTGAACGCAGTCGCTTCGCGGCTGCGTTCATGAGCAAGTAGCAAAGCGGATTGCGAATGTCCGCTTTACAAATGATTTTTCAGGTATTATAAGACGGACGGTCTTACGATACCTTTTTTTGTGTGGCGTTAGCGAATTGTTATGATTTGTGTGAAGCTTTGTGCAAAATGTATAATTGTAAGCGCTACTTAAGGTGTTTTACACACTAAATTACAACAAAACCACAAAAAACAAAAATATATATTGTAGTTATTGACATACAAGATAAGATATCATATAATGTATACATACAAAACAAGATGACGTTAAAATAAATGTTAAAAGGAGGTAATTTATGAAACGAAAAGTAATAAGCACGGTAATTGCAGCATGTATGGTAGCTGGGACAATGGTTGGTTTCGGAACGAGCGTAAACGCAGCCACATCAAATTCGGAAGACAGTGGAGAAAAGATTACATTAAAGCTTTTCCATAACTGGATCAATGTGGATGAGGCACCGTATTTTGAGGACATTGCTGAAGAGTTTGAGTCAACACATCCAAATGTGGACATTGTTGTTGAGAATGTTGGAGATCCAGATTATAAGTCTAAACTTAAGGTTATGCTTGGTGCAGATGATGCTCCTGATATTTTCTTTTCGTGGAGCGGTGAATTTGCATATAAGTTTGCAAGAGCGGGAAGTGCACTGGATCTGACGGAATACTATGAAGAGGATCCTGAGTGGAAAGATAGCTTTATCCAAGCTGCGCTTGAGCCATTTCAGTATGAGGAAGGTATTTATGGAGTACCGGTACGAGTTGACGCCAAGCTGATGATTTATAACAAAGATTTATTTGAGAAATATAATGTAGAGGTGCCGACTACATATGATGAATTCTTAAATGTATGCCAGACATTTAAAGATGCAGGAATAACGCCATTGGCTATGGGAAACAGTGATCCCTGGACAGCTTGCCATTATATTTCCACATTTAACAGTATGTGTGTACCAAGTGATGTACGTGCAGCAGATAATAATTATAAGACTGGTACATTTACAGATGACGGATATGTGCAGGCATTGAATATGTTAAAAGACTTGAATGATAAAGGGTATTTTACAGAAAATACGAATTCCATTGACTTCGAGGTGGCAAGAAATGATTTCCTTACAGGAAATGCAGCTATGACATATATGCAGTCTGTCGAATTTAGACGTTGTAAAGAAAATAATCTCAACGCAGGTGCATTTAAGATTCCATTCCCAGAGGGAGAAGATGGAGATCCGGATCTGGTAACTGGCTCACCTGATGGATTTATGATTTCAAAATCCTGTGAGAATCCGGAAGTTGCCATTGAATTTCTGAAGCTTATGACCAGCAAGCCATGGCAGGAGAGGATGATCACACAGTTATCCAGTCCGGCATCTGTACAGGGAATTCATAATGAAGAGAATTCAGATGCATTGACTTTGCAGGCAGTTGACATTTACAGTAAGGCTTCAGGCTTTGCGAATTGGCTTGATGCAGATATTCACAGTAAGATTGCAGATGTTTATGTACCTGGGCTGCAAGAGGTAATTGCAGGATCTGTGACACCAGAGGACTTGATGTTCGAGGTGCAGGAAATTGCAGAAGAAGTGCAGGGTGAGTCAGAAGAATAACAGAACTAACTGTCCATGGGAATAGATAATTCTCATGGACAGAAAAAGGAGATTCGGGAATGAGTATCTATAAAAATAAAAAAATCATAGTACTGTTCCTGGCACCGGTAACCATAGGATTGCTTATTTTTGTGTATTATCCTCTGATACAGACAATTATAGGTAGTTTGTATAAATGGGTATCCTATTCACCGGATAGGAAGTGGGTAGGAATGGCAAATTATTTGGCCATATTCCAGAAAAAAGGATTCTTAAGAATACTGTTCAATAATACTATATATGCAATCCTTTCTGTCGTGTGTCAGGTGGGTTTGGCGATGGTAATGGCAGCTTGCCTGGAAGAAATATTTATGAGAAAGTTTCAGAAATTTTTCCGGACAGTGTTATTTATTCCGTCATTAATTTCAATGTCAGTTATTGGCCTTTTGTGGAAATGTATTTTTAACCCTAATACAGGGCCGTTGAACCAATTATTGGTACAGGTTTTCCACGTTCAAAATCCACCCAGCTGGCTGGGTGATGCTGGTCTTGCAATCTTCTGTTGTATCTTTATTTCTCAGTGGCAAAATGTTGGATATTGTATGCTGCTTGATCTGATTGGCATCCAGAAGATTCCGCAGGAAATTCATGATGCGGCACTTATAGATGGTGCCAGTTCAGTAAAAAAATTTTGGTACATAACGTTGCCTATGAGCAAAGAGTCGATGTTGGTAACTGCACTTATAACAGTAATTGGAAGTTATAAGATTTTTACAGAGATACAGATACTGACTGGTGGTGGACCGGGAAGGGCAACTGAGGTTCTTGCAACAGCAATGTATAGGACCGCTTTTAATAACGATGAGATGGGTGTGGCAAGTGCGTATGCGGTAGTGATATTTGTGATTACGCTGGTATTATCTTTGATACAAATGAAGATATCCAGAACAGGAGAGGAGGCAGAACAATGAAATATAATCGATGGTATTCTTCCATTGGAAAAATACTGGTGTTTCTGTTCTTTTGTCTGTTTGCAGTTGCTATTATATTACCACTTGCATGGATGTTGATCTCCAGTGTGAAAAACAATACAGAGTTTTTGTCTTCACCGTGGTCACTTCCGGATAAAATACATTGGGAAAATTATGCATATGCTGTGAAATATGGTGTTGGCCAGTATTTTTTTAATAGTATCATTGTGACAGTAGGAACTGTAATTATGACTGTGCTCTGCTGTTCGCTGGCTTCCTATGTATTAAGCAGGTTTGAGTTTAAAGGGAAAAATCTCATATTTATTATGATTGTGGCAGGAATGATGATTTCACCAGAAGTAAATCTGGTTTCCTTGTTTAAACTTATGCAGAAACTTAAATTGTATAATACGCACCTTGGATTAATTATTTCCTATAGTGTATTTCAGTTTCCATTTACAGTGCTGTTGTTTCGTTCTTATATGCTGTCTCTCCCAAAGTCTGTGGAAGAAGCTGCAATGCTGGATGGTTGTTCTGTAATACAAATGTTTACAAAAATTGTGTTACCAATGAGCAAACCAATATTATTTTCAGGAGCGTTGTTTGCCACAATGCATGCATGGAACGAGTATATGTTTGCCACGGTATTTGTAGAAAGTGATGAGTTAAAAACAGTCCCTGTTGGTCTGGTTTCTTTGCAGACTGCTTTAAGAACAGATTATCCTGTTTTGATTGCAGGATTGACAATATCAGCTGCTGTAGTAGTTGTTGTTTTTCTGATATTCCAGAAGCAGTTTGTCAGAGGGCTTGCGCAGGGAGGCGTGAAAGGATAGAAAATATGAGAATACTAGGTTTGGGTGATTGCTGTGTGGATTATTATATTCACAAAAAGATGGCGTTTCCAGGGGGAAATGCATTTAATGTATCGGTGTATGCAGCGGAGAATGGAGCTGAAGCAGGATTTTTAGGAACAGTAGGTGATGACGTTATAGGAGAACATATCCTGAAATGCGCCAGAGAAAAGCATGTAGACATTTCACATTGTCCTGTGAAGCATGGAGTATCCGGACGGGCTGCGGTCAACATTGTTGATGGTGACAGAGTATTTGTTAGTGGTTATTTTGAAGAAAAACATGGTGTTGGAAGCTTGTACCCACCTATGTTGAGCAGTGCGGATCTGAACTATGTAGAATCATTTCAGCTTGTACACAGTTCCTGCTATGCACATGTAGAAAATCAGATTGAAAGAGTACATGCATTAGGACCGATTATCAGCTTTGATTTTTCATCAGAAGATAAATATCGTACAGCTGAATATCTGAAACAGGTAAGTCCAATGGTAGATATGGCACTGTTTTCCTGTGAAGATATGTCAGATGAAGAGTGTATTAGTTTTGCCAAAAAAGTACAAGGATATGGTGGTGCACATGTGCTGATGACCAGGGGAAAAGGTGGACAGCTGTTGGTAACAAAAGATGGTCTATGCCATAAAGGACAGGCAAAATTAATACAGGCTGTAGATACTATGGGCGCAGGAGATTCTTTCTTTGCCGCATTTTTGGTAACTTTGTTAAAAGAAGGATGGACCAAAGACAGTATCATTACAGAATCTATGATAGAAGTTGCTTTTGCAGCTGCAGCAGATTTTTCAGGACGTAACTGTTTAAGAGAAGGATCTTTTGGTATGGGGCTTTCTATTGAAATGTAAATAATAAAATGTAAATAAAAGGAGGATAAAAATGCTTAAGTTTAATGAGGATGCAATCAAAAAAGATGTGGAAGAGACACTTGCACTGCGCAAAGATGTGGAAGCTGCTGTGAAAAAAATTTGCGAGAAAGGTTATGACAATATTTTTCTCGTAGGTATTGGCGGTACATATGCAGTTGCGGAAGAATTAATGTCTTATCTTAAAGGACATTCCAAAATGGAAATATATCTTGAAAATGCAGCAGATCTGATAGCTGAAGGAAATACAAAGCTTGGAGAGAAGTCTGTTATGGTGATCACATCGGTTACAGGAAATACTCCGGAAATGACAGATGCTGTGCGTTATGGCAAGGAAAAAGGAGCCACAATTTTTGGATTTGTGGATGAAAAAGATTCTCCTCTGGCAAAAGAAACTGAAATTTTGTTTTCATGCAAAGGTGGAGCTTATCTGAAGCTGCTTGTGACTATGCTGGCGTTCATGAAAGAAAAGGGAGAATTCGAATTGTATGATCTCTTTTATCAGCAGGCGGAATCATTAGGGGATGCATTAATTAATGTGCAGAAAGAAGCGGATAAAAAAACAGAAGAATTTGCAGAAAAACATGGTGAGGACAGTATGCACTATGTTGTTGGCGGGGGAATGTTAAAGGGTGCAGCTTATAGCTATGCGATGTGCTACATGGAAGAGATGTTGTGGATGCGTACAAAATCTATTTCCTGTGCAGACTTTTTCCATGGTACACTTGAAGTTATTGAAAAAGATACGAATGTTACTATATTTAAAGGGGAAGATCGTGGCAGAGCTCAGGCTGAACGTGTAGAACGTTTCTTACCGAGAATCTGCGATAATATTACGGTATTTGATACAAAAGAATATCATACACCTGGAATAGATGACACATTTAGGGAAATTTTGACTCCAATGATAATGGCAGCTATTTACGCACGTATTAATGTGCACCTGGAAAATGTAAGAAAACATCCAATGGAAATCAGAAGATATTATCACAAACTGGATTATTGATGTGAAAGATAAAACAATAAAATTGAGGAGGTCATATTATGAAAATTGATTATAAAGCAGTCGTAAAAGAAATTCTGGACTCAAGAAAGGAAAATGGAGGTATTCATGCGATTTACTTCGCAGCTTGCGGTGGCTCAAAAGCAGGATTGACAACTGCAGACTTTTTCTTAAAATGTGAGTCAGCAACAATAGATAGTCATGTGTATACAGCCAAAGAGTTTGTACTTTGCCCACCTAAGGCTTTTGACGAAAATTGTATTGTAGTTACTTTGTCTGCAAGCGGAACTACACCAGAGGCTGTTGCAGCTGCAAAAGCAGCAAAGGAAAAGGGAGCAGTATCCATTACGATCGTTGGGAAAAAAGACTCTCCACTTGCAGAGCAGGGAGATTATGTGTTCTTTAATGGTGATGAGCCGAAGTATCAGTATTCCACATGCTCTATGGCAGTAGCTCTTCGTTTTGCGGTAGAACTCTTACAGCAGGCAGAAGGATATGAACACTATGACGACATGCAGCATGGTTTTGATATACTGGATGATGTGATCAAAAAAGCACGTGAATATGCAGAGCCAGGTGCTATCCGATTTGCAGAAGAACATAAAGATGATAAAGTGCTTCATGTTATGGCCACAGGCGCAAATTATAACGTAGCGTATACAACAACTACATGTATTTTAATGGAGTGCCAGTGGATTCACTCAAATCCAATTCACAGTGGAGAGTTCTTCCATGGACCATTTGAAGTAGTTGATAAAGAAGTTCCGTTTCTTGTACTTGTAGGAGTAGGAAGAGAGCGGGAAATGGATGAAAGAGCTGTTGATTTCCTGAAGAAATATGGAAAACGTATCACAGTGCTGGATGGTAAAGAGTTTGGTATTGATATACTTGGTGCAACAGTTGCAGAGTATTTAAGTCCTCTGGTGTTTACCGGAGTACTAAGCAGATACAGCCACCGTCTTGCAGATGCTCGTAATCATTCCGTATATGTACGCCGATATATGTGGCATGTTCCTTATTGATCGGGAAAATGGTATAGAATTGGCTTGAAATACGATAGCCTGGATGAAGCTGAATATATCACTGGTAACTTTTGGAGGAATATACTTAGAAAGCTTGCTGGATTGGAAAAAAGATTATATAATATAAAATAAAAGCGTATATGTTTAGAGACATATACAGATGAATGAGGTGCATTATGAATGAATTAGATCCGCAGAGTATTGTTCCGCTATATAAACAGTTGAAGGACTTGCTTCTTCAGGAAATTAAAGAGGGAATTTATAAAGCAAATCAGAAAATTCCGACAGAATTGGAATTAAGTGAAAAATATCAAATTAGTCGAATGACTGTTCGGAAAGCACTTGCTGAACTGGTGGAAGAGGGCGTTCTGGCGAAAAAACAGGGAAAAGGAACATTTGTGCAGGAAGAAAAGATGACAGAGGATCTTTCAAGCCCAAATAGTTTTACCAATCTCTGTAAACGTAATGGCAAAGTTCCAGGAGGCAAGACGCTAAAATGCACACTTCAGGAGGCAAAAGACAGAGATCGGCAGCAGTTAAAATTAGAAAATGGTGAAATGGTTATTTTGGTAGAGCGTGTGCGAACAGCAGATGATGTACCTGTTATGCTGGAAAAGCTTTATTTTCCAGGACATTTGAAAAATATACTTGTAGAAGATTTGAATAATGCATCTTTGTATCAGATCCTTCTTGAAAAGTATGGACTGCAGTCTGGAAACTCAGTGATGGAAATTAGTGTGTGCGAAGCTACACCAGAAGAGGCAGCGGAGTTGAAAGTAAAAACAGGGACACCTTGTTTATTGATGGAAGAAATTGTGTATGATCAATATGATAAGCCCTTCCATCGAACCAAGTCAGTGCTGCGAGGTGATAAATTTAAATATATCAGTCCGCGAATGAATGTGGTAAAGCATGTGAACAGTAATTAAACAAAAAGCCGGAAGCCTTGAATGTGGTTTCCGGCTCTTTTAGAATACGTGGAGGCTTGTAATGAAATTAGAGAAAAAGGTTAAAAAAAAATTAGAGGATCTGGGGATTTTTTTACTTTCTGGTTTTCTGATTGGTATTGCGACATATAATTTTGCATCGGCATTTTCTTTTCCTATGGTTGGATTCACTGGGATAGGGCTGATTGGATATCATCTGTTTGGAATCCCTATAGGCATGACGGTGATTTGCTTAAACATTCCAATGGCAGTTATTTCTTGGAAAATACTTGGAAGGGAATTTTTGGAAAAGTCTATATTATGTATTGCAAGTGTTGCTTTTTTTACAGATCATATTGCACCACTGTTTCCAAGATATACAGGAGAAATGCTTCTGGCGGTTTTATGTACAGCGACGTTATCCGGAATTGGTTATGCTCTAATGTATACAAGAAATGCATCAGCTGGTGGAACTGATTTTATGATTATGCTTGTGCGAAAAAAATTCCCCCATCTTTCTTTAGGAACCTTAACGCTGTTTCTGGATTCGTCAGTTATTGTTTTGGGAGTTTGTCTGGTGTCAAAAAGTGCAGATAGTCTTTTAATTGGAATTTTAATAACTTTTTTAATATCTGTAGTGATAGATAAAGTAATGAATGGATTTTCAGCAGGAAAGATGACGATGATTATTTCGCATTATCCAGAGCAGATTGCGCAGATGATTGCAGAAAAAGTAGGAAGAGGGGCAACATTCCTTTGGGCAGAAGGCAGTTATACCCATAATCATAAGAAAATAGTACTCTGTGCATGTAATAATAAAGAGTTATATATTATTCGAAAAAATGTATTGTTGATAGATCCGGAAGCTTTTGTTGTCATTATGGATTCAAATGAGGTACTGGGGGAGGGGTTTATTGAACCTGGTGTTGTTAACTAAGAATACAGTGTTATTTGGCAATGTTATGTCAGGGAAAGAATAATGTGAAGCTTCCAGAATGAGGAACTCTGAATAAAATGATGGATAATTCAGAAGCGATGTTGGAATATGAATACTAAGAATATGATTACTAAGAATATGATTTAAAAAAAGAGCTGACGCACTAATCAAGTCTCAAGTGCGAACCGCTCCCCGTCAAGTAGATTTTTTTGCATGACAAGTAAGGCATCATGATCATTGCCTTTTGTGGGCTCTGCCCACACCCGACCTCTGGAATAGGATCGGAAATTTCTGGCAATAATATAAATGCCGAAGGAATAGACAGAGAGCAGGAATTACTTTCTTTGATGAAGTTCTCCATCAATCCTCTTTTGCAGTAAAATTTGACGAGATACTCTGGTGAAGAATCCATGTTCGTGACAATAAATGTGTACATGTAAACCATTTGGTTTTCCGGCTTTTCAACCTTGCATACCACACGCCTTTCATAAGCCCATGAACTTGCTTTGTACATGAATCCACCATAAACTACCGCATAATCAACTTTGTTATTTCTGGTGATTTCATCAAGCTCATTCACAAGATAGGATGCTTTTTCACGGAGAATACCATTCTCTTTTAACCGGATCACATAGCTTGTGCCATTTTCCTCGCACTGCTTATAAAGAACAGGCGTAGCGAAACCGCTGTCACCACGAAGTAGGATTGGAACTTCAGGATAATCATTCAGGTATTCATCCAGTATCGGCTGCAAAAAGTCGACCACTCCGGTACAGGAATACTGAGTTCCATCACGAAGCTGTATTTTTATCAGGTCTCCGGTCATTCCATCATAACAGACAAGTGGATGATAACCATTGCTTTGATAATGAAAGTTAAAGGCTCTGCCTTCCTGTCTGCCGTATGCATCAAGGAGAGTGGAATCCAGATCCAGAATAACAGCCTGTGGCATCTGAATGCTGTAAATTTTCTTTCGAAGCACTCTGTTAATCGCAAGAAACTTATTTAAGGTATCTTCGTCCATGCGGTTAAAGAATCTTGATACCGTAGGCTGTGATGCAAGGGCATCTTTTTCAAGTACAGACTTGAATACAGGATTATTTGTCAGTTCATCGGAAGCATCATCTTCGAAATAACCGGCAATGATCATATATATCATCTGGAGCAAGTTTTCCTGATCCGTGTGATATCTGAATAATGCAGAATCATTGGTCTTGAAAGATTTGACAAAAAGCTTATCAATACCAAGTTTGCTTACGAATTCTTTGATAAGAAGCAAGCCTGCATCGGAGGATAAATCGTTACTGTTCACTCCGTTCACAGTAACGTAGCCAAAATTCATTCCAGATTGCCTGCGGCAATGGAATTTTGGCTTGTATGTTTCGGGATTTTGGCATATTCATGCCAAAACACCTCGCGGGATAGTGGTGTGTGAACAGTAACCATGAATACTTTCAAGTATCAGGAGTAAGTAAAAGTAGATTGACAGATAATATAGAAAAGCGTATTATAATAATAAAAAGGTGGGATTTCCCACACAAATGCTTGCGTAGGAGGTGTTGGTAATGGAAGCGATGAAAGATTATGTTGCCCATCTGGATAACAAAAAAAGAATTACGCTCAGAGGAGCTGCTTATCAGTATTACAATGTAAAAGAATACGGAAATGGCTGCATTATTCTGGAACCTCGGGAACTGGCAGTGCCAGAGAGCATTTCAGCCAGAACTCTGGCAGATATGGATCGTGCAGTAAGTAACTTTAAGAGAGGCGATGTTTCCCCGGTTATTGACCTGTCAGATTTTTAAAAGGAATAAGAGATGAATTTTAATATACGAATGGGAATTCCTGAAATGCAGGAACTTTGGTTAGATCTGCAGGAGAAATATCGTTCCGGTAATATAAAAAAGAAGGAAGAACAGTTGTATAAAAAATGGGGAAAGGCTTTAAAGCTGTTGTCGGCTGATCCGGGTTATCCGAGTCTTCAAACCCATGAAATAGAGCCATTATCCAGACGTTATGGAATGAAAGTGTGGCAATCATATCTGGAAAATAAAATCAGTGGCGCAATGAGAATGTACTGGGTTTATGGACCAGACCAGAAAGATATTACAATTATCGGACTGGAACCACATCCGGAAGATAAGAAAAATGGCGCATACGACCGAATTTCACTGTCGAATTTGTAGAATATGGAACAAAAACACGAGCAGTTAGTCTATGAAAAATAGGTTAGCTGCTTTTTTCATGCAAAAAGGGAGGTACCGTGTATGGGATATGCACGTAAAGATGTAGAGAAAACAAAGAAAATAGCAAAGAAATTTGTACGCTATCAAGAGGGTGCAGAGCTTTACAACATTGGACTGAGAAAGTTGATTTTTCCAACGTAAAAATCGAGCCGATCTTCAAGAAGCTTCTGAAGTTCATGCTGGATGACGGAGAACGCAAGGATCGCACTGCGATGGAGAGTAATGATACTGCTGCAGGTATGCCATATATGGCATATATAAGGCACAAAAAGGAATATGTCAATATCCCCCCGCGGGGCTTACTGATGTCAGAATTGTCTGATATCATAAAAGCCAGTTACCAATAAAGAAAAAGCGAGGGAACATGAAATGAAAAAGGGTTTATTGACAATGGCCGGAGTGCTTCTGACTGTATCACTGGTCAGTGCCGGAACAACAGTGCCTGTACTGGCAGAGGAAGAAACAACACTGGTATACGGAAGCGGAGATTATACCAGGATCAATCCTGCTATGGATGAACATGGAGAGATCAATATTCTGATCTTCAACGGTTTAACTGCACATGACGGAGATAATCAGGTAGTTCCGGGACTGGCAGAGAGCTGGGATTTTGATGATGAAACCAATACTTATACATTCCATATGGCAGAAGATGCCAAGTGGCAGGACGGCGAACCTGTGACAGCAGAGGATGTTAAATTTACTATTGAAGCGATCATGGATCCGGAAAATGGTTCTGAGAATGCACCCAACTACGAGGACGTAGAAGAGATCAATGTTATTGATGATCATACGGTTGCGTTCAAGCTTGAGGACAAAAACGTTGCATTCCTTGACTATATGACAATGGCAGTTCTTCCTAAGCATCTGCTTGAGGGAGAAGATATGCAGACCTCTGATTTCTTTCGTAATCCGGTAGGAACAGGTCCATACAAGATTGAATCCTGGGATGAGGGACAGGCGATCACACTGGTTAAGAATGAAGATTATTTTAAGGGTGAGCCTTCCATCGATAAAATTGTATTCAAGATCGTACCGGATGACAATGCGAAAGCACTCCAGTTAAAATCCGGAGAACTTGATCTGGCATTATTAACACCAAAGGATGCAGCTGCTTTTGCAGATGATGAGGCATATACATGCTACGATATGAAGACTTCTGACTATCGTGGAATCATGTTTAACTTTGGAAATGAATACTGGCAGAAAAACCGTGATCTGATCCCGGCAGTATGCTATGGGCTTGACCGTCAGGCGATCATCGACGCAGTTATCCTGGGACAGGGAATGCCAGCATATGGTCCTCTTCAGAGAAATGTTTACAATTATGAAGATGTAGAGCATTATGATTACAATCCTGAGAAATCAAAAGAAATTCTGGAAGCTGCAGGATGCGAGATGGGTGATGACGGATTCTATTATCGTGATGGCGAAAAAGTGGGATTTGTAATCAGCGTAAGTGCAGGAGATCAGGTACGTATTGATATGGCTCAGATCGCAGCACAGGAACTGGAAGAGATCGGCATGGATGTATCAGTAGAGATTCCTGCACAGACAGACTGGGCAGGACAGATGGCATTCCTGATCGGATGGGGAAGCCCATTTGACGCTGACGACCATACATACAAAGTATTCGGAACAGATAAGGGAGCAAACTACTCCGGCTATTCTAATGCAGACGTTGACAAGTATCTGACAGAAGCAAGACAGTCAGCTGATCCGGAAGTTCGTGCAGAAGCCTATGCTAATTTCCAGAAAGCTCTGGCAGAGGATCCGGCTTATGCAATGATCTGCTATATTGATGCCAACTATGTTGCTGACAGCAATATTAAAGGAATTGATCCTGATACAATTATGGGACATCATGGAGTTGGAATCTTCTGGAATGTAGCAGACTGGACTATTGAATAATAAAATGATATCAGGGTCAAAAGGTCATTCATGCTTGCGCCATAAGACCTTTGACTCTAACATCATAAAAAAGATAAAGGTTGTGACGGGGGCACTAAAGGTGCCCCCTTTTTACACGAGCGGAAAAAGGATTAAAAATGGAACATTTATTAGAGGTTAAAAATCTTTCAGTCAGCATTGACGGTCCTGCCGGAGAAGTCCAGGCAGTAAGAGATGTGTCTTTTTCATTAAAAAAGGGAGAGGTGCTGGCTATAGTTGGAGAATCCGGATGCGGGAAGAGTGTGCTTTGCAAAAGTATCATGAAGCTTTTGCCACCAAGCGCAAAAATAAAAGAGGGAAGCATCTGTGTGAACGGACAGGATATCACCTGTTACAGGGAAAAGGAGATGCAGAAACTGCGTGGAAGAGTTTTTTCTATGATCTTTCAGGATCCTATGACATCCCTGAATCCAACTATTAAAATTGGAAAACAGATTGGGGAAGCAGTGGTGATCCACAATAAGAACTACACGAAGGAACAGGTAAATAAGAAGGTTCTGGAGCTTATGGAACTGGTAGGTATCTCCCATCCAAAGGAACGATATCATCAGTATCCCTGGCAGTTCTCCGGAGGAATGCGTCAGAGATGTGTTATGGCCATTGCTCTGGCAGCAGATCCGGATATTTTATTTGCAGATGAACCAACCACTGCATTGGATGTGACCATACAGGCACAGATCCTGGATCTTCTGCGGGAAATACAGATGAAGCTTGGAACAGCTACCATACTGGTATCCCATGATCTGGGAGTGGTTGCACGTGTGGCAGACAGAGTGGCAGTCATGTATGCAGGCAAGATCGTAGAGATCGGTACAGCAGAGGAAGTGTATTATGATCCCAGACATCCATACACATGGGGGCTGATGAGATCACTGCCTGCATTTGCAAATGGAAAAGAAAGCCTGTACACTATCCCCGGCATGCCTCCTACTTTGATAGATCCGCCGAAAGGTGATGCTTTTGCATGTAGAAACGAATATGCCCTGAATATTGATTATGAAGAAATGCCGCCTATGTTTAAGATAACAGATACTCATTATGTGGCAACCTGGCTGCTGGATTCAAGAGCACCGCAGATCAAATCACCTATGGGAGGAATCGTCCATGAGTAAAGAAATTTTATTGGATGTCAGGCATCTGACTCAGCAGTTTCATCTGACAAAAAAGATCAAGGTAAAGGCTGTAGATGATGTCTCATTTCAGATCCATAAAGGTGAGATCTTTGGTTTGGTAGGGGAATCCGGTTCAGGAAAGTCCACAGTTGCCAGATGTCTGATGAATATATATCAGCCGGCTCAGGGAGAAATCTGGTATAAAGATGTAAATATCTGCGACAAAAAGGAATTCAAAAAGCATAAAAAAATGCTGCAGACCTGCCGCCAAATGATCTTTCAGGATTCCGCATCCAGTCTGAACCAGAAAATGAAGGTGTCAGATATTATTACGGAACCAATGAGGATCCAGCATATTACACCTCCGAGAGGAAGCTTTGTGAAGGAAGCTGCTTTTCAGATGGAATATGTAGGACTTGAGAACAGTTTCCTGGACCGTTATCCATCTGAATTATCAGGGGGACAGAGACAGAGAGTGGCCATAGCCAGATCTCTGTGTATGGAACCGGAATTTCTGGTGGCTGATGAACCCATAGCTTCTCTGGATGTGTCCATACAGGCACAGATTGTTAATCTGTTCCGTCATCTGCAGGAGGAACATGGATTTACATTTCTGTTTATTGCCCATGACCTGGCTATGGTTGAGTACCTCTGTGACCGTGTGGGAGTTATGTATCATGGAAAACTGGTAGAACTGGCGCCATCAGAAGAACTGTATTCCAATCCGGTGCATCCTTATACAAAAACATTGCTGTCTGCAATTCCTGTTCCTGACCCGATCAGGGAGAGAAAAAGAGTTCTGCAGTACTATGATGGCGAAGGAATGGAAAACAGTGTGTGGACAGAAGTGTCACCCGGACATTTTGCAATGCTTCCGGCTGAAGGAAAGGGGTGCAGTATATAATGAGACAAAAAAAGTTAGTCTACTATGGTAAAAAATGCCTGATATTCCTGATATCAGTATTTATATTGTCTGTAGCTGTATTTTATGTAGCCCGTCTTGCGCCGGGAGATCCGCTGATTTCCTATTATGGTGACCGTACGGAGAAGATGAGTCCGGAAGAACGTGAATGGGCTATGGAGAAACTGGGATTGAACGAACCAATTTCTGTGCAGTATGTAAAGTGGGTAAAAAATGCCTTTCATGGAGAATTTGGAATTTCATTTAAATATAAACAGGATGTGGTAGAAGTGATCGGCGGCCGTATTGGCAATACACTTGTACTTGGAGGAATCGGATTTATCATTATGTTTGCCGGAGCCTTGCTTTTGGGAATCCTGTGTGCCTGGTACGAAAACCGGCTGGCAGACCGGATCCTGTGTAAGCTGGGAACCATATCCAGCTGTATTCCTGAGTTCTGGATGGCTCTGGTCCTGATCCTTGTTTTTTCCGTAAATCTTAAGATCCTGCCAAGCAGTGGTGCTTACAGTACAGGAAATGCAGGAGATATGGGTGACAGAGTGCTGCATCTGATCATGCCTCTGACCATCGTCGTCATGGAGCATTTATGGTATTATGCTTACATGATCCGAAATAAGATCCTTGAAGAGGTTCGCGCAGATTATGTACTTCTGGCAAAGGCAAAGGGACTGGATAAGAAAAAGCTTATGTTCAGACATTGTGTCCGAAATGTAATGCCTGCTTATCTGAGTATTATGGCCATTGCAGTCCCCCATGTACTTGGAGGAACCTATGTGGTAGAAAGTGTATTCTCTTATCCCGGAATCGGAGCTCTGTCCTATGAGAGCGCCAGATACCATGATTACAATCTGCTGATGCTGCTTTGTATGATGTCAGGAATCCTGGTTATTTTCTGTAATATCGTCAGTCAGACGATTAATGAACAGATAGATCCCCGTATGAAGGATGAAGTAATAACCGAGAAATCGGAGGTAGTAGAAGGATGACCAATCATTTATTTGAACTGGCAGGAAATAGAAAGACAGAAACCGTAATTCCCAAATCAAAGAAAAAGTGGTATCAGGGAAAACCCGTTGTTTCAGCAGCAATCCTGATTCTTATCGTACTGGGCTGCCTGTGTGCGGAACTGATCATGACAAAGGATCCTGCTTATATGGATCTGTTAAACTATAATAAAGCTCCTGACAGGGAGTTCCTTTTTGGAACAGATACTATGGGAAGGGATATTTTTTCCATGATTTGGTATGGAGGAAGAATCTCGATCTTAATCGGTGGATTAGCCACAGTTATTTCTACTTTTATTGCAGTGGTAGTCGGTGCCTTCAGTGGAGTGGCACCTGCCTGGCTTGATGAACTGATCATGAGATTTACAGAAATATTCTTAAGTATACCAACTCTGCTCCTGATCATTTTGCTGCAGGCTATTATGGGAGATGCAAATATCCTGAGTCTGTCCTTTGTGATCGGTGTGACCAGCTGGACCAGTATTGCGAAAGTAGTACGCACAGAGGTACGGCAGATACGAAACAGTGAGTATATCATCGCTGCAAGATGTATGGGAGCAGGATTCTTCCGTATTTTGTGGAAGCATCTGGTGCCGAACTTTTTCTCATCCATTATGTTTATGGTAGTCATGAATGTAAGAACTGCAATGATCTCTGAAGCTACTTTAAGCTTTATGGGCATTGGACTTCCCATAGAGATTATCACATGGGGAAGTATGCTGTCTCTGTCAGATAAGGCATTAATGACAGGTTCCTGGTGGATCATTCTGATCCCCGGACTTTTCCTGATCACCACAGTACTCTGCCTGACCAATATAGGAAACGCCTGCAGAGAGCGGACAAACAGAAAAGAAAGTAATTTTTAAAATTTGATTGAAATCTCGCTGTCTTGTTGCTGATTTGTCTGAGTTATGGTATTATATAATTATATTCAGCTAATATATACAAAAAAATCTATAAAAATAAGGCAGGAGTGGTCAAAATGTATCAGGAAGAATACAAACGCTGGTTGGCAGCAGATCTGCAGGATGCGGATCTTAATCCGGAATTATCCAAAATCGAAGGAAATGATGAAGAGATCAAAGATCGTTTCGCAGTAGCGCTGAAATTCGGAACAGCCGGACTTCGCGGAGTTCTCGGAGCCGGAACCAACCGTATGAATATTTATGTAGTTCGCCAGGCAACACAGGGACTTGCGAACTGGGTAAAAACACAGGGCGGTAATCAGACAGTAGCCATCAGCTATGACAGCCGTCTTAAGAGTGATGTATTTGCAAAAACAGCAGCAGGCGTACTGGCGGCAAATGATATCAATGTCAGAATTTATGACGCACTGATGCCTGTACCTGCACTTTCCTTTGCAACACGTTACTATGAATGCAATGCAGGTATTATGGTAACAGCATCCCACAACCCGGCTAAGTACAACGGATACAAAGCATATGGTCCTGACGGATGCCAGATGACAGACGATGCAGCTGCCATTGTATATGAAGAGATCCAGAAAACAGACGTACTTACAGGTGCGAAATATATGTCCTTCGCAGAAGGCGTAGAACAGGGAAAGATCCGTTTTGTAGGAGATGACTGCAAGCAGGCTCTCTATGAAGCTATCGAATCCCGTCAGGTTCGTCCGGGTCTCTGCAAGACAGCAGGACTGAAACTGGTTTACAGCCCGTTAAACGGATCAGGACTTGTACCTGTAACTCAGGTATTAAAGGACATCGGAATTACAGATATCACAATCGTTCCGGAACAGGAATATCCGAACGGATACTTCACAACCTGCAGTTATCCGAACCCGGAAATCTTTGCAGCTCTGGAGCTTGGATTAAACCTCGCAAAAGAAACAGGTGCAGACTTAATGCTTGCAACTGACCCGGATGCAGACCGTGTTGGTATCGCAATGAAATGCCCGGATGGTTCCTATGAGCTGGTAACAGGTAATGAGGTAGGTGTACTCCTTCTTGATTATATCTGTGCAGGCCGTATCGAAAAAGGTACAATGCCAAAGAACCCGGTAGCAGTGAAATCCATTGTTTCCACACCACTTGCAGATGCAGTTGCAGAGCACTATGGAGTAGAACTCAGAAGCGTACTTACAGGATTCAAGTGGATCGGCGATCAGATCGCACAGCTTGAAGCAGCAGATGAAGTAGACAGATTTATCTTCGGATTTGAAGAGAGCTACGGATACCTTGCAGGACCATATGTACGTGACAAGGATGCTGTTATCGGATCTATGCTGATCTGTGAAATGGCTGCATATTACAGAAGCATCGGAAGTTCCCTGAAACAGAGAATGGAAGAGATCTATGCACAGTACGGACGTTACCTGAATAAAGTAGACAGCTTCGAATTCCCGGGATTAAGCGGAATGGATAAGATGTCAGCTCTGATGCAGGGACTTCGTGACAAACCTCTCACAGAGATCGCAGGTCATGCCATCGTAAAAGTAACAGATTACCAGAAACCGGAAGAAACAGGACTTCCTGCAGCAAACGTACTGATCTACAAGCTGGATAACGGCGAGACAGTAGTTGTCCGCCCATCCGGAACAGAACCAAAGATCAAGATCTATTACACAACTCTCGGCAAGAACCTGGAAGAGGCAGAAGCTGAGAAAGAGAAGCTTGCAGAAGCATTAAAACCGATTATGGCATAAGCAATTGTAAGCAGAACTGAATAAAATATACTAAACCGGAAAGGCTGTGCTCATTGGAGGTGCAGTCTTTCTTTTTGTAACCCGCAGGGGCCTTACTGTTACTGTTCACTCCGTTCACAGTAACGACTTACTTGATTCGGTTAAATAGGATTGATATAATTAACACTCTTTGCTACAATAAAAAACAGCGAAAATAAGAATAAGACTGCTTATGAATGAAAGGAAAACATACTATGGAAGAATATGAAGTAATCAGCATCCCGGTATCTGACGGAACAGAACGGGATTTTGCAATCATGGATACCTTTGAATTTGAAGGACAGGGATATCTGGCAGTTTCTCTGATCGAAGGAGATGAGATCCAGGAGGGCGTTTACATTTACCGTTATCACAATGCAGAAGATGGAGATGTTGTGGTAGAGCAGATCACTTTGCCTGCAGAATACAAAAAGGTGACAAAATTTTACGAACAGATGTAAGCAAAAAATATCTCGAAAAGAACCTGCATCTTGTGATAAAATAAAAAAGAAAATCAAATTTTGATCAATAAAAACAGGAGGAAAAAACGATGGAAAAATCAATCGTTTATTTTACTGATTTCAGATGTCCGGTTGGCACCAGCCAGCTTGATAAACTGAAGAAACTCTGCGTTACAGCCGGAATCAAAGACATTGATATGGATGGAAAATTCGTGGCTATTAAAATGCATTTCGGAGAACTTGGCAATCTGGCTTTCCTGCGCCCGAATTACGCAAAAACAGTAGCTGATCTCTGTAAAGAGCAGGGAGGACTTCCGTTCCTCACAGACTGCAACACTCTTTATCCGGGAAGCCGTAAGAATGCACTGGAGCATCTGGAGTGCGCAAATCTCAACGGATTTAACAGCATTTCAACAGGATGCCAGATCATCATCGGTGATGGCTTACGCGGTACAGACGAAGTAGAAGTACCGGTAGTTAACGGTGAATATTGTCAGACTGCACTGATCGGACATGCGATCATGGATGCAGATATTTTTATCAGCTTAAGCCACTTCAAAGGACATGAAGCAACCGGCTTCGGCGGTGCACTGAAGAATATCGGAATGGGATGCGGAAGCCGCGCAGGTAAGATGAAACAGCATGCCAGCGGAAAACCTGCAGTAAATGAAGAACTCTGCCGCGGATGCCGTCGCTGTGCGAAAGAGTGCGGAAGTGATGCGATTACATATCCGAATAAAAAAGCAGTCATTGATTATGATAAATGTAAAGGCTGTGGCCGTTGTATCGGAGCCTGCGGTTTTGATGCAGTATACAATCCAAACAGCAGTGCGAATGAACTTCTTGACCGTAAGATGGCAGAATATGCACAGGCAGTCTGTCATGGCCGTCCGCATTTCCATGTAGCACTTGTTCAGGATATCAGCCCGAACTGTGACTGCCATGGCGAAAATGATGCACCAATCCTTCCTGATATCGGAATGTTTGCAAGCTTTGACCCGGTTGCTCTGGACCAGGCCTGCGCAGATGCCTGTCTGAAAGCAACTCCGATCGAGAACAGCCAGCTTGGAGAACATCTGGCAAAACCTGACTGGCATTGCCACCACGACCATTTCAAAGATTCCAACCCGAACATTGAATGGCAGGCAACACTGGATCAGGCAGAGAAGATTGGTCTGGGAACCAGACAGTATGAACTGAAGATTGTGAAATAATATGTTTATCAGCAGTGGAAAATAAATGCGAAAAAGTAATAAACAAAAAGGACTGGATGAATGAACTATATTGTCTTTGACCTGGAATGGAATCAGAATCCTTCGGGAAAGAAAACACGTAACGACAGGCTTCCATTTGAGATTATCGAGATTGGGGCTGTAAAAGTAAACAGCAAAAAAGAAATAACGGATCATTTTCACCGACTGATCAAACCACAGGTCTATAAATGGATTCATGACAGCATCCATGAGGTAATTCATGTAGATTATAAAGATCTAATGAAAGGAGTGCTCTTTGAGCAGGCAGTCAGGGAATTTATTGACTGGTGCGGAGAAGACTGGTACTTTTTTACCTGGGGAAATCAGGATGTGATGGAACTTCAGAGAAATATGAAGTTCTATGGCCTGCTGGATCTGCTTCCCGGACCTGTGACCTATTATGATGTGCAGAAACTATACAGTATCAGTTATGATGACGGTACACACAGGTGTGCATTGGAGCATGCGATCGATGAGCTGAAAATAGAGAAATCCAGGGGATTTCACCGGGCGCTTGCAGATGCGTGGTATACAGCGAAAGTCCTGGAGAAAATAAATAACATAATCATCATCAATCATCCGTCACTGGATGTTTACCAGAATCCAAAGAAGAAAAAAGACGAGATACATATTTCCTATCCGGATCATGACAAATATGTATCCAGAGAATTTGCCACAAGAGAGCGAATCATGAAAGACCGCGAGGTGACCAGCACCAGATGTCCGGTCTGTCATCTGCCTGCAAAGCGCAAACTCCGATGGTTTATGAATAATCCAAAGGTTTATTACAGCATATCCAATTGTGAAGAACATGGGCTGATAAGAGGCAAGATCCGCATCCGAAAAACAGAAGATGAGAAATATTTCGCTGTGAAGACATTGCGTTTCACAGATACAGAAGAAGCAGAGGAACTTCGTGAAAGAAAAGAAGTCCTCCGCCTCAGGCGAAAACTAAAAAGAAGCGTTGAGAAGGAAATCTGAAAGGATTTCCTTTTCATATTGCATTCCATATCCGACCATATGGCCGTCTAAATAATATTTACTTTTAATTCGCTTTGGACCGACAGAATTGTTCAGAAGTTTCTGCTTCTTTACAAGCTGGCTCACATCGGTTCCTGTGGGGACAGTTACGTACACATGCCTCATATAATAGAAGGAACACAGATTATTCCAGTCCTTTAACAGGTGCTTTTCGCATGGGAGAAATACTGCCGGTACCGGATCGGTATCTATATTCAAGTCTACTTTTTCAAAATTGTCGAAGCCGTAATCCAGCAGAGAAGTTGTGTCAGGAAAAGCACCGTTTGTAGAATTCAGCACAACTGCAATGAGAATGGAATTTCCTCTTTTTGCATAGGTGACAAGCGTACTTCCCGCTGCATCGGTGTATCCGGTCTTTCCTCCCAGAACCCCATCGTATGCATAAGACTGTCCGGGCATCATCTTATGGTGATTGAGAAGATAACGGGTTTCAGACTGCTTATTAGTCGGAGGAATCTCATAAACCTGTGTGGTCACAAATTTACGGAATCTGGGATTATACCAGGCTGCCTTTGCAATCTTCATCATATCACCTGCGGTGGTATAATGCGTCTCATCCGGAAGACCATTTGGATTATTAAAATGGGTGTTCTTACAGCCAAGCTGAGCTGCCCTCTGGTTCATCAGTTCAACAAACTTCTTTACAGAACCGCTTGTTTTTTCTGCCAGAGCAAGAGCCATCTCATTGGCGGATTCCAGCATCAGAGCCATCAGGGCCTGCTCTACTGTGAAAACCTCTCCTGTTTCTGCGTAAATGCTGGAGCTTCCGGCCTCAATCCCATAAGCCGCTTCCTGCGACATGGTGATCGTATCGTTCATATCCAGATATTCACAGGCCAGAAGAGCGGTCATGATTTTAGTGATACTGGCGGGATATAGCTTATCTTTGGCATTCTTGGAATAAAGAATAGTATCAGTGACTGCATCCATCAGCACTGCGGACTGTCCCTCGATATTAGGACCTGTGGGCCATCCTTTGACAGAATCGATATCTGAGGCCTGTGAATAGGTTTCTGAATGACCGGCTTCAGGAGTGGCAGAGGTCTCGGCAGCGTAAGTGACTGCAGGCTGGGAGGTCAGAATCCCTGCACAAAGCATTCCGGTGAGGAAACGTTTCATTAATTTATGAAATTTTGTTTTAAACATTTGAAATTACCCTTCATTAAATATACATAGTAGTTGCTTTCCATATCCTGGTACATCGTTTTCGAAATAACTATACCACTCACTTGTCTGCGAATCCGATTGCACAGGTCTAAAAGCCTCAGCGTAGCCCGCTACGCCTGCGTTTTTATACCAGCACACTCGAATCCGCATCCTACGCGATTGGTATAGTTATTTACGAAACGATGTACTGGTTCATTGTTTTAAATGACGTTCGGACAAAATATTCTACCTTATTATATCATTAATTACAATGCCTGTGTAAAATTTATATGATAGTATGTTAACAGTGTGTTACTGTTCGGGAGTTTGACAGTAACCAGTGTTATTAAACAGTAACAGGATTACCCTAATATTCAAAAAAATACTTGACACAGTGAATTTTGTGACCTTATAATGAATCCGCATAGTTAAATAAATGATATGTCCACAAAAACGTTGATGGAGAGAGTAATTGCAGGGGAAAGCAGACAGCGAACCGGGGAGGGTGTGAGCCCGGTGGTGAGTAAATGCAGTGAAGATCACTCCGGAGTTGCAGCTCTGAAGGGTGTACAGACAGGTAAGAGCTGACGGAAATCCCCGTTAAAAGATTCATGTATCGGCAGAGGATGCCCGTACAATGTAACAGGTGGTATAGCGAACGTCAATAAACCTTCGTCCTTTTACAAAAGGGCGATTTTTTTATGGGCTTATTTTCGTTCTTAAAGGACACTGGAAATATTTTTCAGCGTATATAAACGTCCTGCATATTTTCAGGTGTCTGATACAAATAATTTAAACAGGAGGTAAATTACTGTGTACCAGAAAGTTGATACGAACTTAAACTTTGTAGACCGTGAGAAAAAAGTAGAAGAATTCTGGAAAGAAAACCATATCTTTGAGAAAAGTATGGAGAACAGAAAAGAAGGAGAAACCTATACATTCTATGATGGACCGCCCACTGCAAACGGCAAACCGCACATCGGCCATGTACTTACCCGTGTAATCAAGGATATGATCCCGAGATACCGTACAATGAAGGGCTACATGGTTCCGCGTAAAGCAGGATGGGATACCCACGGACTTCCGGTAGAGCTGGAAGTAGAGAAGAAACTTGGTCTGGATGGCAAAGAGCAGATCGAAGAATACGGTATGGAGCCATTCATCAAACAGTGTAAGGAAAGCGTCTGGAAATACAAAGGAATGTGGGAGGATTTCTCCTCTACTGTTGGTTTCTGGGCTGATATGGAACATCCATACGTAACTTACTATGACGATTATATTGAATCCGAATGGTGGGCATTAAAAGAAATCTGGAACAAGAAGCTTCTGTATAAAGGCTTCAAGATCGTTCCTTACTGTCCAAGATGCGGTACCCCTCTTTCCGCACAGGAAGTATCCCAGGGATACAAAACTGTAAAAGAGCGTTCCGCAGTTGTAAGATTCAAGGTTGTTGGTGAAGATGCATACTTCCTTGCATGGACAACAACACCATGGACACTTCCGTCCAACGTTGCACTCTGCGTAAACCCGGATGAGACTTACTGCAAAGTAAAGGCAGCAGACGGATATACCTATTATATGGCAGAAGCACTCCTTGACAAAGTCCTTGGCAAGCTTGCAAAAGAAGAAGGCGAGAAAGCATATGAAGTTCTGGAAACCTACAAAGGAACAGACCTGGAATACAAAGCATACGAGCCGCTTTTTGCATGTGCAGGAGAGGCAGCAGCAAAACAGAAAAAGAAAGCTCATTTCGTAACCTGTGATAACTACGTTACTATGAGTGATGGTACAGGTATCGTTCACATCGCACCTGCATTCGGTGAAGACGACAGCAGAATCGGACGTAACTATGAACTGCCATTCGTACAGTTCGTAGACGGACAGGGTAACCTGACAAAAGAGACACCATACGCAGGCGTTTTCGTAAAGAAAGCAGATCCTATGGTCCTCACAGACCTGGACAAAGAAGGCAAGCTCTTCGATGCTCCGAAATTCGAGCATGATTATCCACACTGCTGGAGATGTGACACACCACTGATCTACTATGCAAGAGAATCCTGGTTCATCAAGATGACAGCAGTTAAGGATGACCTGATCAGAAATAACAATACAATCAACTGGATCCCTGAGAGCATCGGTAAAGGACGTTTCGGCGACTGGCTTGAAAACGTTCAGGACTGGGGTATCAGCCGTAACCGTTACTGGGGAACTCCACTGAACATCTGGCAGTGTGAATGCGGACATATGCATTCCATCGGAAGCCGTCAGGAATTATTCGAGATGAGCGGTGATGAGAGAGCCAAGACAGTAGAGCTTCACCGCCCATACATCGATGAGATCACACTGAAGTGTCCGGAGTGCGGCGGAGAAATGCACCGTGTACCGGAGGTTATTGACTGCTGGTTCGACTCAGGAGCAATGCCTTTCGCACAGCATCATTATCCATTTGAAAACAAAGAATTATTTGAGCAGCAGTTCCCTGCAAACTTTATCTCCGAGGCAGTAGACCAGACCCGTGGATGGTTCTACTCACTCCTTGCAGAATCCACACTGCTCTTCAACAAAGCACCATACAAGAATGTAATCGTTCTGGGACATGTTCAGGATGAGAACGGACAGAAGATGAGTAAGTCCAAAGGAAATGCAGTTGATCCATTCGATGCACTGAACAAATACGGCGCAGATGCCATCAGATGGTACTTCTACATCAACAGTGCTCCATGGCTTCCGAACCGTTTCCATGGCAAGGCAGTTGTGGAAGGACAGCGTAAATTCATGAGCACACTGTGGAATACTTACGCATTCTTCGTATTATATGCAGACATCGACAACTTCGACCCGACCAAATATGAACTGAACTATGACCAGCTTCCTGTAATGGACAAATGGCTGCTCAGCAGATTAAACACAACTGTTCAGGCAGTTGACAATGACCTGGCTAACTACAAGATCCCGGAAGCAGCAAGAGCACTCCAGGAATTCGTAGATGAAATGAGTAACTGGTATGTAAGAAGAAGCCGTGAACGTTTCTGGGCAAAGGGAATGGAGCAGGATAAGATCAATGCTTACATGACTCTGTACCATGCACTGGTAACCATCGCCAAGACAGCAGCTCCGATGATCCCGTTCATGACAGAAGATATCTATCAGAACCTGGTAAGAAGCGTGGACAAAGATGCTCCGGAGAGTATCCATCTCTGCGACTTCCCAACTGTAAACGAAGCATGGATCGACAAAGATCTGGAAGCAGACATGAAAGAGCTTCTGGAGATCGTAGTTCTGGGACGTGCCTGCAGAAATACAGCAAACATCAAGAATCGTCAGCCAATCGGAACCATGTATGTAAAAGCTGAGAAGAAAATGAGTGAATTCTACACTGACATCATCGCAGACGAACTGAATGTCAAAGAAGTAAAATTCGCAGATGATGTAGAATCCTTTATCTCCTACAGCTTCAAACCACAGCTTCGTACAGTAGGACCGAAATACGGTAAACTCCTTGGAGGAATCAGACAGGCTCTCACAGACATCAATGGAACAGCAGCAATGAACGAGCTGAGAACCAACGGTGTCCTGAAACTGGATATCAACGGAAACAATGTAGAACTTACAGAAGAAGACCTTCTTATTGAAACAGCACAGACAGAGGGTTATGTATCTGAATCTGACGGTGAAACATCCGTAGTCCTGGATACAAACCTGACACCTGAACTGATCGAAGAGGGATTCGTACGTGAGATCATCAGCAAGATCCAGACCATGCGTAAGGAAGCCGGCTTCGAAGTTATGGACAAGATCGTAGTATACGCTCACGGAAACGACAAGATCCAGGATGTCATGAAAGCACACGAAGATGAGATCAAGTCAGAAGTACTTGCAGACGAAATGGTACTTGGCGAGACCGATGGTTATGTGAAAGAGTGGAACATCAACAAAGAAGCAGTAACTATGGGCGTTAAGAAACTGTAATTGACAACATTCGGTCAATTACTGACAAGGTACTGATAAGTTACAGGTATTTCACAGGAAATATACTACTTTCGCAATGCACGATAACAAAAAAATGTTATAAAATTCGGCAATTATACACATGACAGACTGTCGAAAAAAGAGTATCATTATTCTTGACAGTCTGATTTCAGAGAGGAAATTGGAGGCGGAGATTCTTTGCCCCCAATTTCTCTGATATGAGAAAACAGAAGAGTTGACGGAATGAAGAGGTTCACCGGCAATATCCGCAAGGTGTATTGCTGAGAATAAAGTGAACAGTGAAACCATTACGGGAGGTATGAAATGACAAACGAAATGTTCAAGAAAGAGGCATTCAAGAAAAGCGTAAAAGACAACGTAAAATTCCTCTATCGAAAAACAATTGAAGAAGCTACACAGGAGCAGATTTTCCAGGCAGTAAGCTACTCTGTAAAAGACGTTATCATTGATAACTGGCTTGCAACACAGAAAGCTTATGACGAACAGGATCCGAAGATCGTATACTATATGTCCATGGAATTCCTGATGGGACGTGCTCTCGGAAACAACCTGATCAACCTTTGCGCTTACGGTGAAGTAAAAGAAGCTCTCGAAGAACTGGGATTTGACCTTAACTGTATCGAAGATCAGGAACCGGATCCGGCACTTGGAAACGGTGGTCTGGGAAGACTGGCTGCATGCTTCCTTGATTCTCTCGCAACTTTAAATTACGCAGCATATGGCTGCGGAATCCGTTACCACTACGGAATGTTCAAACAGAAAATCCAGAACGGTTATCAGATCGAGGTACCGGATAACTGGTTAAAGAACGGCTACCCATTCGAACTGCGTCGTCCGGAATATGCCAAAGAAGTACACTTTGGCGGATTTGTAAGAGTAGAATACGATCCTGAAAAAGGTGGAAATAAATTTATCCATGAAGGATATCAGGCAGTAAAAGCCATTCCTTATGATATGCCGATCACAGGCTATGACAACGATGTAGTAAATACACTTCGTATCTGGGATGCAGAACCAATCGTAGACTTCGAGTTGGATTCCTTTGACAAAGGTGATTACAAGAAAGCAGTAGAGCAGGAGAACCTTGCCCGCAACATCGTAGAGGTCCTTTACCCGAACGACAACCACTATGCCGGTAAAGAGCTGAGACTGAAACAGCAGTACTTCTTCGTATCTGCAAGTTTACAGGCAGCAATCGATAAATATAAGAAGAAACACAGCAACATTAAGAAATTATATGAGAAAGTAACCTTCCAGATGAACGATACCCATCCAACTGTAGCAGTAGCAGAGTTAATGCGTATCCTCATGGACGAAGAAGGACTTGGCTGGGACGAAGCATGGGAAGTAACAACCAAATCCGTTGCTTACACAAATCATACCATCATGTCCGAAGCACTTGAGAAATGGCCGATCGAGCTCTTCTCCAGACTGCTTCCACGTGTATACCAGATCATCGAAGAAATCAACCGTCGTTTCATTCTCGAAATCCAGGCAAAATACCCGGGAAACTACGAGAAGATCAAAAAGATGGCAATCATCTACGACGGACAGGTTAAGATGGCTCACCTTGCAATCGCAGCAGGCTACTCTGTAAACGGTGTTGCACGCCTTCATACAGAGATCCTGAAGAACCAGGAATTAAAAGACTTCTATGAAATGATGCCACAGAAATTCAACAACAAGACAAACGGTATCACTCAGAGACGTTTCCTGCTTCACGCAAATCCACTCCTTGCAGACTGGATCACAGAGCATATCGGACCGGACTGGATCACAGACCTTCCGCAGTTAAAGAAACTGGCAGTTTACGCAGATGATGACAAAGCACTCCAGGAATTCATGAACATCAAGTTTAAGAACAAAGAGCGTCTTGCAAAATACATCCTCGAGCACAACGGCGTAGAAGTAGATCCGCACTCCATCTTCGATGTACAGGTTAAGAGACTTCACGAGTACAAACGTCAGCTCCTGAACATCCTGCATGTTATCTATCTGTACAACCAGATCAAGATGCATCCGGAAATGGAATTCTATCCAAGAACATTCATCTTCGGTGCAAAAGCATCCGCAGGTTACGCAACAGCCAAGAAGATCATCAAACTCATCAACTCCGTAGCAGATGTAGTAAACAACGACGCTTCCATCAACGGCAAGATCAAAGTTGTATTCATCGAAAACTACAGAGTATCCAACGCTGAGTGGATCTTCGCAGCAGCAGACGTTTCCGAGCAGATCTCCACAGCAAGTAAAGAAGCATCCGGTACAGGTAACATGAAGTTCATGCTCAACGGTGCTCCTACACTTGGAACAATGGACGGTGCCAACGTAGAGATCTTAGAAGAAGTTGGCGCAGAAAACGCATTTATCTTCGGTTTAAGCTCCGACGAAGTAATCAACTACGAAAACAACGGCGGATACGATCCAAACGTAATCTACAATACAGATGAAGAAATCCGTCAGGTACTGATGCAGCTCATCAACGGAACCTTCTCCAATGATACAGAACTCTTCCGCGACCTGTACGATTCACTTCTCAACACAAAGAACACAGACAGAGCAGACCGCTACTTCATCCTCGCAGACTTCCGTTCCTATGCAGACGCACAGAAACGCGTAGAAGCAGCATACAGAGACGAAAAAGGCTGGGCTAAGAAAGCACTCCTCAACACAGCATGCAGCGGTAAATTCACCTCCGACAGAACTATCCAGGAATATGTAGATGATATCTGGCATCTGGATAAGGTTATTGTCAGAAAGAAATAATATGTTTGCTTTAACACCTTAAAGCAGATGGTAGAGAAACAGCAGAGAATGATAAAAAAGTTCTCTGCTGTTTTTGTGATGCTGGAAACAGGAAGATATTTTTGATAAAATAAGAAAAGATAATCAGTTTTGACAGAATGGAGGAATACAAGATGCTGAAAATATTTTTTGGGGACAATCCGGGAGACAATTATATTTTTAATCCTGATGTGTTCTTCAATAACACATATGAAGATGAGTGGATCACATCAGAAACTTCCAGAAAAATGATCAAAGATATAGACGGATCAGAGGTAAAAGGTCCATGCATGATCGACAGCCCATTTCTCGGCCCGATTCCACCGGAACGCCTCTCAGGAGGAGTAAAAACTCTGATATTGATGCAAAATGATCCAGATTATATATTTAACGCATCTGCCTGCGGAAACAACTGTGCACAATGGATTTTAAAACTGGCAGAACAAAAAGACATCACAATTCGCCTGGGCTATATCATGGACTTTGGAAAACAGCCATTTGATATCTATATTGTAAACACAGGAAAAACGGTTCACTCCATGCTTGAACTGGATGACGAAATCATTGTAAACCGATTATTGAGAGGATGATAAAACATGACAGGAAAGTATGATATTGAAATATACAACAAACGAGTTCATTATCATCTTACAGTAAAGAGAAATATCACTGTCATTCAGGGAGATTCTGCAACAGGAAAAACAGAACTCCTTCGAATGATTTCTGATTATGAGAACAATGGCATATCATCAGGAATTACCCAAATATGTGAAAAACGATGTGTAGTAATAGAAAACGCTTCATGGAAAGAAAGACTTGCCACACTGCAGCAATGCATTATATTTATTGATGAAGGAGCACCATTTTTACGCAGTAAAGAATTTACCAGAATGGTAAAAGGCAACGACAATTACTTCGTTTTGGTCACAAGGGACAGCCTGGAACATTTACCATATAGTATCGAAGAAATTTACGGCATGAGACAAGAGCGAGACAGTCAGAAATATCAAAACGCCAAAAGAATATATAATGAAACTTATCAGTTATATAATTTGCAGGCAAAAGAGGATATCCAACCAGATCTGGTAATAACAGAAGACTCTAATTCAGGATACGAATTCTATCATAAATTATTCGGAGAAACATGTTGCTCAGCAGAAGGAAAAAGCAACATACTTCCATATCTGCAGAAAAGTCAGGAAAAAGAAATCCTTGCAATTGTAGACGGAGCCGCATTCGGTCCGGAAATGCAGCATGTAATGCAATATATGAGAGATACCAGAAATAAAATCGTATTATACGCACCAGAATCATTTGAGTATTTGTTGTTAAGAGCAAATATTATAGATAAAACTTCTGAAGTAACAGAAAAGACTTATGAACTGGCAGACAGCAGACAATATTTCAGTTGGGAAGAATTTTACACTGCTTATTTGATAGAACAAACAAGAAACACAATATATGAATATAGTAAGAAAAAGCTCAAAGATACATATCTGACCTCGGGAAACTTCCGAAAGATTGTAAGCCAGCTTCCAGAGCAGATCAGGATTAACTGTTAGAATCGGTAAAAAAGAGAACACTACATCATCTTGTGATAAACAAGAAAAACTCACCACATTTGTAACAAGTTATAGATTTTAAACCTGAAAAATCAAGAAAAATAAATGCTTTTGAAGTGTATGAAATTTAAAAAAATCGTAAAATTCTTGAGCATTACCCTTGACAAAAAGTGGTGAAAGCACTATTATTAACCATAACAGACAGATTATGTCTAGGAATCTTTACCCAAAAAGAAATAGTTATATTAAGGAAAGGGGAACTATAATCATGACAAAGATTAAAAACACAAAGAAGGGCATGGCAAAAAAGACATTAAGTATGTCACTTGTTGTTGCAATGCTTGCTACTTCTAATGTGCCGGTATGGGCTGCTGAGTTCAGCGATGGTACTGATGCTGCCGTTGAGACTGAAGCTCCGGCTGCTGAAACATTTTCTGATGATGCTACAGAAGCTCCGGTTGTAGAAAATACTACTGACGTGACAGATGTTGCAACTGCAACTGCACCTAAATTAACATTAGCAAATTGGACAGGCGCTTTGGCTGTATCTGGTGATCTTAAAGATGGTAGCACTGATGTTGCAAACTTTGATTATAAAGTTCGTATTGATGGCAAAGAAGTTGTTGGTCATTCAGGAACTTATACTGGAAGTGCTACAAGTGTTGCTGATTTAAATAGTAAATTAACATCAGCTACTTTTGTATCTACTGATGCTGGTCATATTGTATCTGTAGAGATTACAGGAACGGGTACTAATGCTGGATTTAAAACTACAATTGAAGGCATTGAAATTAAGAGTGTAGATGTTTCATCTGCGACATTAAATCTTGGTGGCGCAACTGTAGCTTATACTGGTAAACAGGTGGCATTTAGTGATACTCAGATTGCTGGATTTACAATTGCTGGTATTTCAGGTCTTTCATATAATGACTTTAAGTATACATATGAGGGAGACGATCTTGTAAATGCTACACCTGCTGGAAAAACACTTCAGGTTGTTGCTACTGTAGACAAAGCAGGATATACAGGACAGATTAAAGCACCTTTTATAATTAACAAACGTACTCTGAATCCAGACAAATTAGAATTAACATTAAAGAAAAATACTGTTTCTTATGCAGAAAGATCTAAAATCTCTTCTGATCATGTAACAGTTAAAGACACTGTAACAGGAGAAACTCTTCCAACATCTGTATATACAGTTACTGGAAGTGGATTAACTGCTGTTGGCACTGAAAGCACATTGAGCATTGCTACAGACTCCTTAGATAAAGATGAAAAAACAAATAGCAATTATACAGGTAATGTAACAAAAGCTACAACAGATAAAGTTAAAGTTGTTGCTAATCAGATGTCAGATTTCAAAATTGTTACTGACAGTATTGGAAAAGATGATGCATCTAATGCAACAGCTGTAAAGAATGCAATTCATTTCTACATTGGCGACACAGAGGTAACATCTTATATTTCTTCTGCTATTACTGTTGCTCCAGCAACTTTAGCAAGTGGTGCGACAACTTTATCTGTTTCTGTAAATGGTGATAATACAAACGTTATCGGAAACACAACCGTAAATCTTTCTGTAACATTAAATAAACTTACAGTAGATGGATTAAGATATACACTTGGCACAACTAAAAATAAACAAGCAAATTCTGCTGAAGATTTAGGAGCTGAAACATACACTGGTAAGGCAATCACTAAAGATATTAAAGATGTTAAATTTGTTAGTGGAACTACAAATGTTAACTTATCTACAAGTGATTACAAAGTAGAGTATGTAAATGATAACACAAATGCTAAGGCTGTTTCCAAAAAAGACGTAGAAGTTTACATTGTAGGTACTGGAAACTATAGTGGCCGTGTTAAAATTGGTACATTTGCAATTAATGCCGCAGTAATCGAAGCTGCAGATATTACTGTTCCTGAAAAAGTTCAGTACAATGGAAGTCTTCAGACCGCATCTGACTACATGGATGGAAAAGTTACTGTTAAAGCAGGCGCTACAGGAAAGAAAAAAGATGTTCCGGCAGATGCATATAAATTAACATATACTTCAAGCACAACTCCTGTTTCAGTAGGTGCAACAATTACTACAAAATTAGTAGAAACAGATATCAAAAACAAAAACTATACAACTGGTACAACTGAAGTTACTGCTTCCAAAACAACAACTGTAACTAACAAAGATATCGCTGATACTAATGCAAAACTTGAAGTTGTAGGATCTTATACTTATACTGGAAAAGCAATTACACCGACTGTAAAATTAACAGTTGATGGTGTAGAACTGGCATCTGGTATTGATTACGAAATCCAGTCCTGCTCTAACAACAAAAATGCTGGTGAAGCTACAGTAACTGTTGTAGGAAAAGGTGATTATTCTGGAACTCAGACAGCTAAATTTACAATTAACAAAGCAAATCTGAGTGATGTTAAAGTTGAAGCAAAAGCTACTACTGACGCAGAAAAAGAAGCGTTTACCTATACAGGAAGTCAGATTAAGCCAACAACTTCTAATTTTAAAATTACATTAAATGATGTTGAGCTGAGCGCTTCTGATTTTGCAATTACATACCCAACAACTTCTAAAGTAAATGTAAATGTTGGTGATGCAACAGTAACATTAGCACCAGTAAAAACAAATACTAACTTTGTTGGTGAAACTAAAGAAGTTGGATTTAAGATTCTTCCTAGAGCACTTACTAACACCTACTTAAATGGTACATTCTACGCATTTGATGAAAACGGTGATAAGATTGACTTTACCAAAACAAATTATGTATTTGGATATGACGGAACAGAAAAAACATTTAAAGACATTAAATTTGTTCCAAGCGTAGCTAAATATGGAACTATGAATCTTGTTGAAGGTAAAGATTATGAAATCAAGTATTTCAATAATATTACCGGACCAAAAGCATATGTTTATGTTACAGGTATTGGAAACTATGCTGGTTCTACAAAATTTGAAGGAAGCGATGTAACTTATACAAAAGCTCAGGACTTCGCAATTGAAGGAGTTACTGTAGGTCGCAAAAATATTACTGTATCAGACACAGAATATGCTGGTGGTGTAGCTGTTACACCAAATGTAATAATTAAGGTTGGCGATAAAACATTAGTAGAAGGAACTGATTATGAATTCACAGGACTTTCTAACAATGTAGATGTTACAGCTTCAAATAAAGTATTAAAAGCTACATTAAAGCTTAAAAATGGATATAAACTGAGCAATGGTACAGGTGAATGGACTGGAGTATTCAGCAATCCAGTTGTAAATGACACTACAAACACATATACTATTGATATAACATGGAAGATTGTTAAAAAAGACATTGCTAATACAACAGTTGAAATTTCCGAAACAAACGGTAAATTAACAACTACTGTACTTAATGGTAGCGTAATCGTTCCAGCAACAGAATACGATGTAAAAGACAATGGTGATGGAACTGCTACTGTAACAGCTAAAGCTGATAGCAAGAGCTATACAGGAAGCCAGAAAGTATCTGTAAAGAAATCTGAAAATGTTGGTGCTCCAGTAATCAGCAATGTTAAAGTTGTTGGTAACAAAGCAACTGTTATCCTTTCTGGTGAAGCTGACGGCGCTGCAGGTTATGATTATGTAATTTCTACAGACCGTGATTGCATCACAAACAAAGATTATACATCTATCAGTAAGAATCAGGTACAGACTTCTACTACATTCAAATATGTAGATCAGGGTATGTACTATGCATACTGCCACGCTTGGACACGTGATGAGAACGGTAAGAAAGTATTTGGTGAATGGTCCAATGCTTATCCATTCTCTGTAACAGCAATCACACCAGATGCTCCGGTTATCACAAACGTTAAAGTAAGCGGATCTACTATCAAAGTAACATACAAAGCTGCTGCAAACGCAACTGGTTACGATGTAGTACTTGGAACTGGATCCAAGAAAGAAAACGGTGAGACACGTCCATACCAGTATGGCAATCACAAGAAACTGAACCTCAAAGAAGGTACAGTAACAGCAACATTCAAGAACGTACCAAAGGGAACATGGGTAGTTGGAATGCATGCATTCAACAGAACATCCGAAGACGGAAAGAAAGTCTTCAGCCCATGGTCAAACCTGAAAAAAGCTACTGTTAAATAATCCATTTGGGTAAATAATACAGATTCCTAAAAAGAAGGCTCCGGTCATTGCGATCGGAGTCTTTCTCTTTAATAAATCTATACCATATATTCTAACAGAATCTTATCCTTATATTGCTTTCTGCTATTTCAAGGTGTATCTGACTCCCCTGCCTGCACCTGTTTTTTTCATGATTTTCTTTTCAATCAGGCTGTTCAGAGTACGTACTGCTTTACTCTTTTCCATTTCTGCTGCTTTCTCAATTTCTGATCTTGACATTTTTTCTTTTCCCTTAAGGATGTTGACCAGTATCTGTTCGGCTTCGTTCAGGTCATAGTTTTCCCTTATAACAGGAAGAATTACTTTGATAGAATTAGAAAAACACTGATACGATGGTTTTATCAGTGCGTTCCTGTAAGCATGATTGATCCTCATGATTCCGGTTCCAAATTTCTCAATATATTTCAGCCGGAAGAACACATTTCCGATAATAGGATTTCTGAGTATGGATATCTGACCATTCAGGTATTCCTCTTCGCTGATTCCGGCAGGAAGCCCTCCCGGAGAACTGATCTCAATCCTGTCCGCATGCATACTGACTTTTATAGATGCCGGGATATCCCACATTCGATGGATCAGAGCATTGGCTATTGCTTCCCTGAAGGCTTTTTCCGGGATTTTGTCAATACATTTCCTTTCGGCTCCCTCTATTTTTTCATACTGATAATACTTTCGGAACATCTGAAGTGTTTTTTCCAACTGAGAAAGTATGGAAATATTTTCCAATGATTCCCTGTCCATGATCTCATCTATGGTATCACCAAAACGTATGATATCTATTCCCGTAAACTGATTATCATCAGCAAGAAGTGCAGCTGCATTATTGAATCCACTCTGATCAGAATACAGTTCAAGAGTTTTTAAAATATCTTTATTGATCTTCTCAATGCCCATTACCCGGGTAAATTCTGTTTCCAATTTAGAAAAAGTAAGCTGCTGATTGAATGAAGCGATCTCCTCAAAAGTCTGATTACAGCCCTCCAGGATCAACCGGTTATATTCCAGACGATCCACTTCAACTGTAGAAGAATCATTTCTTTTATAAGCTTTACCTTTATAGAGATAAGGCTTATACCTGCCTTCATAAACAGTAAGCACAATCGTATTCTCCTGTATCTCCAGACGGAACTCCGGCACAGGACTGAGACTGTCATTGATCTTATTCTCCAGATTCAGACATCCGTTCACTGGATCTGTTATGCCGATGACGTTCCCCTGATCATTGATTCCAAATATAATCTTTCCTTCGCCATAATTAGCATAGGCACTGATCGTTTTCAGAAACGTGTTAGATGACAGATTTTCCTTATATTCCAATGTTCTACTTTCCCTCATGATACATTTTCCTCCACATTTTCAACCCTTTGAAACCCAATATTGATTTGTAATTTATAGTATAAAATCGTTCCAATCGAAATGCAACGATTTCTTTTTTCGTTTCATATAGAATGCAACGATTTATATAATCATCAAATATAATTCCGCCGATCAACAGCCAACGTAATTGTATAATTGTGAAATAATAAATATTATACGTAAATAATGCACTAAGATTACAATTACAAATAAAAATTTCTGTGGTGTTGATGCAAGCGGAAATAATATTACTACACAGCCTGCAGCTGTATACCGTTATTCTAAAATCAGCAAACCACAGGCAAGTGCTTGGACTGTTTCTACAGAAAAAGCATCTTATACTTACACAGGAGAAGCAATTATTCCAGAACTGATTGTAAAGGATGGAACAAAAGAGCTCGAAAAAGATGTAGATTACGAAATTAAGTCTATTGCAAACGGTACAAATGTAGGTACTGCAACTGTAACAATTGTTGGAAAAGGTGATTATGACAATACATCTACTACAACAACTACATTTACGATTACACCAGCTGATATGTCTTCTTTAACTGTAAATGTAAATGATCAAAGCTATACCGGACATCAGATTCGTCCTACAGTAAAAGATTCCAATAACAATACACAGATTACAGCTAAATTAGGTACTGTAAATATTGATCTTGGTCAGTTTACAATTAGTTATCCAGATTCAAAGGATGCAAATAAAGAAGTTGGTACTGGTACATTAACATTAGCACCAAAAGCAAGTAATAAAAACTTTACTGGAAGTAAAGAAGTTTTCTTTAAGATTGTTGGTCAGAAAATTATCTGGTCTAATGATGTAGCTAATGCATTTAAAGTATATGATGCAAATGGAAAAGAAGTTAATGTAGCTAATCAGTCATTTATCTATGATGGAAAAGTTCATACTTTTGCAAGCGCAACATTCAACTATTCTTATACTGATCCGATTACACATAAAACTGTTAAATTAGAAGAAGGAAAAGATTTTGAAATTAAATACTTCCACAATGTAACAGGTAATGCCAGCCATGAAGCATATATCGCTGTAGTTGGTAAAGGCAACTATGCTGGCAACAACGATACAACAAATCAGGTTTTCGAAGATGAAAATGGTCAGAAAGTAAACGCTATTACTTATAAGAAATTTACAATTACTCCAGTTCAGCTGTCAGATCAGAACGTAACTGTTTCTAATGGTACTTATGCTGAAGGAATGGCAGTAAAACCAGTTGTTAAAGTATCATATGGTAGAGATGCTCTTACATTAGAAGAAGGTAAGGACTACAAATTAGTTGGTGTGGGTGCTTATACAGAGCCTACAACAACAAAGAAATATACAGTAAGTGTTGAAGGTATCAATGGATATACAGGAACAACATCTTCTGTTAACTGGGGAATTGATAAAAAAGATCTTGCTGACTGTGATATTACAGCCGCTAAGAATTCTAAAGGTTCTGTATCTGTTGTTGTAATGAACGGAAATGTTAAAGTTCCAACAGAAAAATATGTTGTTACAGAAAATGCTGACGGAACAGTAACAGTTACTCCGGCAAAAGATAGTAAATACTACATCGGTTCTAAGACAGTTACATTAGCTGGTTCTGAAGCTAATGAAAAACCAGGAACACCTATGATCAGCAATGTTAAAGTTGTTGGTAATAAAGCAACTGTAATCCTTTCCGGTGATACAGATGGTGCTGCAGGTTATGACTATGTAATCTCTACAGATCGTGACTGCATTACAAACAAAGATTACACATCTGTAAACAAGAATCAGGTTCAGACTTCTACTACATTCAAATATGTACAGCAGAGAACCTACTACGCATACTGCCACGCTTGGAAACGTGACGAGAACGGAAAGAAAGTCTTCAGCCCATGGTCCAACCTGAAAACAGCTACTGTTAAATAATCCATTTGGGTAAATAATACAGATTCCTAAAAAGAAAACCCCAGTCATTTTGACTGGGGTCTTTCTTTGTCAAAACTTATCCTGCGATTGTCGAAAAATTTTTCTGGTAAATAAATATCTGCTCTGATAAAATATAAGTACAAAATATGTGACAGGAGGTGACATCCATAATACGTCAAACGAATCTGGCACAAATGATAGACCTTGCCGCAGATCGTGCAAGATATGATGAATGTGCCAAGAAACTATTAACCTATAAGGCAGTCATTGCCTGGATCCTCAAATCCTGTACAAAAGAATTTTCTCAATATAGTGTCAATTTTATCTGTGATAACTGCCTGAAAGAAAATATCGAAATTTCCAGTCGGGCAGTACATCAGGACCATCCTGACCGCAGTAAATTACTGGATGGAAACGAACAAATAGACTGCCTTAATTCCGAAGCAAATGCTATCAAAGACCAGACTGTGTATTATGATATTCGTTTTAAGGCATATATTCCGAACACCGAAGAACCCGTACAGCTGATCATCAATTTGGAAATCCAGTTAAATGACACACCGGGGTATCCATTAGTTACAAGAGGATTTTATTATTGTGCAAGAATGATTTCCGAGCAGTATGGAACTATTTTTACTGGTGAACATTATGAAAAGCTTCAGAAAGTCTACAGTATTTGGATCTGCCCGGATCCGGCGAAAAAACGTAGAAATGGAATCTTCAGATACCATACAGTACAGGATACAGTATTGGGAAAGCCTTATGAAACTCTTGGCAGTTATGACCTTATGGAAGTTGTTATCGTAAATTTAGGTGATGCAGATAAAGAGAGTGATCTGGAGATCCTTGATCTGCTGAATACACTCTTCTCTCTTTCTACATCCTCTGAGACAAAGAAAAAACGTCTTCAGAAAGATTTTGGCATCGCCATGACAGAAGAATTTGAAAGTGAGGTGCAGGATATGTGTAATCTGGGAAAAGCACTTGTTGAACAAGGCATTGAGCAAGGTGTAGAAAAGAAAAATCTATCTCTTGCAAAAATGATGATCAAAGATAAAGAATCTCTCGATAAGATTGAAAAATATACTGGTTTTTCTGCCGATAAGTTAAAAGAGATTGCAGCATCTATCGGAACAAACCTTACTGCTTAGAATACGTCTCCTATGGCAGCTATACATAATAAGACAATAAAAAAATTTGGTACTTAAAATAGAGCTTTCAATTGTATCTCGTTGATATAGTTGAATAACTGCGCGTCGCATTCTCGTTACTTTAGTACCAAAACACCTATGAAAGAACAGATTATCTGCAGCGTGGACTTAGGGATCAATACCGATGCAGTCTGTACTATCATGCGGGCAGACGGAACTGTCCTGGGAAGAAGATTCATAGATCATCCCAGTGAAAAAGACCGGATGTACCGCGCACTGGGACGGATCCGCAGATTCCAGAGGGAACATGGTTCTGCGCAGACACAGGGAAG
>OAWV01000189.1_pt1 | contig 57228 bp, 47 predicted proteins | sample 1495551 | NCBI WGS metagenome assembly OAWV01 (sample SAMEA2580245, study PRJEB22360) | human gut metagenome | biome: human gut; feature: human-associated habitat; material: faeces | place: Denmark | collected 2008/2010 | reverse complement strand
CGAGCTTAGCACTGATGCGCACTCCAAAGAGTGCAAACGGTCCCCGCAGCAATTCATTCCGGCCGGATTCCCCTACACAACCAACTTCCCACGGGGACGGAAGACTCAGCCAGCCCCCTCACTACACCAGACATGGTCCGTTCCGGACGCGTCCTCCAACCTCAGTTAAATCTCCATAGTGTTAACTAAAAGAGATGATGTAAACGGGAAATCCCCGGCGCATATGCTGTAGCAAAGCGTATGCGCCGGGGATTTTTTACCTTCCGGTGATTATCATTTCCTTTCACCTGAGAGGAGCGGAGCGGCTCCCATACCTGGCAAAAGCATTATCTCAATCAGACGCTCCGAACAAAGCGTATCACTGAACCATGTTTCTTCCGAAAATGCAGCCAGATTTTCAAGTGAATATTCCAGCTCCCTGGAATAAAATTTTGCAATTTCCACCTGGTCTTCTGCCGATACCTTCCCTTCCTGCGCAAATCTGCTGATGGCAAACAGCCGCATAATCAGAATACCGGCAGCCGCAAAAACAGCTCTCGACAGAAGGTCGCAGTCAAAATAAGATTTCAGGAAATACCGGTATGTAAAATATACTGCAAGATGCTCGTACTCATATTCCCGGCTTTCAAAATAATTTGTAAATGCCTCCTCTTTTTCAAGCAGAAGGGGCAGTTCCTCCATAAGCCGGTTAAGAAGTGACGGCCATTTCGTCGATACGGGTTCCAGAGTACAGAGAAATTGAAGCGTATCTGCATACCATTCCTGCACTTTATCACGGTCCGATGCACCGCCTTCCTCCTTCCGGCAGCCGCAAAGCAGCCCTGAAAGGAATTCCGGCCGGCCGTACCTCTCAACGACTTCCAGAATCCGCTCTGCCGTCTGTATTTCAATGGCCCGTATTTCAACCGGCTGTATTTTGGCGTCGGTACAGCTCCGGGCAGACTGCGCCGATGCCTCTCTGTATTCACCGTATAAGTCCAGATAATCCTGGATATCTTCCGCAAGCATCAGGTAAAGAGCCAGTCTCTCACCGATCCGGTATTCCCGGTTCTGCAATAACCCGAAGGCCGTATCTCGCGCCTCCAGAAGACTTGCAAAAAGACGGGGCCGGCCCCCCTCTTCCTCTTCCTCTTCCTCTTCCTCTTCCTCTTCCTCTTCCTTAAATGATACCACAAAATCTGCCTTTTCCGGGGACTCTAAAATTAATCTTGCGGCCTCCTCGCAGCACAGGCCCAGGCCCATTTCCGTCAGACCGTCAAACCACTCATAGAATCGGGGATGTTCCCTGCATATATCGCAGAGACTGCTCTCCCCCAGTTCATTAATAAGCTCGCAGAGATTATTATCCCCGAGAAACGGACAGCGCTCTCCCTGCAGGATAAAATGAGGCAGTTCATCCTCCCCCTCCCGCAGAATTCTGTCCTTAAGCTTTTGTCCCAGCTCTCCCTGTACCTTTTTATACCGCTCAGCCGTTCTTTCATCGATATCGATTTCCCAGCCGATGCAGCAATTATCTGTGCAGTCAGAGGCCGAGCATTGGAACCGTTCAAAATAATCCGGTTTTCGTATCTGTATTTTCTTTTTACCACTCACTTCTGTTTGTTCCTTCTTCCAGCATTTGATTATATTCTTCCCACGGGACGTACCTTCCGCCCATGCTCTCAAGATGTTCCGTATGGAACTGGCAGTCGATAAAAAGGTATCCGTTCTCTTCCAGAATCTTTGCCAGCGCAATCAGCGCCACCTTGGAACCGTTTTCCCTCTCGGAGAACATGCTCTCACCGAAAAAACATTTACCGATAGAAACTCCATACAGGCCGCCTGCCAGCTCACCATCCACAAAAGCTTCCACGCTGACCGCCCAGCCGTTCTGGTTCATCCTGTAATAGGCCTCCTCCATCTCATCGGTAATCCAGGTGCCCTCCTCCTGCTCTCTTTTCATCCTGCACCGGTGCATCGTATCCCGGAAGTCGCGGTTCAGGCAGATTTTACTGTCGTGTTTATTCATATATTTTTTCATCGAACGGGAGACGTGGATTTCTCCCGGAAAGATGAGAAACCGCTCCTTCGGACACCACCAGAGTATCTCGTCGCCCGGTTCATACCAGGGAAATATTCCATACAGGTAGGCAAGCAGGAGGCGATCGGTTGATAAATCCCCGCCCACCGCCAGGAGGCCGTTCTCCTCGGCCAATACGGGATCCGGAAAACTGATTTCTTTTTTTGATAAACGATATACCGGCATTTTACTGTTCCTTTTCTGTAATGGACGGCTGTTTCTTCTTCCCGGCCGTAACTGTGAATTTTCCTTCACGGCAGTCAAGCAGACAGTCACCGCCCCGTTTCAGGCTTCCAAACAGAAGCTCATCCACCAGCAGCGGTTTAATCTCGCTTCCGATTACACGCTCAATCTCCCTGGCGCCGTATTCCTGGCTGATGCCTTTTTCCTTCAGAAGAGCCTTCGCCGTATCAGTGACGGTAAATGCCACCTTCTTTCCTTCCAGCATAAAGGCCAGTTCCCTCAGCTTTTTATCCACAATTGAAGCGGCCATCTTATCATCCATGGCGTTAAATACCACAATCCGGTTCAGCCGGTTGCGAAATTCCGGCTGGAATGTTTTTTTAACTTCCTCCATAATCACATCAGCCTTCACCGTTCTCTCGCCAAAACCAATCTGCGCTTTCCCAATCCGGCTGGCTCCGGCGTTGGATGTCATAATCAGGATGATATTTCTAAAATCCGCTTTTCTTCCCTGGTTATCGGTCAGCGTCGCATAATCCATTACCTGAAGCAGAATGTTATAAATATCTGGGTGTGCCTTCTCAATCTCATCCAGCAGCAGGACGGCATGGGGATTTTTTCTGATTTCTTCTGTCAGAAGACCGCCCTCCTCATAGCCCACATACCCGGCCGGGGCGCCGATCAGCTTTGCTATCGCGTGTTTTTCCTCATATTCACTCATATCGTAACGGATCAGCTTAATTCCCAGCTCATCCGCAAGCGTCTTTGCTATCTCCGTCTTTCCGACTCCGGTAGGGCCCACGAACAGAAGGCTGGCCAGCGGTTTTCCCGCCTCCAGAAGGCCTGCCCTGGAGAATTTAACCGCATTCACCACCTGGCCGACCGCCTCGTCCTGGCCGAACACGCGGGCGCCGATGCGCTTGTCCAGAGTCGCCAGTTTTTTCACCTCATCGCTCTCCACGACCTGCTTCGGAATTTGACAGGTTTTAGATAATATATCGTCTATCAGGCCCTTCCCAACCGTCTGCGTCTTCTGGTCCTGTGGATGGAGCTTCCTGTATGCCCCTGCCTCATCAATCAGATCAATGGCCTTATCCGGCAGGCAGCGTTCATTGATATACCTGGCGCTCATTTTAACCGCATATTCCAGGACACCCTTGCCGTATTTAATTCCGTGGTATACTTCATAATGTTTTTTCAGGCCTTCAAGGATTTTCACCGTATCTTCTTCCGACGGCTCTTTAATCTCCACGTTCTGGAAGCGGCGGACCAGGCTTTTGCTCTTTTCAAAATGTTTTTTATATTCTTCATAGGTTGTTGCTCCGATAAAACGGATCTCTCCGGAGGCAAGGTATGGCTTGAGCATATTGGAGACGTCGAAGCTGCCTCCGTTCACTGCTCCGGCTCCAACAATGTTGTGTATTTCATCGATATAAACGATCGGTTTATCTTCCTTTTGGATTCCGTCCATAATCTCACGGAACCGCTTTTCAAAATCTCCCCTGTACTGTGTCCCGGCAAGCAGGGTGCCGAGATCCAGGGCGTAAACAGCCGCTCCTTTGAGCGGCTCCGGAACCTTTCCTTCATTCAGGAGGCGTGCAAGGCCGTACACGATGGCGGTCTTCCCGACGCCCGGTTCGCCGATATGGAGCGGATTGTTTTTCTCCTTACGGCAGAGAATCTGCATCGTCCGCTCCAGTTCCTCCTCACGGCCGATCAGCGGATTCACTCCGTCCAGATTCTCGTTCAGACAGGTGACATAGCGCCGCCATCTTTTCCCTCTAACCGTCTGCTCTTCCTGTTCATTTGCAGGATCCGGTCCGCCGGGCTGTTCTTCATCACCGGTCAGGTCCGTCTCTGTCCCGTCTTTGCCAAAACGGGCGCCGGATGTACCTGACATACCTGATTTTTCTTTTTCCCTCCGGGCTTTCCGCTCCTGATAGCGTTCGTACATCTCATCATAAATTTCCGTCAGTTCCTGAAGGAGGGCGGTCTTTCCCACCCCCTGGCTCTCCATATAGTAAATGGCATAGCTCTCCTCAAGGGAGTAGAAACCATTCACAAGATGAGCCAGCTCCACGGCATCTTTTCCACAGTTATTTGCCGTCTCCTGCGCCCGGATCAGGACAGTTTCCAGCCCTGCCGTCATCTCGGGCCGCAAATCATCGTCAGAACCATCTCCTGCTTCCTGCCCAAAACTGTCGGGGGCTTCCCCTTCCGCCTCCGGTTCCTCCCGGCTGCCGTCCGCATCAGACGCCAGATTCTGTTCCATATATTCTCTCAGATTATCCCGGAGCATGTCCGTATCTCCGCCGCAATTTTCAAACGCCTCCCGGAATGTATCCCGGGCTGCTATTTCATACAGAAGCAGTTCCGGGGTCACATATTCATGATGCTCCCGTATTGCTTCATCGAAAGTCAAGTTTAATATATCGGCCACTTCTTTCGTTACTCTCATTAATTCTGCCTCCTTTGTGGGTCTTGCCGCCGCTGCGTTCCCCTGCCGGAACAGGCTGTGCGCGGAGCGTACAGTCATCGTTGTTCTTCCACCGTCAGCCGGAAGGGATACCCCTCCTCCTCCGCGAGAGCCGTTACAAGCCTGATCTTTGTCAGGGCAATGTCATAGGAATACATTCCTACCACCGCCTTGCCTCCTTTGTGTACCATCATCATCAGCATAACGGCTTCCTCTTTTCTCTTATTAAATATCTCCATCAAAACCTGGACCACAAAGTCCATTGGTGTATAGTCATCATTGTGCATAATAACACTGTAGCGCTTCGGCACTCTGACCTGTGACTTCGTCTGCTGCCTTATCTCTCCTTTGGTTGACATTTGAACACCTTCCACCTCTGTAATTAATTTCTATTGTTATACAGTATAATATATTTCTGGGGAAAAAAACAGAAGAAAAAGATAGGAAATTTCCTTGAGAATTGAGGTTGGGAGGACAAGTCCGGAACGGGCCATGTCCGGTGTGGGGAAGGGGAAGATAAAGTCTGCGGATGCCGCCTAAATCCATCGCTGATTAGCGAGGTCCTGCCGAGCTTAGCAGCGCGATGCATTTCACAGAGCGGGAGTGTGCTCCGCAGACTTTATCTTCGTCCGCTGGCCGTACCGGCGGCGTCCTCACCTCATTTATATCCCAAATAGCGATATTGCACAAAAAAGTATTTGATTCCCTCAAATTAATTGACAAATCTAACGATTGGAATTAAAATAGACATAAGCGAAAATACAAACGCTGCTTCATTATGCACATGGCAGTTTCCCTGTCTACTAAGCGAAATGAAACCCAGCAAAAAGCAGAAGAGATACTCTCTCTCCCTGTTTTTTACTGGGTTTTTATTTGTTTCAAAGGAAAGGAGGTTATTAATTATGAAGTTACAGGAGGCCGTAGAGCTTCAAAAGGAAGCGCTTCTCAAAACACTGCAGGAAAGCATCCGAATACGCAGTGTGGAAGATACACCGGCGGAGGACGCTCCCTATGGAATGGGAATCCGTGACTGTCTGGATCACGCATTACAAACTGCAAAAGAGCTGGGATTTTCCGTTGTTAATCTGGATAACCAGATGGGCTGGTGCGAATATGGTGAGGGGGAAGAGATGATTGCCGTATTGGGACATCTGGATGTGGTCCCGGAAGGCGAGGGATGGAGTTTTCGTCCCTTTGGAGGCGAGATTCGGGACGGAAAGGTTCTTGGACGCGGTTCCATCGATGACAAAGGACCGACCATCACCGCGCTGTATGCCCTGGCCGCTCTGCGCGACAGCAAGCTTCCCTTAAAACGCCGGATCCGCATTCTCTTTGGTACCAATGAGGAAACCGGAAGCAATGATATGAAATATTACATCAGCCATGGCGGAGAACTTCCGGTTATGGGCATTACTCCGGACGGCGAATACCCGGTTATCAATGGAGAAAAAGGTATCATTAATGTGGATTTTAAAGCGGAATATACCCAGAGTGGTCCGTTGATTTTAATGGGGATTTCCGGCGGAGACGCTCCCAATGTGGTTCCTGCCTCTGCCGAGGCAAATCTTTGCTGTCCGCCGGAGCTTGCGAAAGAGCTTATTCACAAGCTCACTGCCGAATCCGGCAATGCCGTCACCTGCACTCCCACAGAGCAGGGAATCCGAATCGCGGCTGCCGGTGTCAGTGCCCACGGAGCCTTCCCGGAGCTTGGCGTCAATGCCATTGGCCTTTTATTAACCGCGCTGGACAGGCTGCCTCTGTCTGAGCCGCTTGCCTCACAAATTCATTTCCTTGCCGCAAAAATCGGGCTGGAATCTGACGGAACCCGGCTTGGCATCGCACTTTCCGATGAACCGTCAGGAAAACTCACCTTCAATTTGGGAACGGTTCAGGGAGATGCTGCTTCCTTTATCATCAGAATTAACTACCGTTATCCGGTTACAAAGACGTATGAGGACTGCGCGCCGATCCTGAATCAGGCTTTCGCAGAATCAGGATTTACACAGCTCAAAGAAATACATAAAAAATGCCTTTATTTACCGGAAAACAGCCCCCTGGTTCAGACGCTTCTGCGCGTCTATGCCGAACAGACCGGACTTCCGCCCTATCCCAAATCCATCGGCGGCGGCACCTATGCCAAGGTAATTCCCAACATTGTGGCCTTTGGCCCCATTTTCCCGGGAGACGAGGTGCGGGAGCATAAACCGGATGAATTTATTAAAATTGACGAGCTGATGCAGAATGCACATATACTTGCCGAGGCGCTTTATCAGCTTGCAAAATAAAAATAATATACAAAAGGAGATGTGTCTATGTTTACTATTACAAACAGCTTTACCTACATTGCGTTCCTGATGCTTCTGGCCGGAGGCCTGCTGGCCCTTGAAAAATATGCAAAATGGAAAGTATTCAACATTATCCCGCCGCTGGTTTGGATTTATGTCCTGAATATGGCATTCTGTACCATGGGACTCTTTAATTCGGAGGCCTGTTCCGCCGCCTATGGTGCATTAAAGAACAACATACTTTACGCCATGATTTTTGTTATGCTGCTTCGCTGCGATTTCCGCAAGCTGGGCAAGCTGGGGCCGAGAATGATCGCCATTTTTATGGGCTGTGCCATTACTTTAGGTATCGCTTTCTTCGCCCTTTATCCGGTCTTCGCAAACTCCCTGGGCGGTGCTGAGAAAACCTGGGGCGCAACAGCTGCCCTTTACGCCTCCTGGGTCGGCGGTTCTGCCAACATGGCAGCAATGCAGGATGCACTTCCGGTAGATGCCGGCGCTTACTCCTGTGCTTTGGCACTGGATACCGCATGCTATTCCGTATGGATCGCACTTCTTCTCTTCGCCGTAAAATATTCCGGTAAATGGAATAAAGCATGTAAGGCAGATACCTCCGGCCTGGACGCCGTTGCCGCTGCTGCCAATGAAGAAATTGCAAAAGAAGCCAACATCAAACCAACTGCTGCCGACTGGATCTTCTTAATCGGAGTTTCCTTAATGGTTTCCGCGGTCTCTCAGTGGGTTGGCGGTCAGATGAACACAGTATTAAAAGCCAGCGGTTTGGCTTTCTTTGATAAGGGTACATGTACTACCGTATTCGTTACTGTTCTTGGATTAATCTGTGCGATGACACGGATGGGCAAACTTCCGGCAGTCAATGAATTATCTAACGTTTACCTGTATGCCATCGTTGCCTTACTGGCATCTACTGCAACTTTAGTCGATCTCGTAGCTGCACCGATGTGGGTTGTATACGGTATCGCAGTTTTAGCTATCCACATTATCCTGATGTTCTTACTCTCCAAGCTGTTCCATTGGGATCTGTGCATGTGTTCCACCGCCTCCGTAGCCTGTATCGGCGGATCGGCTTCCGCTCCTATCATTGCAACTGCCTATGATGGTTCCTTTGCCGGTATCGGTGTATTAATGGGAGTTCTGGGAGCTGCCGTCGGGAACTTCTGCGGACTCGGCATGGGTGCGCTGCTTCAGTTCTTCATGTAATTTTGAAAAGGAGAATCAATGATAAGCAAAAACAAAACTTCGATTGTTTTTACTGGTGATATCGGATTCGACCGGTACATGGACAGACGTTGGGAGGACGATAACCTTTTGTCCGGACCAATCTTAGACTTCTTTCATAGTGCGGATCACACTGTGGCAAATGTGGAGGGAGCTCTGATTGATGCTGTCGATGACGGCTCCAGAGGTATTTTCTTTCACAGCATGAACCCTGCGGCCACCCGTGTTCTGAAACTCGCTCATGCAGATATCTGGAGTATCGGAAACAATCACACCATGGATGCCGGACGGGAGGGGGTCATCAGCACTAAAAACATCGCAAAAGAGATGGGATGCCGTACCGTCGGCGCCGGCTTAAACGAAAAGGAGGCCTCCGAGCCTGTCTATCTGGAGGAAGCAGGCGGCATCGGCATGATTTGTGTTGCCTACCAGACAGAATGCATCCCGGCAACCTCAACCGAACCTGGCATTTTCCGCTGGGACGCTCTTGACGCCATTGCAGAACGCATTGCCGAGATTAAATCAAAATGCAGATGGTGTATTGTCATCTCCCATGGCGGCGAAGAGTTTACCAGCCTTCCCAGCCCCTATACCCGTGATCGGTACCTCAAATTCCTGGAGCTGGGCGCAGACGTAGTGGTTGGCCATCATCCCCACGTCCCGGAGAACTATGAATTGTTCGATAACGGAAAAGCAATTTTTTACTCGCTGGGGAACTTCATCTTTGATACGGACTATCAACGCGTTCACCTTTACACCGACATCGGAATCCTGCTGAAGCTTAATTTTACTGAAGAAAAGATGGATTTTGATGCCATCGGCATCCGTATCGTACGAGGTGACGAACGAATTGATATAACGCCGCTTCCCGGCATCTTCACCAATATTCCAGCTAAAGAGTACGAGCTGCTTGCTCCTCTGGGCGCGAAAGCGTTTGTGGAAGAAGAACGGAAAAAGATGATCTACCTGGAACCCGAACGCTTTACCGACGCACCGGAGGAGGTTTGGAACCGGTACTTCTTCAGCGAAGAACCGGATGGTTATTTTAAAGATGCTCATATGGACTTTTCCGTTATTCTTCCTTTGGCTGAGAAGGCCGAGGATGGGGAATGGAAAAAGAGCGGGCTGGAGCAGGTGAAGAATTATATTCTGCGGCAGTTGTAGGAAGTCTGCTATATTCACCGTTAATTGCACAATGCTGTACTAGCTGTGAGAGTTTGGTATTGAATTTGTATTAGAAAAAAGCAGAAAGAGCCTATGGATGTTTTGGCGGTAAAAGCGCTGAATTATCCATAGGCTCTTTTTGCTTTTAAATTAGATGACGCTGCATATGACTACTTTCATTGATAACGAAATCAATAAATTCTCTGAATGTACCAATATGTTCTGTTTTGGAAATTCTCTCAAGAAGTCCATTAAAAATATGCAGTATCAGAAACCACATTCGGTTTATTTTTTATTGTTTCTCTTCTGCTCTATACTGCCCGGAGTCAGGATTACAGTCATGTCCTGTTTTATACTTTTTCTCCTTTTCGTACCTTATTTTTTATTCTACCCCAACATTTACCGATAGAACACTTCTTTCTAAAACATCATCTCCATCTGCTCCGCCACCTGTATCCGCGACGCAATCACTGTCTCCGCCTCGGTTCCTTTGATATGTTCCGTCCGCACATACTGGACGGAATTTCTGAGACCGGCGGCAACCAGATTCAGGACGTAGATATTGTCAAACCGGTTATAAATGGACTCTCCGCCAAGGCCTGACAGGCAGATAAGCTGCGTGTTGGTCTTCTTTGCCATATCCATCAGCGGCTTTAAAAGATGGACCGCGTTGGTCTGGGCAAATGGATTATCCATGACGAGAACCTTTCCTTCATTTCTGTCTGCGAAGAAATCTGAATCATCCCGCCGCATATAGCAGAGCAGGCTGGAAAGGATGATAAAGGCGGACAAAAAGCCCTCCCCTCCCGAGTTTCTGGCCACATCGGCCCAGGTGATGGGATACTCCCTCTGCTCCTCGATCTTGAAGAGATGAATCTGTACATTTCCAATACCGGCAACCGTATCATAGAGATGTTTCGTTGTGAGCTGGGTGCCAAAATATTCCTGGGCATTTTCGTTGCGCTCAAACCATTCAATTCCCTGTCTCGTAATCTCGTTCAGAAAGTCATTGATTCTAAGCTGATATACAGTCAAATTTTCCTCCCAGGAAGGAAGCTCAAGGCGGAGCATCTTAATCGGCCGTTCCCTCACGGTGATGGTAGAATTGTGATCGATTTTCCCCAAATTTTCATGGACATCCTTCAGATAATCCTCCAATATCTCTGCAATTCTGGCTTTTTCCTTTTCCACCAGCGAAATATCTACCTCCAGCTTTTCCATCAGGCTCTGATACGACTGTACCGTTATGTTAAGCTGAGCCAATACCTGGGCGGCAATACCTGAAACCTCCAGCATGGCTTCCAGGGGCTTCCGGTAAAATTCCTCCCGGAATACATCCATTCTGAGAATTCGATTGAGCTGCTGTACCATCCGAGCCTTACATTCTCCAGAGGCGCTGATGCTTAAGCGGTACTCCCTGACTGTCTCCCCCTTAAAATCATCAAGCTGTTTCTTATCAAGCAGGGATATATCTGTTTCCCAGCTTATCTCCTCCCGCTGCTCCAAATGATTATACTCGGACAGAGAGGTAATATTTTGCTCATAGCTGTTAATCCTTTTTTCGTGCCGCTCCTGCTGCTGCTTTTTCTCTTTCTCCTGCCAGGAAAGCTCATTCATCTGTGCATCGATATCCTCCGGCATAATCTCACTCTGGGGAAGAGGCTCGTCTTTGCCGCAGGTCTCCGCCATTTTCTCTTTTTTCTGCTTCATCGACTGACGCAGCAGCAATAACACTCTGTCCTCCTTATTCCATTCGGAATCTTTCAGGATTTTCTTTTCGCTCCGCTCTTCCAAGACGGATCGTTGGTGGTACTCTTCCTCTCTGCTGTACAGAACCGTCTTCCAGGCTCCATCCTCCAGCTTATACTTATCCCTGAGCCAGGCCAGTTCCTCCTTTGATTTTCTATGGCGTTTTCTGCACTCTAACACCCATCTTTCCAGTTCCTGCTGTTCCATTGAAAAGCCGGCCGTAATGGCCTGATATCTCGCCTCCATCTGTGCATATGCTTCTTCCCGGCCTTCCCCGGTCTGCCAAGGCGCTTCTATCTCTGCAAAATGTTCCGGAAATGTCTCATACACCAGATATTTTTCCCGGTTATCCCGGACCTTCTCTTTCAGATCTGCGGCTGCATTATCAAGTGTCTGAAGCTGCCGTCTAAGCCGCTCCATCTGCTCTCTGCACACGGCCTTTTGCTCCGACAGGCTGGCCGCCTTCTTTTCACAGCGTTCCAGCTCATTTCTCTCTTCAAGATAGGCTGCATATTCGGATGAAAATTCTTTAAACTCGGATAAACGCTGCGTCTGCCACCTGTCATCATTTTCCAGTTTCTGAATCCTGCCTCTGAGCTGCTCCAGCTCCTCTTCCAGGGTTCTGGCTTGTGCGGCCGCAGCTTCGATCTGTCCTTTCAGCTCCTGCTCCCGGCGGCCGTTTTCTTCCAGTTTTTCCTGGTTTTCCTGGTAGGACTCTTTCGTCACCTTCTGGTTCCGTACTTTTTCCTGCTTTTCAAAATAACCCTGATATTCCTCTTGTTTTCTGGAAATGGCACCTTTCAGCTTATCCATCTGATGTGCCTTTTCCTCCACCATACGTTTCAGGGCTGCCTCGTCTAAGAGATTTTGATTGAAATATACGTAAAAATGGATTTTGTTCCATTCCAGAACGGTTCCCGCCTCCTCGCCGGCCCTGCCTTCCAGCTCTTCCCGCAAAAGCATTGGCACCGGAAAGGAAGTATAGACCTCTTTTCCGTCTCCTTTTTCTGTAAAGGAAAGCAGGATTTTAAGCTCCCTCTTTGAAATCAAAAGTGAGTAAGGCAAAAATGGATGGCGTTTCACCAGTTTCTGGTTTTCGCCTGTGCTTCTGCCGTTTTTCCGCAGCCATTCCATACCGTAAACGCATGGGATTTCCAGCTCCCTCAGCATGGCTTCAAACTCTTTAGGAAGCTCCAGCACCTTTCCCTGGGTCAGGCGTTCGTATTCCTTCTGGCACCGCTCTTCCTCCTGCTCCAGTTCCCGCCTGGCAATCTGGATTTCTTTCAGTTTCCGTCCCGAAGCCTGAAGAATGGCATCCTGCTCAAATACCAGGGAGTCCTTAAGCTCCAGATAGCGCAAAATTTTCCTGCGCTCGGAAAGCTCCTCCCCGTATTCCCGGCCGATTCGCAAAAGCTCTCTCTGTTCTTCGCCGTTTCTTCCCAGCTCCTGCTTTAAATCCTCCAGTCTCCGCTCCAGCTTCTTTTTCTCTTCTGTCTCTGTTTCCTGCTTCTGCCGGAGGGTGAGCCTCTCCTTAATCACATCCTCCAGTGTCTTTTCATAAATTTGAAGAAGGATCTGCAGCGCTCCCGGTTCGTACTCTCCCAGCAGGTTTCGTTTGAGACTCTCTCCATACATTTTATTAAAGCGGTTTTCTCTCTGGTCAAATACTGCGATTCTGGTCTTTTGCCCTGCCATCCTGGAGGCGTAATCTATAATTTGATTCTGCAGCTCCTCCAGCCGCTCTTCTTTTGATTTCAGCGTCTCCCTTACCGTCTCCTGCTCTTTCCGGTTCTGTTCCTGCTTCGCCTCCCAGTTTTTTAAGGCCTCCTGATAGTATTGCTTCAACAGGGAACCTAATCGCTGCCGTTCCGGTTCCAGAGATTCTCCCTTTTTCTTTGCAAGCTCAAACCGTTCCACGGCCTCCAGAAGAGCCCGGCCGTCTTCGTCCGTTTCATCCTGCTGCCTGGCACATTCCAATAAATGCAGACGCTTCTCAGTCTCGCTGCACTCCCGTTTCAGTGCCTCCCGCTCCATATCAATCATATCCCGGCTGCTGCTGTGAAAACGCTCCTGTTTTTCCAGCTCATAATACTCTCCGGATAATTTTTTGTAGAGCAGATACTCCCGCTTTTCCTGAATCTCCTTTATTTCCTGTAAAAGCTTTTCTCCGGCCTCCTCTTCCTCATTTCTCAGACGGCCCAGCTCTGCTCTCAGACCGGCAATCTGATTTTCATGAAATGCCACCTGCTTAAGCGACTCCTCAAATTGAAGGGCCTCCGCCCGGATTTTCTCCCCCTCCTCACAAAAGCAGCGGATGGTATCGCGCCGTTCAATTTTGGAACGGTTATTTTTATACTGCTCCACGTATTTTTCTACGATATTCTGAAATTCTTTCATCCGGTTCCTGTCCCGGTTCAGCTTGCTCTCCACAGCGTCGAGAAACCATTTTTCCACCAGTCCCTTTTCGTCACGGCAGTCGGCAAATAAATCCGAGAGGCCGGATTCCTTTAAATTGACCTTCTTAATGATCGTCTCCCACTCTTTATAATTGATCTGGTACTCCTTCAGCTTGTCAAAATACTGTCTCGATTGGGCCTGGTTGTTCATATCATAGAAAAAGAAATTGACACTTTTATCGCGTTTCCACGATTCAAATAACTGGCGGCAGGCGCCGAAACTCTTGAGGGTAATCTCTTTCTTCGTCTTTTCCACCACCGGTAAGTGGCTGATATCCAGTAGGCACCGCTCTTTGTATTCACTGATCAGGTTCACAATTTCAAGTTCTTCTCTGGAACCTGTCTCCTCGCCGGAAATCTCCTGCCGCTTGCGCACCATCATTCCGGTCATGACATAGCCGGCCCCCTGATCCAGCGCCCATTCCACCAGAATAAAGGTGGGTCTGCTGCCGGTAAAATAGCTCTCAAAGGGCCTGTCCTTGGCATCACGGTAGCGCTTATGCACGAACGGCGCCGTCATCATCTGCACCAGCACCGATTTACCGCCTCCGTTTCTCAGGGACAAAAGCGTACTCTCTCCATTCAAGTGAAAGGTTTCATCACTGATTTTTATGGCATTATTATTATAGTTCAGATTAATCAGCCGGATTGCATTTATCTTACTCATTCAACTTCCCCCAATACCTTCTTCACTCTCTGAAAATGATTTTGATTCAACAGATTCCAGTCCATAAAGCTGTCCAGCTTCTTTGTCGTTTTAATCATTTCATCTTCTTCCACGTAATCAATCAGGCCCTGTTTCTGCAAAAAGGTAAGAAGATGGTACAGAAATCCCTCTTTCGTCGTCTTGGCGCGGGAGCCCTTTTCCTCCGACCGCAGCGCCTCATACGCCTCCAGCATATTCGAAAATGCAATTCCCTGCTTCTCTTCCTCCTCTTCTCCCCGGCTCTTTGCCCCCTCTTTCAGGCGCTTTGAAATACAGTTTTGGAGTTCTCCCACCCGCATATATTCCCTGGACTTGGCACTGCTGCCCTGCCCGTCGAAGAATTCCACCAAAAGCGTCAGAATCACAAATTGGGATAAATAATAATCCTTATCCGTGGCATTGGAGCGGCACAGCGCCGCCTTCATCTGGGCTTTGGAAAAGCCCAGAAAGCTGTTGTTCTCCTTGGGTATCAGATAAATCACATTGCCGTACCGTTCGATATGGCAGTCGCTGATTTCACCCTGGGACTTGACCAGGTTCTGAATGGTCTCTTCCTGGGTGTATGCTTTGTATAATCTCAATTCATTGTCTTCCCGCAGCTCATGATGCTCCAGAAGATAATAAAAAATCTCCTGGCTGAGCCTGATATCCTCTATTTCGTATGCCATTATCTATCCTCCCGGATCACCCGCAGCAGCACATTGGAGCAGGCTACCCGCTTTATTCTGCCATCCTCACTCTTTACCCGGCCGAATTCGATCACCTTCCCGTCCTCCAGTCGGTACACCTCAATTCTCTGTATCGGATCGCCCTGCCGGTCTGCCAGATCCAGAAGCATCTCATTCAACTGGAAGCTGTCTGCCTTTTCCCGTATATATTCGCTTCGCTCTTTCCTCAGCGCCCGTATATCAATCTGCTGGTTCTTGATTAATTCCACCATGATTTCTTTAAAAATTTCCGTATTGGGAATCAGCCGCTCCCGGTCCGCCGATTGCTCCTCATCCTCCGGCAGCCTGCTGCTGATTTCCTCCAGCGTGATCTCTCCCTTTTCCGACGCCAGCTCCAACAGAAAAGATAAGCTGCCCTCATACCGTTTCAGCTTTTCCCGAAGCCGTCTTTCCTGCTCCTCCTGCCACGCATCCTCATCCAAATCCAGAAGCTCCGTCTCCTCCTCTTCCCGGCGGCGGCGTATGGGCTTCTGGATCTCAAGCGCTTTATTCAGGTTATAAATTTTATCCGGATCCTGTCCAAACAGCGGACGCAAAAACAGATCCATCCGCTCCATAATCTCCGGTTTCTCCAGCACCTTGTCGTAAAATGCGCTTCGCAGCGGAAAACGTTTAATCAGAGACATCTGTGAAAGCTGCTCCAACTCCCTTGTATACAGCGCCTTTAAATCAAAATGGCCATTTAAAATTCTTTGATGCTCGTCAATGGTTCTGGTCAGATAGCTCTCGATTTCCCTTAGATTTTTAAGCTTCTCCTCTTCTTCCGGAGTCAACCTTCTGATATTGATTTTCTCCTTTTCCAGTTCTCTGGCCCGCGCCTTCACAAGCTCTCTGTAATCCTGGAATTTCTGGTTGGTATCGCTGATCGTATCGAGATTTTCATCTAAAATATCTCCATACTCCGCCACAGAATAATTCAGCGCATTCCGCCTTACCTTGCCCATGGCCTCCTGAATCTTCTGGAGCTGAATCCGCAGCAGATTAAATACATTCTTTATCTCATCCACCGCTTTATCATAGCTCTGCTTTTCCAGGTGCATCTTAAAAATCATCTCATGGATGGTCAGCTTCATGTTGCTCTCCATCTCCAGCGTTCCGAGAAGCAGGTTATAGCCGTCATCAGTCAGGTAATAGGAGGTGCGCTTCACCTCATCCTCCACATACACAATCCGATTGGCCACATAGCTGATATTCATGATCTGATACGCCTTCTGCTCAAAATTATAGCCATCAAAATACATGGCCTTCCCTTCATTGGACAGAACCACATTTAAAATAAAATCGCCCAGGCTCTTGCAGTCCTCATAGGCCATATCCTTTTTTAAATACTCCATATTCAGTTCATCAATAAAAACGCCGATGTCGTCTTTTGTGCAATATTCTTCCTTTAAAGACTGCTCCATGATATATAGAAGGACTGCAAAGATTAGGTTAATCTGCTCATCCGCCCGTACAAACCCGTATTTCTGCCAGGTGGTTTTCTGCAGGCTGCCCTGTAAAAGAACTGCATAAAGACCAACATGTTTCATTCGTTTGGGAAAATGCTTTAAAAAATCATACCGCATTCTGGTACCATCCTTTTTCTCTGTCTCTCTGTACTTATTCACCAAAATCCCTGATATTCAAGATTTCCTGCGGAATATACTGCTCACTTTCCAGTATTTTCTTCATTTGCTCCACTGCGCTTTTGGGGAAACAGGCAAAAAACTGTCCTGTGAGATTCCGGTTTTGCTGCTCTTTTGTAATCGGAAGCAAAACGCCTTCCGCTTTTTCAAGCATTCTTAAATAGCCCGGCATAAATGGACGAATCGAATATTGGTCCCCAAAAAGCTGCTCCAGTTTCTCATATATCCCGATTCCCTCATAGTCTAAATCGCCAAAATAGTAAATCTGATTCTGCCTGTTCTGCATATATGGCTCCGCACAAATCGAAAAGTCCTGGAAGGATTTTAAGATTCCCTTTCCGGCCCCATAGAGCAATGTCCCGATTTTCATGCCCAGGATGGTATCTTTGCCCTCCAGCAAATGCCTTCTCATGCTGTAAAAGGTATCCTTATTTTCCAGCAGTAGCAGATTTTGCGGCACCTCTCTCGTATGGGTATAACAGGGCATCGGCTCTGTAGTCTCATAATAATTCAAAAAGTCAGGGGAAATTCCGCAGTTTTTCAGAATCCTCATTCCCTGGCCCCTTTTTAAAAATTTTTCCTGACCCCAGATTTCAAAACTCCGTTCATTAATTGATTCTGTCTGATTTAACAGCTCTCTTCGTTCTGTCAGGAATCCATTCAGCATCCGCACCCACTCCCTGTCTTTTTCATAGAGTGACAGGTTCTTTAAGTAGTAATCCGGGGAAATCAGGGGCGTCAGCCCGTAGATTAATTCTTCCTTTAAACACCCGTAATCTTTTTCCTCCTCCGTGACCCAGTACCGCAGATAAAGCGCCGGTTTCTTTCCGTTGATACCGGATGCCTTCACCGGACTCAGTCTCCCGGAGGAAATTTCAGACAGAATATGGCGGTACAGAGCTTCATATGTTTCAAATTTTCCGTTTTTTTCTATTTCTTCTAAAGTGATTCGCTTCATGGCTGATGGCTCCGATGAGTAGTTTTCGTTACGGTCTCGTTATTGTTTGATTGTATCATGAAATATTTTGACAGTCTATATTTCTGGATGCTTTCTTTTCATTCCCCTTTTATGGTTGTTGGAAGAAACCAAATATGATAAATTAAACATAGCGTTAGAGCGTGTTTGAAAATTGCTTTTCGTCAGCTGTGCGTCACACTTTGTGGGAGATTTGGGGCGTGCAGATGGCGGAAATGAATTTTCAAACAGGCTCTAGCAACTGAAATACAAAGATAGAAAAGGAAAGAGGTATTCTATATGTCTGACAATACAAAGATTGGTTTTATCGGTTTCGGCAATATGGCCCAGGCCATAGCGGACGGGCTTTTATCTAAAAATGCGGCTGCCGCTGAAAATATCTTCGCCTGCGCCGCAAACTGGGAGAAGCTCTGCCGTAATACAAAAAACGCGGTATTGTTCCATGCAGGGACGCAGCAGAAACAGCGGTAAATTCGGATATCGTTATCCTGGCCGTCAAGCCTTGTATGATGGCTGATGTGACGTCAACTGTTAAAAGCATCCTGAAAGATAAAATCGTTATATCCGTGGCCGCCGGCTATCCATTTGAAAAATTTGAAGAGATCCTGCTGCCGGGCACACATCATATCAGTACCATCCCCAATACTCCCGTATCGGTCGGAGAAGGTATTTTTATCTGCGAGAACCGCCATTCCCTGTCTGGCAGTGAACTTGCTCTGGTAGAAAACATATTTTCCAAAATTGCGTTAATGCAGTTTGTCGATACAAATCAGCTTTCCATTGCCGGTACCGTCAGCGGCTGCGGCCCCGCCTTCGCCAGCATGTTTCTGGAAGCTCTCGCCGATGCCGCCGTCATGCACGGGCTCACGAGAGACACCGCATACAGCCTGGCCGCCCAGATGATAGCAGGAACCGGAATGCTCCAGCTCAAAACGGGCGCGCATCCGGGGGCTATGAAAGATGCCGTCTGCTCTCCCGGCGGTACCACAATCAGAGGCGTAGCCGCACTGGAACGCGGCGGCCTGAGAGCTGCCGTGATAAATGCGGTGGACGCAGCGGAATATTGCTGAACACAGCTCTGCGAGTATCGCGGGCAGTAATAGCGGACCACGTATAAAAAGTGTATAAATATTCTATTTTTCGTAAGAATGCTTTAGATACTTTTTATACATTGGTCAAACATTGGACACAAATATCCGGTATGATTATCGTATCAATCAAATGGAGCCAATGATTAAAAACAGCGCGCACAATGTCGTTGGCTTCGACTAACAATAATTCAAATTCAGATAGATTTCTGAAAGCATTTTATCCCCCCGGCTTTCAGAAAAAGAAAGAGAAGTACAAGGGCTATCTGCCCCTGTGCTTCTCTTATGATTATAGCACATTCTTTACGTCAGGTCATCTGCCTGACCGGATAATATCTCTCTTATTCTTGGCGGAGCTCCATCTGCATGCATGGAATTTTCAAAAGCATCTCTCCGGCTGTGGGCAGCCCGGATAATCGTTCCCCTTTTTTCCAGGTAGCCGTTGCTGATATAATAGTTCGGCGTGAGAAATATTTTATCGTGTGCCAAAAGTATCTCCAGTACATGCAGAATTTTTTCAAAATTCCTTGATAACATCTTAAAGGAATCTACATAGAAATAATCCACCTTTCCGGACAGGACTAATCCCAGTGTTTCTGTTAATTGAGCATCGAATGACAATGTATATCCGTCGCAGATTGCAACCCGACTCTTCTGATTAAAACGTTCAAAGTCTGACGGATTTTCTACTATCTGACTCTTAGGAGCCGTTGCGGTTGTTCCCGGCATCAGAGCCACCCTTTTCAAAATCTCTGTGGCCAGCGGATATTTCTTCGCCCCTTGCCCAAATACATCAATAAAATTCTTATCTCTACATTCCTCACCTATTTCTTCCATTGAAAATTGCCGAAAATAGCCAATGGCTTCCTGTGTAATGCTTTTAACGATCTCGTCCGGCAGCGGTTCCAGCATCTTGAATTCACCGCAGCTGACGCTTGCTGCTATTTCCAGTTTACTGTTACGTATTGCCGCCACCGTTAACACTCTGGTTTCAAGCTCTGCTTTCGGACGATAAAATAGCGCTTCCTCCATCACCGTAAACCGCAAAATTTCATATAAGTCATCTGACTTATATCTAATGGCCAGAGAGCATATGCGATCGAATATGTCCTCTTTGATCTGTTTGATAAAACGATAGCGCAACCTATATTGTTTCAATTGAGCTTCAAGGATTTCGTCTAAGTATTTTTCAACAATCATAATGTTGTCCTCTCCTGGTACTGTTGCTGTTCATTCTGACCGACACCTGGGCCAATTTTGAAAATTTCCCTATTTTAAACGTATCCTTCCTCTGCCCATTTTCTCAACTGTGTCAGGCGGGGTTCCGGGTCATACCCCTGATCTTTTCCCATCTCAGCCAGCATCGTACACGGAAAGTCGGGACATTCGCCGCAGTGGTTCAGTTCCTTTCCCTCGCAGCAGACTTTCACTTCACAGACTCCGCCCCAGAAGGTTTTTTCCATATTAATACAGCCCTTACAATGTACCTTCTCTCTTCTTTCACAACTGTCGCAACAAACTCCGCATCTCGATTCGAACATCATATTCCTCCTTTGTGTTTAAAAATCACCTTTATCTACAGTAATTATTTCTCCTCCTCCAGATATTCCTCCCGGAATCCCTTCATCCATTTGGCAAGTGCATCGAACAGCAGATACTGCTGCTCCAGTATTGACCTTCCGGTCAGCGGCACATTCGTTCTCTCCACCTGCTTGTCCGCAACGGTTTTTTGCATGACTTCAATTTCCTGTTCCATGCGCCCGGTCAGCTCTCTGCGTTCCTGCTCAGAAACGAGATTGAGGCTCATGATGACCGCATTAAAGTCCAGAAAAAGCCGGATTGGCTGCCGGGCCGTCTCCTCCATCAGCTTCAGAAAAAACTCTTCTCCTGTCTCTGTGATCTGATAAACCGTCTTTTCCGGCATCTTTCCCTCTTTAACGGTCTTCCCTCTGATATAGCCTTTTTCCTCCATTTGTACAACTTTTTTGTAAATGGACGGAGTGCTGACCTTTACCCATTTGGAAATATTCCGGTATTCCACGTTCTTCTGCAATTCATAGGCGCTCTGAGGCTGCGCCTTAATCATTCCCAGTACGATTAAATCTATGGCTGCCATTTCTCATCTCCTGTTCTTATTCATTTACCGTTATTTTTATTTCAGCGTCTTTATACTTTATAATACTATAAAATATACCATTGTTCAAGTCTAAATTTATTCCCGTTTTGTTGTCAATCTGCTTGACTCTCACCCAGCGTCATAGTTTATCCTATATTAAGAGCACTGGATGGGACCTTTCGAAACCAGTGTAATCAAGACAAAAGGAGGCATGATATGAACACGATAAAGGAAGTAAGCAGAATAACCGGTGTAAGCCCACGCACACTGCACTATTACGATTCAATCGGACTGTTAAAACCGGCCCGGGTCACTGAATCCGGATACCGCCTGTATGATGAAGCTTCGCTGGAACGCCTGCAGCATATCCTGCTGTTTAAAGAACTGCGCTTTCCCCTCAAAAAAATTAAACAGATTCTCGATAGTCCTGACTTCGACCGCAATCTGGCCCTGGAGCAGCAGCTGAACCTGCTTCTGCTTCAAAAGGAGCATCTGGAAAACCTGATTGACATGACCAGGGGTATCCGTATGACGGGAGTTAAAAATCTTGATTTTTCTGCATTTGATGCGAAGAAAATAGATGAATATGCGGCACAGGCCAAAACTGCCTGGGGAAAATCCGCTGCTTATCGGGAATATGAGGAAAAAATGAAGAATAGAAGCGAAGAAGACTGTACGTCCATAAACCAGTCTTTCATGGAATTATTCAGTGAATTCGGCAGGCTTAATGCCTTGTCCATTCTCCCGGATTCTGATGAAACCCAGAGCCTGGTCGAACAACTCATGCAATTTATCACGGAAAATTTTTATTCCTGCACGCCGGAACTGCTTCAATCGCTTGGGAAGATGTATGGGGGCGGCGGCGGATTCACTGAGAGTATTGACAAAAAAGGAGGCAGGGGAACTGCTGATTTTACTTCAAAGGCTATCGATATCTATGCGGACAAGCACTCCTGCGGCTAATGAGGAAGCGATAACTGCATGCTCCGCGCACAGGTCACCGCCATCAATGCAAAAGGCTCCGGTTGAGGGACCGGAGCCAGGTAGGATAGGCAGGGTGATTATTCATCCCATATCTGTTAAACGTTTGAGAATTCTATTTGTAACGGTATTTTTACTAATTTATTAATTTTATTTTGTAAATTGACTTCCTCTTTCTTTCCGGTTACACTGAAATTATATCATTTATATTATCATATATGCAATAGTAAATCAGAAAGGAAAGCCCTGCACAGAAACTGCAAAAAACGCAGTTGATTGTGGTGAAAAGTTCAATTTTCATCGTGCCGCGACGTGTAACTCGGGATTTTCGTGCATAATACACACGAAAACACCTCGCAGAATATGGGCCGTGAATAGTAACATATGAGACTCTCTTTATTTCGAAAAGCGGCAATTTATTCAAGCCTTGTATTTTCCTTATTCGCCTTATCAGGCTGCAGCGCAGAATCAGTGCAGCAGACAGAGTCAGCGCAGCAGGATGAAGCTTATTCCCTTTCCGCTGCGGCTGGGAATAAAGCCCCGGAAGGACCTGTAACAGTAACTTCCCCCTCTCCCGGTATAGATTCTGGTTCCGGCCAGAGCGCGGAAAACAAAGACGGCTTCTCTCTCATCACTCCTGACGGCGTTTCTCTTCAGGAGCGGATACAGACACCCGGGGGGTATGCCAGGACGGTATCAGAAGACGGCAGCTTTGACTGGTATGTCAGGAATTATCCGATGGAACCGGACGGTTCTCCGATTCTGCTTTATGACGGCCGTTTGAAATCACGGCAGGATGTGGGGAGCGCCACCTTCTCCCTTCCGGTCATTTCTTCTGCCGATCTTCAGCAGTGCGCCGACTCCGTTATGCGCATGTATGCCGAATATTTCTGGCACACCGGACAATATGATAAGATCCGTTTTCATTTTGTCAGCGGGTTTCTGTTTGATTATCCCACATACCGGGACGGGGGACGCGTAAAATTCGACGGCAGCACGGTAAAATGGCAGAATTCGGCTTCATACAATGACTCCTATGAGGCCTTTGAAGATTATCTCTACATTACCTTCGCCTATTCCAGCACCTTGTCGATGGAGGGGGAATCCACCCCCGCCGATATAAACGATGTCCGGATCGGGGATATTTTCCTGAAAGCCGGAAGTCCCGGCCACGTTGTGATGGTGGCCGACGTCTGCGAGAATGCAGAGGGAGAAAAAGCCTTCCTGCTGGCCCAGAGTTATATGCCGGCCCAGCAGTTTTATGTCCTTAAAAATCCGCTTCATGACAATGACCCCTGGTATTACCAAAAGGAAGTTTCCTATCCCTTCTCCACACCTGAATACACATTTTCGGAAGGCAGCTTCCGGCGTCTGAATTATATAGATTAAGATTATATAGGCAAAAACGCCGTTTCGCGAAGATATACTTGAGATTTTCGCGAAAACCTGTGAAAACGCCTCACGGAATACATCATGGCTGAACTGTTACGGATTAAGAGCAACGGATCACCCCTGCTGTACTCCGCCGGATGATTTTACCTGTCCTCTGCTTAGGCCGCGGGCGCCCAGCCGGTTCATCCTCTCTGTCATCGTGAACATCCCTGCGACAAACAGCAGCAGGTAGAACGGATAAAGTCCGATACCGGCCCACTCCGACACAAAGCCGAAGAGGGGAGGCATGAGTGTGGTCCCCACATAGGCGCAGGCCATCTGCATCCCCATGACCGACTGTGAATATTTCGCACCGAAGTTCTCCGGAGTCGCGTGAAGAAGGCTGGGATAGATCGGTGCGCAGCCGGCTCCGGTCAGGATTAAACCGGCAAGCGTCGCCGCATTCCCCATCGGAAGCAGGAATAACAACACACCGGAGGCTGCAAAAAACTGTCCCAGGCGTACCATATTTTTATCGCCAATCCGGTCGGTGATAAAACCGCAGACAAAACGGCCGATTGTAATTCCCAGATAGAACAGGGAGGCCCACTTTGCCGCCTTGCCGGCGCCGATTCCTTTATGCAGAACCATATAGCTGCCGGCCCACAGCCCGGTCGTGGCTTCAAGGGCGCAGTAACAGAAAAAGGCCGTAAGGATGGCTTTGGCTCCGGGCAGCTTCAGGGCCGATTTCAGACTGATTTCCTCATATTCCTGCTCTGTATTTCCATCGCTGCCATTTCCGGTTCTCCACAGTGAAAGGGACAGAAGCAGAATGATGACAAGAACAACCTGAATCACTCCGACGGCCTGATAACCTGAATTCCATCTCTTTCCTCCTGCCAGGCATAAGCCCATGATATAAGGCCCGGTTGTCGCGCCAATCCCCCAAAAACAATGGAGCCAGCTCATATGGCGTGATTTATAATGAAGGGCTACGAAATTATTCAGGGCGGCGTCCACACTCCCCGCTCCTAATCCATAAGGTATCCCCCATAAACAAAGCTCTGCAAAGGAATGTGACGCGGAAAAACCAAAAAGGGCCGCTGCCGTCATCGCAACGCTCACCACCGTCACGATACCGGTGCCGAATTTCCTGATTAGTTTATCGCTGAACAGACTGGACACAATGGTGCCTCCTGCGATAATCATGCTGATAATCCCGGCATAGGATACCGCCACATTTAACTCACCGTACATGGACGGCCATGCCGAACCAAGCAGTGAATCCGGCAGTCCGAGGCTGATAAACGCAAGGTAAATGATAATGAGTAATAATTGAAACATATTGTCCTCCCGGAGTATTCGCATATTTTTTCACACCACGCTGCTTCCCGGAATGATGTGAACAACAGCTATAAAGTTACTGTTCACACGGTTGTATTCCGCGAGGTGTTTTCGTGCGTATTCTGCACGAAAATCCCGAGTTACACGGCGCGACGCGATGAAAAGTGAACTTTTCACCACAATCAACTGCGCTTTTTGCCGTTTCTGTGCATCGCGAAGCGTGTTATTGTTTACAGCACGCCGCTTTTTGGCGGGGTGTGAACAGTAACGCTACAAAGCTATGTTATAAGAATACCGCCCTTTTTCACTTGATTCTACATAAATCCGGACATATAATATAAAAATACCGACTGATTTTAGTATTACTATTCTCGGCCCTGCTGAAAAGCGCTGTTCCGCGGACAGTAAGATTGTAGTTCAAAAAAGGAGGTCTGAATGGGACTGAAAGAATGCGGTCTTAATCTGAGCCGTGACAATAAAGAACTTAAGCCGCACGGAACTATCGATTTTCCCTGTGCCGGTTATTCTTCCAGCTTTAGGGACAGTGAGGATGATATCATACCGTGGCATTGGCATCCGGAGTTGGAAATACTTTATATAAAGTCCGGAAATCTGAAATTAAAGCTGCCCGAAAAAACCTTTCACCTGACTCCGGGAGATGGATTTATCGTCAATTCGAATGTCCTGCATTATGCCGCGGCAGAACCGCTATGCGAGCTTCATTCAATCGTATTCAGCCCTCTGCTGATAACCGGCTGGGAGGGCTCCGTCTTTGCGGATAAATATATCGGCCCGCTGGTCCGCTGTCCCTCCTTTGACGGATGCAGTCTTAAATGTCTGTTCCCCGAACCGGAGATGTTTGAAAATCTGTTTACGGCGGCGTTTCACGCTCTCGCGGAAGATCTTCCGGGATATGAATTTACATTGAGGGAAGCTCTCTCCAAACTGTGCTATGCCCTCTGCCTCCGGTTCGGACCTGAAACCGGTGATGACTGCCCGGCTCCCTCTCCAGACGCAGAGCGTCTGCGCATAATGCTGGATTTTATCCACTGCCATTACAGCGAGCCGCTGAAGCTGTCCCAAATTGCAGAAGCCGCCGATATCGGCGAAAGAGAATGCCTGCGTTGTTTCAGCCGGATGATACAGGTATCGCCAATTCAATATCTGCTCAAATACAGAGTGAACCAAAGCGCCTCCCTGCTGCTTCGGAAACCGGGCAAAAACATCACCGATATCGCAGGCGGGTGCGGCTTTGACAGCCCCGGCAATTTTTCCCGGATATTCAAACGTTATTATAAATGTTCCCCAAAAGAATACAGAAGCAGAAATAAGGAATGATACATCCCTCTTTCCGATATATTTTAATAAACATTTCTGAAATGGACTTTTGTATCTCTATGAAAAAGCTTCTCAAATTCAAAGACAAAAGGCTCCGGCCCCCAGACATCCGCTCCCGGCTGCCTCACGTCGGCAATCACCCGCTGAAAAGCCATTTTCCAAAAATTACGGCTGGAAAGATACCTCGAAATCTTTTGACAAAAAACGTTTTGACAAGAAAAGTTTTAACAGGAAAAGTACTGCCGACCGCAGCCATTTTTGCCCTCTCCTTCTTCATCGGCCGGGCGGCTGCCCAGACCGTGGAGCCTCACCGTTCTGCCAATCTGGCTGTGGAATCCCACCGCAGCTCCCCGGCCAAAGAGGTAGGAGACGTCATCACCGCTTCCGCCGACGGCAACTGGGGCCTGAGTTTCCAGACCGAGGGGCAGGCCCCCATCGGAAACGCAACCGCCGATTACCTCAAACAATACAATGCCTACTATGTCCAGAATACGCAGGATAAGGTGATTTACCTGACCTTTGACGCAGGGTTTGAAAACGGCAATACTGCCGCAATCCTGGATGCATTAAAAAAACACAATGCCCAGGCCACCTTTTTCCTGGTCGGGAATTATCTTCAGACCAGCCCCGATCTCGTAAAACGGATGGTTGCGGAAGGCCATAATGTCGGAAACCATACCTTCCACCATCCGGACATGTCCAAACTTTCCACAAAAGATTTATTTGAAAAAGAACTGACTGATCTGGAAACCCTTTATGAGCAGACCACCGGCCAGCCCATGAAAAAATATTACCGGCCGCCCCAGGGCAAATACAGTGAAAGCAACCTGAAGATGGCCAGTGATATGGGATATAAGACCTTCTTCTGGAGCCTTGCCTACGTGGACTGGTATGAAGATAAGCAGCCGACAAAAGAAGAGGCCTTTAAGAAGCTGCTCGGACGCATCCATCCGGGCGCAGTCGTTCTCTTACATAGCACCTCCAAAACAAACGGGCAGATTCTGGATGAACTGCTGACGAAGTGGGAGGAAATGGGGTATCATTTTGGGTCGCTGGATGATTTGGTTGAAGGGCAGTGAGGATAATGGATGAATTGAAAATCAGATGTGATTAGGTGAATGGTAAGATCTTGTTGATAAATGGGGGCGATTTGCAAGAGGGCATCACACAATCATTCAAAGCGGATGATTGTGTGATGGCTTTATTTATGGGCTTTAGCATGTTGAGTACGTTGGAGTTTCTCAGGTGAGAACCGTTTTACGGGTGGCGGCGACTTTTGTGATAACATTTAGAAAAATACTTGAATGTACCAAGATATCCTCCTCTGTAAGATCTGGATTTGTTGAAGCAAACAACAAATTCAAAGTCCTCAAACGTACTGTATATGGCAGGAGTAGGTTAGTCAACCTAGAGAAAAAACACAAATTGGCTTTTCTTTCAGAAAGGACTGTTTGTCCGCGTTAATGATAAGTTTCGTTTACTTCCTTATTACTATTTACCCTTGGGGGGTTTTCATCTTTTTTCTCTTCAAAATATAGTTCAAACTATTCATGTTAATTCATTTAACAGCCACTAATACCGCATAATCACCTATTTTTAAGACTTCCTATTTCCACATGATTCCCTGGCATCTTATCTTCTTATAATTTTTGAATAACCACTTTGAACCAACCCCTTTATATAAGCGAATTCGGCTGTTTTTCTGTAAATAATAATAATTACTATATTGGGTATAAAGAAGCATATGATTGCTGATATCCAAAAGCCGAGGTCTGAACTCAAAGGCAATAAGTAAGATAAACTGTCAATAGCAGCAGCACATACTATCAAAAATACTAGCTGTTTTATGTATTTTTTTAAAAATATGTAAATTGATTTTCTGAAACAATATTTAAATACAACATATGTTTCAAACCATACATTTACACATAAATCCGTAATTGTCGTACCAAGAAATATTCCAATTACGCCATATCTTTTTGCTAAAAAAAGTGAAAGAACTAAGTTAACAACTGCACTAATTAATGGCTTATATCGATCGTACCACGGAAGACCAAATGCTTCCTTAAAAGTCAATACAGTTTTTCTCATACTTTTTATATAAAAATTAATCGAAATGACTACTAATATTTTTTTTGACATTAAATACTGCTCTCCGAGCCATATAGAGCTAATAAATGGAGTTGCGAGAGTATAGAATGAAATTGTACAAAAGAAAGCCAGCCAAAAATTAATAAAATATATTTTATTAAAAAGGTCAAATGCATCTTCCGGACTCTTTTCCACGCCAAAATTACCAATACTTGCTGTAATACTAGTAAAAAAAAGTTGAATAACGGCCAATAGCTGATCAATTATTAATAAGTAATTCGAGTAAATGCCTAGAAATAATAATCCAAAAAACTTTGAAATTAATAACCTATCAGAAGAATCTACTGCAATACCTCCAATCCGATGAAAAATCATTGCCTTTACATTTCGTTCAACTTCCATGCGGATTTCAGGTGGCATTTCTTTTAACGACGATTTTTCTTTGAGCCATGGATAAATCTTATCTACTTGCATTGAAAGAATAAGATTTTCTATTAGAGTAAAAGAAATCTGAATAAGTAAAAACAAAAAGTAATTTTTAGTCAATGCCAATATCATAATTTGCATTACATTCATCACTAAATTACTCAGGGTATGAATACAGTTGATTTGATACTGATCTTGATTCGCTATAAGCAGCGAACGTTTATACGAAAAAAAGTAGGAAATCGCCGCATTTATAACAAACATAATATAAATAATGTGTAACCCTGAAATAGCCTCCGGAATCTCATTTATAAAAAAAGTAATAAATGGTGTAATGCAGCACCCGATTATCAATACAGTAAACCCTATAATCCGATATGCCTTTTGATAAACCTTCATTAAAGCCTGGCAAACCGCTATATTTTTTTCAGCGATCGGTTTATATAAACTGAATATCATTGCTGGTCCAATTCCCAATTCAGCCAGTGAAAGGACTGTTAAAATACTGCTAAATAGGCCATTTAATCCTAAGTATTCTGCATTTAAAAATACTACAAAGATTTTCCTTCCTATAAAACCAATTGCAGCCATGGCCAGTTGCCCTAATATTGCAAATATTATATTACGAACTGATTTCGATGTTCTTGACATGTTTTCACCTACTATGATTTATAAATATCCAGCAATCGTTTACTTGAGTTTGTTATATCATATCCGCTTTCATGCAATTTTAAAATTGTAACACTTTGTGCCGGCCGTTTCATTTGGCAACTTTCCAGCATTTGTTCCACCCATATTTTTGAAGGCGAATTTAACGATATATATTTTAACAACCCTGTTCCGACATCTACAGAGCGAGTAATGCTATCGGAAAGAATACAGGGAATATTGGCTGCCTGTGCCTCGATCACACTGCCGGGAGCCCCCTCAGAGAGAGAAGGTAGAACAAATAAATCCATAGTTTGCAAAATTTCAGAAATATCAGTCCTCACGCCTAGAAACTTAACGTTCTTCTCTATTCCATTCTCCTTCACATATTGTTTCGCTTCTTCATCCTGTGTATGGTCGCCAATAATTAGTAAAGCACTCTCTGGCGTAAATTTTAAAAACTCACGAAATATCTTCACCAGAAAAATATGGTTTTTAACGGTTCTCCCATTTCCTACAGTTCCAATAATATATTTATATTTTGTCAAATTTAAATGTTCAACAATTTCCTGCCTCTTGTTTTCACTAATTGCTTTAAATACATTTAAATCTATCGCATTCGGTAAAAAAAAAGTTCTCTTTTTCTTTAATGATTCCTTCCCAAATGCATAAATCGCTGCTTCCATACTACAATAAATTCTGTCTGTAGCGAATATGCCAGTCATAGCCTTGACAATTTTTAGATAACATTTTTTTTTAAATGAGGCGTCATATATTCCTGAATCTCTAGCGTGTACAATTCGTTTAGTTATTCCGTTTAGCCATCCAAAAAATAATGGAATTCCTGATTCTGGCCCCATGTGCGTATGCATTATGTCATAATTTTCTTTTTTTATTATCGCCTTCCACTGCCTAAAATAAGAAATTACTCCTATTTTTCTCCATGACATTATTTCATAAATACTACCACCCATTTTCAAAATTTCATTATAGAAAAAATGCTGTTCTACATTTTCAGATGTCACTGCAAAATCAAATTGCACCTGCTCTTTTTCTATATTGCGATAAATATCCATCATGCGTGATTCGGCTCCACCTCTATTCAATGATGAGAAAACCTGAAGTACTCTTTGGGGTTTGCCTTTTATTACTACATTTTCCCTCATTTTTTTGCACCTCCATATATGAAAAAGCCAAGACTAAAAAAAAGACAGGTGTATTTAACAAGTCATTTAACATAGAAATAACCCCCAAAGTACAAAAACATCCGAAAACTGCACTTTGATAACCCATAATTCTTGCTTTTTTTACAAATTTTGCTATGATTGTAAATATTAAAATCAGAAGAGAGCAAAGCCCTAATATGCCATATCGAAAAAATATATACAGAACCGTATTGTGAGAGTCTCTTTTAATATTACCTATTAGCGGCCTTAAATTTAGGGAATAATCTGCCCCTACCAAAAAATATTCCGGCATTAGAGATACGTATTCTCTCCAAATTGATAATCGTAAATTTTGGCGTACAGAACCACCGCTGTCGTCTGCAATTGAAAAACGTTGAGACAATGCCTGCACCACTTCTTCTTTTTCCGCTGGCTCTTCTTTTTGAACAGTTTTAGTGGTAGAAGTCTTACCAACTACAGTCGCTTGATTCATATCTGCCCTATCAGGCTGTAGCATCTGAACAAATAAAACTGTTAACATAAAGGCTATTATTGTAATAAGACTTGCAGATAACATGTGTCTCTTTATTATTTTAAAAGAACCAAAAAAGAAGAAAACACAAATACCAAATAGTACTGCAAGTAGACTTCCTCTAGATAACGTAAGAAATATGGCGGCCATTGACAAGGAAAGATTTACAATAATAAGTATTCTAAATTTGTATTTCCGAGTTAGTAAATATATGGAAAACATACACGCAATGGCAGAAAATAAACCCTGTATATTCGGATTATCATATATTCCCATAAATCGATACAAGCCTAAATCCTGCATAAAACGATTATGGAATAGCATTATTACTATTGACTCCACTGTACAGAACAAAAATAGGCAGCCTGGTAAATACTTTTCATGTTCTTTAAAAAATATAAATGCAAAAAAGCCAAACAGTGCAAAGATTGGAATCTGATATACCGTAAAAAAAGTGATTTTCTGTTCATCAGCCAGAGCAATCAAATATTTACATGTAGATATCACAAAAAGAGTTAACACTAAAAAAAATAGGCAACGCTCTTTTTGAATATATAAAAAAACTCTTTTTTCTTGGCACAAAATCAAGAATAATAACATACAAAAAATGATTGCTGAGATGAGGAATATCTGCACACCAAAGGAAAACACTTCCCCTACCCCTGTCGCAAATAATGTTAATATAATACTTACACATAAAAAAAAACCTGTAACCTTTTCCAGTGTCCAAGATAATGATCTACTCATGGTATGTTTCCTCTTTCAATTAAATCAATGTTCCGTACTCCGCTATAAACTTCTCTATAATTGTATTTCTGCTATATTCTATATTTACAAGAGTTGCAGCCCGACTAACTACTTGAGTTAAATTTATATCTGAGGTCTGATAAACCTTCTCTATACACTCTGCCAATAATTCCGGATTTTTAGGCGGGTGCAAAAAGCCTGTAACTCCATCTATTATAAACTCCGGTACTCCACCAACATCGGAAGCAACTATAATCTTATGCAGCATTATTCCCTCTAAAAGAACATTTGGTGTTCCCTCTGAATCCGACGGCAAAACTAATATACCACAATTTTTTAATGCTTCCTCCAGATCGGTACAGTAGCCATGTAAAACTATATTTTCACTTAGATTGTTTTTCTCTATTTCATATTCTACTTTTTTTAAAATTAAACGATTTTCACCAGATGTTCCAGCCCCTGGCACACCGCCAAAAAGATGTGCTATTATATTGTATTTTTTTCTATCTTTCAATATTTTCATTGCATCTAATAATACATCATGCCCCTTAAACTCTACAAAATTAGCAATCATCGCAATATGACCATTCTTAAACTCACAAATTGTTCGAGCTGATTCATCTACCCTTACCATATCATGTATGATCTTTATTTTTTTTGGGGAAAGATGGGTTCTTGTTTCCATCTCCTTCAAATTATATTCATTTATCGGAAGATATCTATTAACTAAAAGGTCTGTAAACCAAACCATAAAATGATAAATATTTTTTTTGAATATTGTAATATGTGAACAGTCAATGTATGTATGAATACGAAAAACATGTTTGATTTTCGGGAAAAGCATCTTAACTATCTTGCACAAAAAGCTTTCCCAAAGCATATGAGATTGTATTATTTTCGCATTTTTTTTCCTACAGATTATATTAATCCTATATGCGGCTAAAAATATATTTTTGAAAGATACTATATAAAATTCAATTTCTTTTTCAGAACACCACTTTGTCATAGGAGATTCCTGATCGGAAATTAAAAGCACATTCCATTCTTTCTGTTTTAGGCCTTCAGAAATCATTTCAATTTGGTGTTCTATACCGCCATAGCCTTTATATTTCCTAACAATTGCAATTGTCTCTTTCACACTTTTTCCCCTTAATTGATTGATTTTTATCCCAACACCATACTAGAATATTAAGAAGTCCAACAGCCTTCTTGTTGGAAATTTCAATAAATATTCTTTTTCCTCGCGGAAGGTAAGAAATATATGGATTTTTTTTCCATTCAGGGTATTTAGAATTAAATGCTTCAATCTGCCTTACTATCTCTTTTCTTTTTTTAGCCGCACGTATCATTAGCATAATTTTTCCATACATCAATTCGCTAATCGCTCTGAATTCAATTTCCTTTTCAAACCCAGGTGAAACAAAATCAACTACGTTTTGAAAGGCAGTATCATAGAAGCTTAAATCCATATCTTTTTTATTGGAATTTGAAATAGAGTCTGTTCTCTGCCAGTAATAATAAACCGGCGAATCGATAAAAGATGTTTTTTTTGTCCTTGAAAACAATGGAATTATGAGTCCCATATCCTCTGCACGTTTTACATTAGTCGGAAACCGAAGCTCTTGTGCAAAAAAAAAGCTGGAACGATATAATCTACCGCATGCATAAGAACGAATCAATGCAATCTTAAGCCTCTGATCGGATTTTGTGTTCAATGGTTCTATTGTCTGCTTATTTTCCGACCCGTTAGGATATACGTAAGTCATGCTAACCGTCACAATATCCGCTTGATCCTTAATAGCTTTTTCAATTAAGAGCTTAATGTAATCTGGGTGAACCCAATCGTCACTATCCACAAATGTAAGATAATCCCCTGTCACATTTTCAATACCGCTATTGCGCGCAGCTGATAACCCACCATTCTCTTGTCTCTGCATAAATTTGCAGAATTGAGGATATTTCTCTGAATACTCTTTTGCTATTTTCTCCCCACCGTCCGTAGAACAATCATCTACTAACAATATTTCAATATTTTTATAAGTTTGATTTAACAGTGAGTTTACGCACCTCTTTAAGTATGATTTTACATTATAGATCGGAACTATGACTGAAACTTTATCCTGATTCACGATTAACGCCTCTTTCTTATTTGTCAAATTTTTCATCTATTTTCAAAGCATATACCTGCCTTTTCGTGCCTCCTGCTCCGTCAAAACATATTTCTTGTGAATTGTAATTCCATCTTGGATGAAGATCGCACCTGTTTTCATTTTTATATTTAATATTTGAATAAATTGTCCCTAGTTTTTTGATCTTTCCATCTGTAACACGTATTAAATAAAGTGCCTGTTTACGTTTCCAATCAGGGTATGTATCCGTTATAATGTATTTTCCGTCTGGCGAATAAGAGGGATGGCCATCCATCGTAAGAATATCTTTTCCTACTGTTTTCCTATGCTGGGTTTTATCATGAAGGATATGGTAGGCATCTCCATTCTCCGCAGTAAAGCAATATGAGAGTATAGTTTCATCATCCTTCCAATTATTGTGAGACACCATGCCGTCGTCAAGCAAAAGATATAAATCGCTGCCGTCTATATTGCATGTCAATAGACGATGATGCGTAACTCCTGATAAAATCCATCTGTGAATAAACATAAAGCGTGTGGCAGAAGGATTCAGCATAATATGATTTACTTTATGATAAGCCAATTCCATACCTGACTTTGGCCGAAATTCCGCCAAAGTCTTATAAGTAAACGGTAATGCTTCCACCATATTTTTTTCTAGATTTAGTTTCCACATGCAAGGTGTATCAGGGATTTTCTCGCCAGAAGTTAAATCTCTTCGATTACTATAGCCATAGCCTGGGCGAAAAGTATTTAATCGAGAAAAGTCGAGCGTAATTGCAACTTTCCCATCATGAGAAACTGTATAGACCGGTGCCTTCAAAACCGTTTCTGTCCTATCGGAGATTGTATAAATAATACTGCAATAATTTCCATCGCGAAAATCATTAAATAAAATTTTGCTTGAGAAATCAGGTCCTAACCATTGGAGCATACATCCCTGTTGTGTATTCCAGACGTGTGTTTTTGTCAAAATACGTTCTTTTCCAGAAAAGCAATCATATAAAATGATCGGTGTTGCTTCCTGAGAAACATAATTCCTAGCTGCATCTCCGGGTGCAAGGTAAATCATATAACGTTGATCCTGGCTCCAAGGGGATTTATCATAATAACCAAAATTATGTTCTGATTCATTTGTACTAATCTGCTTTATCCCCGGCATATTCGTTTTTTTATCACTCAAAAAATTTCCTGTATATGCATATAGATCTTTTAGGCCTCTCTTAATTTTAGGGTACTTTGTAAGTTTTTTGGCCAGGCTTCGTGTAATACTCATCTAATACCTCTTTAATCTTTAACTTATTTTACTTTCTTTTATTTCCTGATTTTTATGAACCACTTCCACCAAAGATCCCATTCCATAGCTCATATGTAAAAGCCAATACAAGCCTGTCATCATTATTACCTTACAAAAATTTCTTGTTTTTTTTAATGCAAAGTAAATGGCTGCCCCTACATAAGACGCATACAGCAGAATCCACATAAACCGGAAGAATTTAGAAAACAAACTTCCAAACAGTAATAAAATCTGAGTTGACACAAAAAAAAGCGGCACTAGATGGCGAAGAGAAATTCCTCCTCGGCTTTCGCTCTTTCTAATTCCGATTACTGTCCATTTTCCGTTTCCAAATCCTTGTTTCATCATTCCTTTTACGGTTTCTCTGGAATGATAAATATTTTTAATTGACGCATCCAGATAGAATTTCCCTCCGCACTTTTTAATTCTCCCATGCATATCATTGTCTTGATTTCGCTGAAACTCCTCATTAAAATAGCCGGCTTGCTCAAAAATTAATTTTCTATATATCCCATATGCAACAGTATCTACATAGCCGGAATTCTGGGAATAGCGGAATTTTGAATTCCCCACTCCAAAAGGAGAAGACAGGACATCTGCAATGATCCTTCCTCTCTCTGTCAGCGGCTCTGTTTCCAAGCAGCCGCCAACACAGGCCACCTCCGGCTTACTCATTAAAATTTTGATGCCTTTTAAAAGCAGTTCCGGATCTGCCTGTGCATGGGCGTCAATCCGAACAACAAAATCTCCTTTAGCCTCCAAGATTCCCATATTCCATCCGGAAGCCAAGTTTTTTTTTGTGTTCCTTAAATACTTCACCTGTACTTTTTCCCAATTTTTTTCATATGCTTCTACTGCACTTTTAGCCTTTTCAACTGTTTGATCCTCAGATACGCCATCAATAATAAGCAGTTCCATCTTATCTTTGGGGTAGTTTTGATTCAAAAGTGATAATACCGCTTTGCTTATATAGTTTTCTTCATTTCGGACAACAATCATGGCTGTCACAAATGGCAACCCTTGCTCCATTCCTTTTCTCCAATCTATTACAAATTTTCCCTATACCAATCGATTGCCAATCTGATTCCTGATTCAAAACTATAATCCGGATCATATCCCAGCATTGCCCGAGCTTTTGAAATATCTGCATTACTATGTTTAATATCCCCTGCTCTCTCAAGACCGAATACAGGTTCTATCTCTTTTCCTAACGCTTTCGTAAGCTGATAGTAAATGTCGATCAAATACTCTCTTCCTCCATAAGCAACATTAAAAGCTTGTCCCGCTGCCTCAGAGGAAGCCAGACAAGCTTTCAAATTAGCCTCGACAACATTCTCAATATAAGTGAAATCACGGCTTTGCTTACCGTCTCCATGAATTATAGGACGCTCATCCGCCAAAAGCTGCTTGATAAATTTAGGAATCACCGCAGCATAAGCTCCATTTGGGTCCTGCCTTTTTCCAAATACATTAAAATAACGAAGACCGTATGTATCAAGCCCATATAACTTTTTGTACAGCTTTCCATATTCCTCGTCCACCCGTTTTGTTAATGCATACGGTGACAACAAATTCCCCTCCTGCCCCTCTTTTTTAGGCAAAACCGGATGATCACCATAAACAGAAGAACTTGAAGCATAAACAAACTTTTTAACCTTCTTTTGTCGTGCCGCTTCCATCATATTTAGCGTTCCACATATATTCACCTTTTCATAATAAATCGGCATTTCAATGCTCCTTGGAACACTTCCCCAAGCTGCTTCATTCAACACGTAATCTACACCCTCACAAGCATCCAAGCATACTTCTAAATCGGTTATATCACCTTGAATAAAAGTGTATGACGGATTTCCAATAAACAAATCTACATTTTCTTTTTTCCCTGTCGACAAATTATCCAAACACCTGACATGACAGCCCATGTTTAAAATTGCTTCACAAAGATTAGAGCCAATAAACCCTGCCCCTCCTGTAACCAGAAATACCGAATTACTATCAAACTTTAAATCTAAATATCCCATACTATTTATCTATAACCTCCAGTATATGTAACCGTCATCTTCTAACCGTTTTTTATCCAGCATCCCTTTTATATCTGATAACACTTTTTTCTTGCTGCTGGATCCAAAAAAGCGATTCAGATCTTTGACAGTAAATTTCTTAAAGTCATCATGGGCAACTGCCAGTATCACGGCATCAGCATTAGTAATATCTTCCATCTCCACAAAAGAAATCCCATATAGCCTTTTTGCCTCCTTCGCATCTGCCACAGGATCCGCAATCATAGGTTCGATTCCATACTCTCTTAATTCATGGATAATATCAATTACCTTCGTATTTCTAGTGTCGGGACAGTTTTCCTTGAATGTAAAACCCAGAATTGCCACTTTGGCATTTTTTACACCAATATCTGCTTTAATCAAATTTTTAATTAAGCTTTCTGCCACATAAACGCCCATATCATCATTGATTCTGCGCCCGGAAAGAATAACTTGTGAATGATAGCCTAACTGCTCTGCTTTATACGTCAAATAATAAGGATCAACCCCGATGCAATGACCGCCAACCAAGCCTGGCTGAAATGAAAGAAAATTCCATTTTGTTCCAGCAGCTTCCAATACTGCTTTTGTATCTATATCCATTTTGCTGAAAATGATAGATAATTCATTCATAAACGCAATATTGATATCCCTCTGTGAGTTTTCAATTACCTTGGCGGCTTCAGCTACTTTGATACTTTCAGCCCTATAAACACCAGCTTCTACTACTAGTTCATATGTCTTTGCAATTTCTTCTAGTGTTTCCTCGTCCATGCCTGATACAATTTTAGTTATATTTTCTAGCCGATGGACTTTATCCCCTGGATTAATCCGCTCCGGTGAGTAGCCCACCTTAAAATCTTTTCCACATATAAGACCCGATTCTTTTTCAAGAATCGGTACACAAATTTCCTCTGTCACACCAGGGTAAACCGTTGATTCGAATACAATAATAGAATTCTTTGTCAAATTTCGCCCCAAAATACGGCTTGCTCCTTCTACAGGAGTTAAATCGGGCATATGATCTGCACTCACCGGTGTAGGGACTGCCACAATATGAAAATTTGCTTCTCGAAGTCTTGTTTCATCATTTGTGAACTCTACGTCACAATTTTTAATTGCCTCATTTCCTACTTCATTCGTTGGATCGATTCCCGATTGATATAAAGAAATTTTTTCAGCATTCACATCAAAACCTATTACATCAATTTTCTTAGAAAACGCCACAGCGATCGGCATTCCTACATATCCTAAACCAATCAAAGACATTTTTCTTTTCCTAGCTGTCAGTTCTTTATATAGTTGCATTTTTATCCTCTTCCTAACCACTAAAACCAATGATTTCAATGGTCAATTGTTTTTATCTATATTTGTTTTACGATTTTTAATTCATAGCCATTATTGTTTTAAACAAAAGTAAAACTTCAGCAATTAAATTTCCTCTCCTGATTCCTTCCAAATTCCACCGCATCTTCCCCGGCAACACCCGCTCCACATAAACCTCATCTGCACTCAATCCCTCTTCCATTCCCTCCCCGATGAGCTTATCTTCATCCTTAAACTCAATACTGGCCTCCGAGGTCACCCCCGCTGGCAGCAGCAGCGTCGCATACATCTCTTTTGTATACTGTTTCACATACTTAGGAACCTCGGGCCGGGTTCCGACAAATGTCATCTCACCCTTCCAGATATTGATAAGCTGAGGCAGTTCGTCCAGGCGGCAGCCTCTGAGTTTTTTTCCGGCATTGGTAATTCTGGAATCGTCGCCTACAGTCACCAGGCTTCCGATTTGGTCTGCATTCTGCACCATAGTGCGAAACTTGTAAATCCGAAATCTTCGTCCATACTGTGTCACCCGTTCCTGGCGGTAGAATACCGGCCCTACTGAATCCCGCTTGATCCAGATGGCCAGCATCAAGAATACCGGCGATAAAATAATCAGCATGACGGACGACATCACAAAATCAAAAGTTCGCTTTACCAGCAGGCCGAACCAATGTTTTTTTAATACCTCATAATAAGGCCTGACTTCTTCCGTACGCATAAATCCAGGCAGTTGTTCCCATCTGCAAAGCATGTTTTTCTCCTCAACCTTTTTCACAACCTTTTCATTTTCACCGTCTTGATTTAGCTGTTTTATATCCCCTCTGCTATTTCAATCCGCCTATTTCTCTATCCATATCCATTTTTACCAATTTCCGATAACATCCCTTAAACGTATCTATCACAGCCTCCGCCTGCTCATCCGTCAGGCAGGTATGCAACGGCAGCGTAATCTCATTCTCAAACTGCCGATATGCATTTGGATAATCCTTAATGTCAAACCCCAGCTTTTTATAGGCCGTGTGCATTGGCAGCGGCTTATAGTGGACATTGGCAGCCACTCCGGCCTCGGCCATATCTATAATCAGCTGATTACGGAATTCGAGTCCTTTTCCGTTCAGACGGACCAGGCAAAGATGATAACTGGAATGAACCTCTTCGCCGTTCTCTGCCTTGTCATGCATAAGCATATCAACCGGCAGCTCGCTCAGTCCTTCTCTGTATTTCTCAAGTATCTCTTTCCTGCGCGCAAGTATCCCCGGATATCTCCGCATCTGAGCCAATCCAATCCCTGCCATAATGTCAGTCATGTTGCATTTATAGGCAGGCATTACAATGTCGTATTCCCAGGCCCCCAGCTTTGTCTTGGCCAGGGCATCTTTGTTTTGTCCGTGAAGAGACAGAAGCATAAACTGGTTATAAATCCAATCGTTATTGATGCCCGGAATCTCCCGCCAGACAAGCGCGCCGCCCTCTGCTGTGGTCAGGTTTTTCACGGCGTGGAAGGAAAAGCTGGTGAAATCGGCTACTTCGCCGCACATTTTTCCATCTCTGGAAGCTCCGAATGCATGGGCGGCGTCATCCAGGACAATCACGCGGCCGAATTTTTCCTGTATTTCATTGGACGGATGAAACAGACCTTTCTTCCTCTCCACAATCTCAAATATCCTCCGGTAGTCGCACATGACTCCTGCAATATCCACCGGAATGATCACCTTTGTCTTATCCGTGATAGCCTTTTCCAATTTCTCATAATCCATCTCATAAGAATCGGGAGCCGTATCTACCAGAACAAGCTTCGCCCCGACGTGGCAGACCACACTGGCGCTTGCCGAATATGTATAGGCGCTTGTTATCACCTCATCCCCGGGCCCGATACCCAGAAAATGAAGCGCCAGTTCGGCACAGGCTGTAGCTGAATTTAAACACACAGCTCTCGGCGCATGGACAAATGCTGCAATCTGCTTCTCAAATTCTTTTGTCTTTGGTCCTGTAGTGATCCACCCCGATTTCAGAGCCTCCACAACTTCAATGATTTCTTCCTCCGTGATATCCGGCGGTGAAAATGGAACTTTCAGCATACGCAGCTTCCTCCTTTTTATTTCAGCTTCAATTCAGCTGAGCCTTTTCTTTTATGTTTTTCCAAAAACGATAACCTGCACGATCCGCGCAAAGGTCACCGTGATCAATAAACGAGTCTGCCGAGGCAGGCCTTTGTGCCAGAGCCCGGCCTTTTAGCGGCCATACTTTGGCGCACAGGCATTGGCTCATTTACAGGACGCACTTTCCAGCCAAACAAGAATCCCGTTCGCAGGATTCTCCGCCTGCGGCGGGTCGCTGTAGCGACATAATTCTTCCTGTCAAATAAAAAAAGGACCTCCTCAGTCCTTCTCCAACTTAATTCCCAGCATTGCAGTTTGCTGCTCTCCGCGAATCGCTGTTTCTATGAGTGCATACCGCTTTCTCAAATTCAGCCGTATGATTTTTTCCTTAAAATATTCCAGCGGCCCGTCCAGCCGCTCGATTTCTCCCTGAGCATCCAGATACACTTTCGTATTCCTAACCAGATAATAACCTGCGCCTTTGTCAGCATTATTGACGGGCGATTCATTTGCGCAGAGCAGCTCCAAAAATTTCCGTTCTTCCTCTTCCAGAGGAATAAATTCTCCCAGATTATCTCCCAGAAGCTTTGAAAATTCCGGTATTCGTTTTAATTCATAGAATACCTCATCGGCATTCGTTAAATCTAAAAATACATAAGCTGGAAACAACGTCTCCGTCACTTCCAGCCATTCTCCTCCCAGCCTCTTAAGAAGCTGGCGCTTTAGAAAAAAGCATTCTTTATAAACAGTTTTCGGCAGCATCTTGTACACCAAGTCCACCAGTTCCTGTTCTTTCCCTGTTATAGTTTGAATTACATACCACATTTCCAGTATCTCCTGACCCGCCTTCGCTGGGCTAGAGCGTGTTTGGAACATAAAGAAGCCAGTACCGGCCTTCCAAACTGCCGATGTTGAGTTCAAAGCCTATTTTTACGTATGCTTCGCCATTTCCACAGCAAAAAGCGCTCTGAACCCACTGTTCCTTATGTCCTTACCTCGTCTTCATATGCCCCACTAGCTTTATGAACACTGCGTAATTTTGTCTTATCCTATTCTCCGGGCAGAATCTCAATTCCCGCCCAGATATCCTTATTCTCTTTCACCGGTTTCAGGTTTAAAACGGCAATTCGTTTATGAAGATCTAATTTCCGTATTAAAGCTTCCTTCCCTGCAAGCGGGCCATTTACCGCCCTGAATGATCCGTTCCGGACCAATCCCCTTGACAGGCCCATATGATGGCGTTCTCCGCAAAGTGTCCGGATCATCGCCTCTTCTTCAGGCTGCACAGGGAGCAGCATATCTTCCTGAGCAAGGACATCGGTGATATCCCGATACTGTTTCAGCTCTTTCAACAGTAATTCCGGTCGGCTGCTCTGCAAAAATACGTAATCAGGAAACATCCTATAGGTATCTACATGCCACTCTCCCAGATATTTCTTCATTCTTTCGTAAGAGAATTGAAACGCATCATCAAGCGCCGGCTTCGATAAGTGATGTTTACAGGACCTGATAATAGCTTCTTCCTGACCAGACTTGCAGTGTAGTACATACCAGCCCACTGAATACACCCCTTTCTGCCTACAACATAATAGGTATTATGTTGTCAAAGCCGGGAATCAAAGTGGACATGGCAGAATATGGCTTGTACAAATGCTGCTGAAAGGTGTAATATAAAAAAATAAGGAAATCTATAGATTTTGTTATGGACACAATTTTGGCTTTCATATTTTTTAATTAAGATATTTGTAAAGATTTCCGGTTGAAAGCCCATAAAACATGTGGTAAGATTGTTACAGCCGTCAGGATAGTGTATCATTTGACAACATAATACCTATTATGTTGTATCTCCCATTCCAATCCCAAACCATTATCCACAAACACAGTTTCGGACCGCATCCCCCCTTTCCCTTCAAGTCACCAGACCGAGCAGTTCCATCTGTCTTCTGTACTCTTTCCCTGAAGTAGCCGTATAAATTCTCGTAGTTTCAATACTGCTGTGACCCATGATATCGGCCAGTTTTACCACGTCCTTTTTCAACTCATAGAAGGTTCTGGCAAAAAGGTGGCGCAGATTGTGGGGAAATATCTTCTGCCATTCTACATCTGCCTCCCCGCATAGTTTTTTCATCTCACGCCAGACATTACTCCGATCCACTCCTTTTCCTGTTTTGGTAATAAACACTTCTCCTGTTTTTAATTTCCGTTCTCTTATATATAGAAGAAGCTGCTTTTGCAGTTTGCTGCCGATGAAAACGATCCTGTTCTTTCCTTTATTATAGATACAGAGTTTCCCCTTCCGAACCGACTCCACCGTGACCGATTTCAGCTCGCTGATGCGAAGCCCCAGACCGCAAAGAGTCTGAAGAATCAGCGAAAGCTGCCTCTTCCCCATGTTCTGTGCAGCCCGCACCAGGCGGTAATATTCCTTTTTATTAAGCTCCCGCTGTTCCTCGCAGAACATCTGCCTTTGAATCTTGACCGGCTTTACACGAAAATCCGTCCAGTCCATAAAGCTGAAAAAGCTGTTGAGAGCCGCCAGCATCGAATTGACGCTCCTGACATGATAAATGGTGAGGAGATTATGTTTAAACTCAATAACCTTTTCTTTCGTAACCGCTTTCCGGCTTGTATCCGCTGCGCTGTTCCAATCCGCCTCACAACTCTGCTCCCTACGGACAAATGCTTCAAACACCCTGACATCATGCAGATATTTGTCTACCGTCGCCTTAGCCCGCTCTTCTTTTATCAAATATTCCTTATACCTTTGCAGCGCTTCTTTATCCAGAAACCTGCTGCCCTCTTCTGTCACAAACGACCACTCCCCTCTACATATTCCGCAAACCAATGGCCTTCACTATCAAGGACGTTTTATCATCCTACATTTATTTTATCATAATAAAAACGGAAAGGCAGATTATAAATGGTTCCAGGACCATTGATACAAACTTAACTAATAAAATCGACGTTTATTAGACCACGCCCGGTTATAATGAGCATATAAAGTTAAAATGTGAAGGAGGATATTATCATGGAATTATATATACAGGAAGAACAAATCAGTGTGCATTTACAAAAGCGGCTCGAGCGCTTCCGGGCTGATTATCCGGTAGCGGATGAGGTGAAAAGGCGCGTCTCCAAACCGGATATGCCCTTCTTCGGAAAAGAGATTCTTGAGATGGCTGTTTCCGCCCTGCTGGAGGGTGAAAATATCCTGCTTTGCGGCGATAAGGCAACCGGCAAGAATATTTTGGCGGAAAACCTGGCATGGATGTTCGGAAGGCCCGTATACAACATGTCCTTCCATGTGAATACGGACAGCGGCAGCCTGATCGGAAGTGATACCTTCGTCGACAACGAAGTAAAGCTGCGCAAAGGCCCGGTCTATCAGTGCGCGGCCTACGGCGGATTTGGCATCCTGGATGAAATCAACATGGCAAAAAACGACGCCGTCTCTGTTCTTCACGCTACGCTGGATTACCGCCGTATCATCGATGTGCCGGGCTATGACAGGATCGAGCTTCATCCCGCCGCCCGCTTTATCGGCACAATGAATTACGGTTATGCCGGAACAAAGGAACTCAATGAGGCCCTTGTCTCACGTTTTATGGTTATCAACATGCCGACGCTTACACAGGATGATTTGATAAAAATACTGGATACCGCCGTTCCCGGCGCCTCATCTGCCTCGCTGGAACAGTTTGCCGGCCTCTTTCTTGATCTTCAGACAAAAGCGAAAAATGGAGAGATTTCCACCAAACCGGTGGATTTGCGCGGCATGATCGGTTCCCTGAAGCTGATACGCGGAGGACTCACCCCCAAAGCAGCCGTTACCATGGGCATAACCAATAAATGTTTCGATGGATTTGAACAGGAGATTGTGGACGACATCGTCCTGACCCGGATTCCCGAATCCTGGAGCAGCAGGGACGTATTTTAGAAATGAGGCGAGCATGATGAACAGGAATAATGGTACAGAAAACACTGTGCCTGCTGAAGATATGTCTATAAAAGAGATGCCTGCAAACGATATATCGGAAGAGGAATTGGAGACAGCCCGCATTCAGAACCGCCTCAAAAACCTGCTGTGGACCATAAGCGGAGATTACAGCCTGGGAACTGAAGTGAATGCCGCTGTTTTCAAAAAGTCCAAGTATATCGCTCTTTATGACGCGGTCTGTAAAGGCGGCTTTGCCAGATACTTCCGGCCCCGGACCCTGGAGCAGTATTTTGAAAAGGCCTTTCTCTACGGCGCCGAGCCATCGGTGCTTTTGCCGCTGTCCCGCCTCTGTATTGAAAGTGCGGTCTGGAAAAAACTGGCGGCCGATCGCGGCGGCATAGCCGAGCTGCGGAGAATGGCATTTGAGGATACCCTGAAGAAAGAGTCCGGACGTCTGACCCACACGGACTGGGGCGCCCTGGAGGGCTGTTATCTGCGCTACTGTCTCTACAAAACCCCTGCCGGAAAATCAAAGCAGCTTTGGGTTGACAAGATCGTTTCCCTTCAGGATGCGGGTGATACCATTGATATTATCCGCTGCCTCGACGAAGTGTATAACGGAGCCTATCCCAAGGGCTTTGCCGATGAATTCAAGGGCTTTGGCCTGTTCGAGGAGAATCCGGGGCGCGGCAGGCAGTCCGGTTCGGAAGAAGACGAGGAGGACAAACCGGAGAAGGAGGAGGACCGTATCGTCAACCTGCTGGATGACCATCTGCAGGAAGAGGACGACGGCAAAAACAAGGCGCAAAAGCCTAATACCGTCGTCCTGGAAGATGAATCCATGGCGCTGGCGAAAGACTATATTGAGCTGAATTATGGAAAGAGTTATCTGACACCGAAAGAACAGCGACAGCTAAATTATCAAATCTGTACGGGCGCGCACAAAGAATGTAAGCTGCATTTTTCAGACGGGCTGCTGAGCCGCCCTGACGCTTCTGCAGAAGGGACTTCGCCGACAGAAGAGCAGCCGCCTCTCCAGGACAGCGCCGACACTTATCAGATGGAATATGCCAGAAGAGTTCTGACGGAAAATCTCGAAATTCTGAAGGCAAACCAGCTTATGACAAGGCAGAATATCCTGTCACTGGCCGATATTTTAAAACGAGCGCTTCTTACCAGGGAAGAAAAAGAAATTTTTCCCGACGAATACGGAAAAATCCGGGTTGACAGGCTCTGGAATATCGGCAGAACCGACAACCGCAAAATGTTTGACAGGGAATTTATTCAGGAATTCACTGATTTTGCAGTGGAAATCCTGATCGATTCAAGCGGCTCACAGCAGATCCGCCAGAGCCTGGTCGCTTTGCAGGGCTATATCATCAGTGAAGCCCTGAGCCTGGCGGAAATACCGCACCGTGTCATGGGATTCTGCACGTTTGGTGATTATACGGTGATGCGGCGGTACCGGGATTATGATGAACCGATTGAAGCCGATAAACGTATTCTGGAATTCTACGGTTCCGCCAATAACCGGGACGGACTTGCGATCCGCGCCGCCGCCCACAGCCTGTCGGCCCGCAGGGAAGAGAATAAAATCCTGATTGTTTTAAGTGACGGAACGCCGAACGACATCATTGTCAGCAAATCAAAGAGCCGTCTGCGCGTCCAGTATTGCAATGACTATGCGGTCAAGGACACGGCCAGGGAAGTGTACAGCCTCCGAAGCAAGGGAATTGCCGTCATGGGCATCTTTGCCGGAGAGGAAGAAGCCCTCCCTGCCGAAAAACAGATTTTTGGAAACGAGTTCGCCTATATACGCAAAATCAGTGACTTCTCAAATGTGGTGGGCAGGTATTTAAAGGAACAACTGATGGTCTGATTGATGGCGGTGACCTGTGCGTGGAGCGTGCAGGTTACCGCTTCTGCGGAGTATCTGAGCAGGTTATCCCAGCCCTTCGGCTTCAAGAATTTTCTCAAACCTCTTCTCCGACAAAATTTCATTCGTTATAAACCGACCATTATAGAACAGGCTGTATGTGGTAAACGGAGCCGGAGCATTCCTGGCCTCCCCGGATGTCTTAAATAAGACTGCCTTAAATGGGATATTCTTCTCCTCTGCCGCCGCTTCAATAAGAGGAACGTATTTTGCCGTAAACGGACATTGTCTCGTATAATAGAGGACAAACCCATTCTCTTCAGTACGTGGCTGCCTTACCCGCTCCTTAAACTGCGGTTTTGGCACATCCGCCTCAAAGGGCAGATAGAAAAGTTCAAAATACGGTTCGGCGCTGTCCGCCCGGATAAAACCTTTATATCCCAGGAATTTCGGATCCGACAGGTAGGGCATCTTCTTTTTGGAGGTCAGAACCACCAGTCCCAGCCTGCCCTTTTCCCTGCTGTCCCGGATGCATTCCTCAAGCAGCAAATTCGAATATCCCTGGCCTTTAAACTGCCCGGATACCCACAGACAGTTGATATACATATATCCGTCCGCCTCGACAGGCGCCCAGGCTTTCTCCGCCGGCATGTACTCGATAAAACATTTGCCGCGGACATTTCCCTTCAGAAATACGAGTCCATCCTCAAACTGTTCGTTCAGCCAGTTTTTTTTAGATAATACCTGACAATCCTTATTGTTTGAAATGGCGCAGCAGATATGCTCCTGTTCCAGGTTATCCTTTGTAACCGATATTAATTCCATTCTTTTCTCCTTTTAACCGCCCGGTCTGTGCTGCCCTGCTGCTCTTTCTGACCGGATGGCGCAGTACGGTCTTCAGCTTATCCGGAGCCGTTTTTCTCGGATCCCCGAGGTAAATTTCATGATGCCGCCTCGTTTCATTTATCTCCGTCTCATAACCATTTGCTTCAATAAAGCGCTCCAGCTTTTCTATTGTTTCCGGCTCATCGTCATAGGGGCCGATATGCATCACCTGGGCGCACATCCCCTCCTTGTACCGGAGCAGACGTACGTTGGAGGTATCTGTCTCCGGCTTTTTCGCAAGACATACCTCTTTCGCCCATTCCAGCACTTCCTCCGTGACAAAGTCAGGCTGCCTGATCAGGGAGGTCCAGCAGAATTTACTCTTATCCGTTATCATTTTCCCGTCAAAGCCTCCCTCTTCGGTGTGCCAGAGCCCTTCCAGCGGAGGCACCACATAATCAAAATATCCGGGCGGACATGAATCGCTTTTTTTGCTCATCTTTATCGTATAGGAAAGTGCATAAAGCGCTCCCACCGCATTTTTATAATCGGCGGATGTATTGGGGTCTCCTTTTCCATCTACAGCCAAAAATACCATTTCCGGTACATCTGCAAATTCAGGATTTCTGCCGGGCTGGTACAGTGCCTTATCACGTTTTTTGAAATCCACCTTTTCCATACCCGCTTTTCCCTTCTTCTCCTGTTTTTGAACTGATTGCTTTTCCTCTGCCCTTGACGCCTTATCTGCCTTTTCCCTGCTCTTTTCCCCTTTTTTCTTACCGGGCTTAGACACCGGAAGCTCTCTGAATGTCTCCGCCGTCAGCTCTGCAAGAAGTTCTCTGTCGTCGATATCCTCGACCAGCAGATATGGTTTTGAGCCTTGATAGGGAGGCACTTCCTCATAATCAGGACACAACCTTCTGCCTGCTTCCGTTATTTTAATAAAAAGCTGGTTTTCGCAGATCAGACCAACAATTTTACCATTACAGTAAATGCCGTATTCGCCAAACATCTTTTTGTAAGTAATCTCCCCGGCCGCACCCATCTGCTCCGCCGCATACCGGACAAATTCAAGACTAGAAGCCATATTTTCACCTCCCTATGTGAATCAGCTTATTCGTTACAATTCAGCTTTCGGCCAAAAAACGCCGTTAAATTTGGTAAACAGTTCACTTCTTATTCCTTCAACCCCACGTAAATATGAATCTCAGCCTCATCCATGCTGCCGTCCTGATACTCCTCAAAATCGCATTCAAAGCTTCTTACTAAATCCGTGTTCCATATTTCCTTCCAGCACTCCGCCACTGCCTTGTGCAGATCACCCTTCGCCACAAATTTTGCGTATTTCCCGGCCGGAATCGTTACAAGAACCGTACCCTCTGGAATCGTCTCCTTACCATCCGTCTCACAGGCGGTCACAATCGTATAATCCGATTTTTCATTCCCGGCATATTCGGTATAAATGCCCAATACCTTTTCATTCACTTTTCCGGATATCGCCTCATAATATCCCTGCGAGTAAAAATTCCCCCACAGTCCTCCGATTACCGCACCCATATCAGGCGACGTATTATTGGTTCTGGCCTTAATTCCCACTGCTTTCTTTTCTTCTAATTGAACGATTTCGTAATTCATTTCATATTCTCCTGTTTTCAGTTGTTTTTCACGGCTAAACACCGTTTCCCGCCGTTAAACTGGGGATTTTACTCAAAAGCTGAGTGAAAACACTTCGCGGAAGGGTAGCTGTGAATTGTAACTGCATCATACCACACGTAACATGACAACTATATGTCATGATACCAGGGTCAAAAGGTGGGAAATCTGATGCAAGCTTACTTGCATGAAGATTTTTAACCTTGGGATCCGCCAAAAACATGAATAAGAAGCCATTTTTCGCAAAAAATGAGCGGATTGCGAATGTCTTTGAGGATTGTGTGAGCACACAGTGCGGAGCAATCCGGTATCAAAGGGGGGGGGAAAGACCTTTTGACCCCAACATCATGTCATCATTAGTAACAGTTCAGCCGCTCTCTCAGCTTCCGCGTTATTCCCCGTATATATCCTTTAGTCTTGCCATCAACTCATATAATTCCCTGCGCAGTTCCTGCGGCTTTGTAAGCTCTACCCTGTCGCCGAAGCTGAGCAGCCAGCCGAACAGGTTGTCCCGATCGGTAAAACCAAAAGAGAACTTAAGCCTTCCGTCCTCCTGTTCCGTAAAACTGCCCGGACCGTACTCTTCCACCAGCCTCCATTTCATCTCCGGTTCGAACAGAGCCTCCACCTCTATCTCCGTGGGAAAGATCCGTTCAGCAGCCAGCTGGGGAGCCGGCATCTGCCTTGGTTCATATGTTTCCTCTAGGCCGGCGGTCTCCGTCATCCTGTTCAGCTTAAACATCCGGTAATCCTGTTTCTCACAGCAATACCCCCACAAATACCAGGATGTCCATTTAAATATAAGAAGATACGGTTCAACAATTCGTCTGCTCTCACCGCCCGGAGCATAGTAGGTGAACACCACCTTCCGCCGGTTCTCAATCGCCGTTTGAAACAGACTGATTTTGGGCGCCAGGGAAGATTTATACCATGAAGCCAGATCAATCATAATGTGGTTGTTGGACGCCAGCACGGAATTATTGCCAGAAGCCAGCTTCTCCATGAGCTGCTGGTACCGTTTTGTCCCCGAAACACTGTCCAGACTTTTAAGGCCGGCCAGAATTGCCTGCATGTCGGAAGAGGTGAGCAGGGTTTTATCCATCCTGTAGCCGTCCATGATGGATATCCCTCCATTCTGTCCCTGCGAAGTTACGACAGGGATTCCGGCTTTGCAGATATCCTCGATATCCCGGTTAATCGTCCTGCGGGATACTTCGAATTTTTCTGCCAGATACGGCGCCGTCACCTTTTCCTGCTGAAGGAGGATGGACAGAATGCCGATAAGGCGGTCTATTTTCATGTGTTTTTCTCCTCCTCAGCCGCATCTATCGGCCTTCCGATTTTCATTTCCTGTCTCCACTGCGGAGCAGTACCGTCGTCACCCCAATATTCATCCAGCGCTGTAATTTTCCCGTCTCTTATCTGTATAAATGAGGTTACATGGAAAGACAGCTTCCAATCAGCCGACCACACGCGGACTGCCGTAATCAGCAGATTTCCCGCCTGCTCGGCCCTCTCTATTTCTCCGTCCCACGAGCCTGGGTATTCGCAGTTTGCTCTTATGAATTCTTCCACATTGAAAAGCTCATTCGTATTATGCCATTTAATCCATGCATTATCATGAAAATACGCTCTCATGGCCTTTGCATCCTGACGCAGAGTGTCCCTCCAGTATCCCTCTATATTTATTTGATTTGTTTGCTCCATCTGATGTTCTCTCCTGACTTCTTTATATTATCCCGGCCAAATCAAGGCTGTTTCTATTTTACCACGTACGAACGGACATTTCTATACAATCGAATGGATAGCCATAATTCGCCACCGGCCCTGTTGTAACAGTTCAGACAGCATGACCGTGTTACGGTTCATGGCCCTGCCACAACGATAACCTGCACGCTCCGCGCACAGATCGCCGTCTTCAACAAAAGGGAGCAAAAGCTCTATGCTTTCGCTCCCTCAGATTTTCCGCTTTATATCATAATTTCACATTCACTTCATCTTCGTTCCAGCTATTTCCATTCCAATTTTCATAGCTGGAACATTCTTGCTGCGGCTGCGGAATACAATTTCTTTGTCCTTATACAAGTAAAATCCTCCTGATCAATGACAGGACAGCTCCCGCGCCGCTGCAAAACAGCAGAGTCCCGCGATGGGCATTGACTGCTGTCAGCGCGGCCCTTCCGCCGGCCGCTATCCCCTGCCATTCCACGACGACGCCGTCTACGGGAGGAATTACCGTCAGTGCAGGCCCGGCGGCAAAAACCATAGCCGCACACAGCAGAAAAGGAATCAGGCCTCTTCCCGTGTCATACTTCTTAAGACGGAACCCTCCTCCCGCTCCTTTTCTGGACAGGATCCACAAACACCAGATCACGCCCATAAACAGAGAGATTCCGGCAAAACCCACATACAGCGCAAGACCGTAATTGCGATCCGTCACCAATGTCTCTATATTTCCCAGACCTTCCCCGTGTGCAAGGAAGGAGCGCAGCATGACGGCAACCATACAGCCCATAAGCAGACATGACACTATCTGCATCACACGGACTGCTATCACCACCGCTCCGGCTGCTCCTTTTACCGCTATCTCTCCCAGATTCGGCCCTGAATCGGAACTGCCGCTTTCATCATCCTCTCTTCTGCGCCGTTCCCTGAGTCGTTCCTGCACCGTCAGACGCTCCACTTCACTCTCGAGATCCCGCATCCGGCTGTCGCGAAGTTTCTTCTCTTTCTGCTCAAGACGGACTTCTTTTTTGTTCGGTCCGCTCCCTGCGGCAGCTTTTGAAGACGCTTTTTTACCCGAATCCTTCGGGGCAGCTTTTTGGGGCTTATCTTTTTTTCTAAGATTTTCCCGTTTCTCTTCCCGGGTTTCCATTCTTTCCGGTTCCCGGGCATAAGCAGTCCCGACCGGTGTCCGCCGCTCCGCTCTGGCCTCCTGTCCCGTCTCTATATAGGATTCCCCCCGAATAAACGGTTCCAGGCCGTCCGCGTCTGTCCGCCCTGTATCGTCCCGCACTGTATCCTTCTCCGCCGGTTCTTCATGCTCCGGCGCCCAGGCCCTCACTCTCCGTCCATCCTGATTCTGTCTGTATGTAGGATTCCGGTCAGCCGGAGAATAGTTCTGTTTCAGAAGGGCTCCGCAATTGCTGCAAAAATTCCCGGTCGTCTCGTGTCCGCATTTTGGACAAATCATCGTATCATCCCTTTCGTATCTCAGCTATGATTATGCTGCCTGTAAAAATCCTTTCGTTCCGGCTAATCATAACATATTGATGCGAAAAATAACAGCGTCATTTATTTCCTTAAAAAAAGTGTAAGTTTCTTGTTACTGTTCGCACGGTAACGTCCCGCGAGGTGTTTTTGTGTGCATCACACACGAAAATCCCGAGTTTCACGGCGCGAAACGGCGTCTTTTGCCGTTTCTGTGCATCGCGAAGCGTGTTACTGTTCGCAGCACGCCGCTTTCTGGCGGAGTGTGAACTGTAATGTTTCTTGTTACTGTTCGCACGGTAACGTCCCGCGATACGTTTTTTACCACACGCGGGCACCGTTCTCATCGACTATATACCCATCCGGCGTCAGGGTATTTGTTTGCATGTCTCCTTCCGGCCCCAGATAATACCAATTTCCTTCCCATTGGATCCAGCCTGTCACCATATAGCCGTCCGCACCGAAATAGTACCATTTATCTCCGCTGCATGCCCAGTCGTTCACCGGACGGGATCCGTCCGTATTCGTGAAACGCCAGCCCTTTTCATTCTGTATCCACTGCCCCGGCACACGCTCCGAATTGTTCAGAGGTTTCGCCTCCCCCTCAGGCTGTTTTTCCGTATCAGAAGGGCTGATGTAGACACTGTCCGACTCCGTAAATTTCCCTTCCTTTACCCCCTCTCCGCCTGCGGCGCGCACCTTGTAATAATACTCTCCGTCCTTACGCATGGCGGTGCCGAAATCAAAGGTGGTATCGGACGTCGTCTTTCTGCTGCCGACCGGGCGCTCATCGCGGTAGAGATAGATATCATAGCTTTCCGCTCCGATAGCCGGTGTCCAGGATGCTACCGTGCCGTCGAGCCATGCGTCTTCGATCCCGCCGACCCGCTGGGACATTGGCCTGAGCCTCAGCGTGACGGTGAGCTCCTGCGGTTTCTCATTGTGTACGCCATAAACCGCCGCCTCATCCCCCTTGATTTTGACCCCGTCACTGGACACGGAAAAATAATTTTCATCCTCCGTCACGACCGTGACCGTCACTCTGGGAATATCATTGTACCGCCATGCGGAACCGATGTTCTCTATCTCCCAGTCCCGCACTGAATAATTCCCGGCGGTCGCTTCGATCGACAGCGACTCCTCCTCTCCCACAGCATCGCCGGGCTGCATGCTGTCCTTAATCTCCAGACGGATCGATGTAATTTTTCCTCTTTTTGCCGCGAACGAGGTTATCGGCGTCAGCCCGGTCAGCGCGGCGGCCGCCAGAAGAATCGCCGTTCCCTTCCTTATACCTGTCATAAAAGCCTGTACCTCCTTAACTCTAACAGTCTGAAAAGGGATGCGGCAGACCAGGCTGTTTTGCCGCACCCCTTCTATGATTAACGGTTCCAGACTCCGGCCGCGTCTACCCTGTATCCGTCCGGTGTCGTCGTATTCTTAAGAAGCATTCCGTTAGCGGAACCTTCCTCCGTGCTGAAATAATACCATTTTCCGTCAATTTGGTTCCATCCCGTGACCATACGGCCTCTCGTCCCGTCCGATACCGGATTGAGGTAATACGTTCTGCCGGACGCGTCCGTGTACCAGCCGGTCACCATGTATCCGTTCTGGTCAAAATAGTACCATGCGAATTTACCGTCGTAAGGCAGATATCCCCATTGGGAAACCGGTCTGAAATTATTAAAGATATACATCCAGCCGCCTGCATCCTGCACCCAGCTTCCGTACTTGGGGCCTCTCTCACGGGAGCCGGAAGAGACGGTTCCCCCCGACGGCGGCGTGGTCGAAGTTCCTTCCTTGAACCAGACAGACCATTGAGAATCGGCAGCCTTGTAACGCTCCGCCATGGCTGCTTCAGTACCGGACAGGTCGACAAAATCAATCTTCATTCTCGGCGATGTACAGCCTTTGAACACATCTCTTCCCAGAACGGGCGGCCTCCCTCCACTGGTCACATGAATGGTCAGGCGGTTGAAAGAGGTACAGCCTGCAAAGGCTTCGTCTCCGATGCGATACGCATTACCTATATTGACCAAAGTAAGCTGCGTACAATCCTTAAACATTCCGGCCGGGATGTTCGCCGCCGTATAAAGCTGGGCCATCTTCAGGGATTTCGGCACGGTGACTCCATTCGGGATCGTCCACATAGATGGGTTGCCCCCCATTTGATCCTCAGTTCCCATCACGAGCCACTGAAGCCCCGTCAGTCTCAGCATTGCGTCCCAGTCCGCCTTCGTAAGCGTGCCGTCCTTCAGTTCAATCTGTGTGACATCGCTTAAGGCTCCATACTGACCAATGCGGTCAATAATCTCATCCATAGTGTTGCCGGTAAGGACGCCGGTTCCCTGCCCTGCAATTCCATATCCTACCGTCAGCTCGCCGGTCTCCTCACCGTCCAGACCCAGAACTCTGCACCACTCCGGATCCTTGGCGTAGCGCCGTTTCACAGCAAGAAGGGCGTCACCGCTCACCTCTTTGCCGCTTCTGTCTATAAAGGAGGCGGTAAACCTCTGCTCCTCTTCAAACTTGTCCCAACTGAGGAATGGGACGTCGTCGGCTGGAAGCGCCAGCGCAATATTATTAAGGCCCCGAAACGCACTGGGAGCAAGCCAATGCACGTTGGGGATCTTAACCTGAGATAACTTAGAGCATCCCACAAAGGTGAAATCCTCCAACTCGTTAAGCCCAGGCAGATCGGCCTCTGTTAATCCGGTGCAATTTGCAAATAGCGAGTCTACGGTGCTATACAGATTCGGCAGCGCAACCGTGGTTAAGCTCACGCAGTTTTTGAACGCGTTTTCACCGGCGGAATACAGATTCGGCAGGCTCACGGCGCTCAGCGCCCCACAGTCTTTAAACGCCTCGTCTCCCACGTTGTCTAAGGATGGAAGGTCTATGGAGGTTAAGGCTTGGCAGCCGGAGAACGCCTCATCATTGATATCCTTTACATCCGGAGCCGTCAGCCCGTCTAAGGACAGGTCTCCCTTAAAGGCTCCCGCGCCGACTGTTTTTACTCCCGGCATGCTGACTTCTTTAAGCTTTGTAAAGTATGCAAACGCATCGCTTGGGATAGACAAGACGTTTCCCTGCCCGCTCCTGGTCGGCCCGCTCTTCGCCGCGGCTGCGTCGTAGTTAATATAAAGCTCCTCCAGCATATTTCTAGCGCTGGCGTCATTCGCGGGGTAATGAAGGATGACTCTGTTAAGATCCTTCGACAGGTACAGCTTCTTAAGCTTCGGCAGACTCATGAGCTGATCCCACTCATCGTAGGTTATATCTCCCTTATTGATCTTAAGCTCCGTTATCCCGGCCTTCTCTTCACTGCTTAGTCCGTTCAGGTACTCACTCACGCTGACGTAGGTCTTCTCTCCGTCTCCCTGACCGTCGTCTATCTCGCTGTACATCGGAAGATCGAACCATGTGTAGCCAATCAGCTCCTTCCCTTTGCTCAGCTCGACATTGAAGGTCATGTCGGATCCTCTCACGCTCTCCGCCTTCAAGCGTTCCGGAACCGTCAGCTCTATACTTCCGCTTCCTGCGGTCCCGCTTATTACAGAAGGAGTAAAATCGTCGGCCACATTCGTGCCTGGGTTCCTTCTGTCTGTGATCTTCAAAGTATATCCGTTACTCAGATCTACCTTTCCGGCATCACTTGGACTTGCGAATCTGGATACCGGCAGAGAAAGCTTCTGGTTCACCCTGTCGTAATTGGAAGAATAGTCTGCCGACTCAACACACTTGAACCAGTTGCCTCGAATCTCGATTCTGCCCTGATACTGTCTGCCGTCCTCCCCGGCGCACAGATCCACCTTGATCGGAAGGCCTCCCTGCTCAGTAAACGCGTGATCCAACGCCTCCCAGAAGGAATCCCCGCTCCCCAGCCGGAAGCTTAAGGATGAGTCAAACTCATCGTAATTCAGATCAAAAAGCTGGCTGGGCGATGCCGACAGCGCTTCAGAATCAGAAGCCATCACGGCGTTTGCCGGGCTGGCAAGCCTTGCCGACCCGCTCTCATATTTGTCTCTGTAAAAATAATCAGTGAGAGCTCCGCTCTCTGTGTAAAGCACATAGGGCACATCATTATTCTCGAACAACCCCTCCGCTTTTTTTGCTCCCGCTGCAAATGCCGTGCCGCTGAACATCGTTCCAAGCATCGACACGATCAACGCGGTACTCAGCATGCTTCGGATTTTCCTCTTCATACCTTTTTCCTCCTCTTCCTGTCTCATTTTACTGCTTTTTCCAATTTTATCACAAACGGCATTTGCCGCCTCCCCGCTGTGCAAAAAGTCACGTTTTTCGGTATAAAAATCAACCGGCCGCCCATCCGGTCCGGACGCCCTATTTCAGTCGGCTTTTCAGCCGGTTTTTCAGCCGGCTACTCCTCCCATCCGCTGTTCTGAAGATAATCGAAATACTGCTTCCTGATTTTCTTCTTCTCACGCACCTTGATCGGGATTATATCTCCATTGCACATCGTAAAATTGCTGTCTGCATCCCTGATGTAATCCATATTGACGATAAAGCTCTGGTTGCACCGCAGGAAACGGTTTTTTGGCAGCTCTTCCTGCACATCGTCTAATTTTTTCCGGACGGTGTGTTCCACTCCTCCGCTGCAAACCACTCTCAGATTCATTCTCCTGCTTTCTATGTACAGAATATCATCATAGGCGATTCTGCGCCCGGAGCTTCCGCTTATCATCAGCAGGCTCTGCCTGACCTTCGGATAGCGTTCTTCCAGAAAATGATTCAGCGCCTCCTCCATCCGCTCCTCTCTTACCGGCTTCAGCAGATAATCGGTAGCGCGGACCTCATAGCTCTCTACCGCATAATCAGGGGTGTCGGACAAAAAGATAATCGCCGCCTTCCGGTCATACCCGCGTATCTGCTTCGCCACTTGCATCCCGTCCATATACCTCATGCAGATGTCAAGTACCAGCAGGTCATACTTTGGTTTCCCGCTCTCATACTTCTCCGCCAAATCCTCTCCGCATTCAAAATACTCGACCGTCAGCGGCTCACGCCTGTTTTTCATCTTCTCCTGCAATATCTTTCCCACCAGTAACCGGTCTGTCTTATCATCATCACAGATTGCCGCCAGCATAATTTCATTCTCCTGTCCGCTCTTCTTAATCTTTTAAGATTAAGGCATCCAGAAGCTGATTTCAACGCGCATGGGACGGACGGTTTTGTTTGGGGACGGATGGCTACGCTTCAGATAGATCTGCGCATTTGCCGCGCTGACTGAGTGCGGGAGGGATGGCGTTGAGTCTTTGGTTCAGGGGAGGATCGGAAAGAAATATTGTTGCGGAAACCCTTCTTCTATGTTTTAATATTAAATAT
>OAWV01000156.1_pt1 | contig 64745 bp, 68 predicted proteins | sample 1495551 | NCBI WGS metagenome assembly OAWV01 (sample SAMEA2580245, study PRJEB22360) | human gut metagenome | biome: human gut; feature: human-associated habitat; material: faeces | place: Denmark | collected 2008/2010 | reverse complement strand
CTCCCATAAAATCAAGGTTAAAACAATAAGACAGGTAGTAAAACTTGACACTACCGAAAGTTAAAGAGAGGTGGAAATATGGAAAATGTATTCCCGGAAGATTTGGATATAGAAGAAGATGAGCTGGATCAGCTGGAAGATGAACTGACAGAAGACCGTCCCGGATACAAAAAAAGTATTTTTTTTGATGAGGAGACAGGAGATCTGAAAAGAGACGGAACTGGAAAAATTGTAGAAAGCAGTGGTATTGAGGCGTGGATTCAGTGGTGCATGAAAATATTGAAAACCCAGCGCTACTCATGTCTGACTTACAGCGATGATATCGGAATTGATATGGAGGCAGCTTTTCAGGCTGAATCCAGAGAAGAATCCGAAAATATTTTAAGAACAGAAATTAAGGAAGCGCTGGAAGCAGATCCGTACGGTAGGACTGAGGTAGTGGAATCTGTGGAATTTCAGTGGCAGGAAGAGGATTCTTTAATTGTAACATGTAATATTACCGGGATGGATTCCAGCAATATTACAATTAATACTAAAATGGAATATTAAAAAGGAGAGATTGTGATGGATGAAGAAATTTTAGAAATGATTGAAGAGACAGATGAGGATGATTTTCAGATTCCCGAGTTTTTAGAAGAAGGAAGCGAAGAAGAAATTCATAATACAATGCTGGGAGAACTGCCTAATGACATTGACGTGTCAGAAGGAGGATATATTTATGACCTCACAAGACCGACAGCAATGGAAATATCAAGAATGAAACAGTTTGAACTGATTGAGGCATTAAAGCTGATTTGGCCAAGATTTGCAGAGGGGATTTACCTGGACTACCACGCAGAGACAAGGGGATTGGAACGGAAAGAAGCTGCAAATGCGGAAGGTATCTTAACAATTACCGGAACACCGGGTACGGTGATTGAGTCCGGAAGTGTTTTTACTACAGAAGAAATCAATGGTGAAGATGCAAAGGAATATGAGACACTGGAAGAAGCTCGAATCCCTGAATTAGGGAGTGTAGAAGTACCAATACAATGTGTAGAAGCGGGGACCATCGGAAATAGTGCTGTAAACACAATCGTTTTGCAGCAGAGCACAAAAGAAGGTATCACCGGGGTAACAAATTATGTTCCGATTTCAGGCGGATATGGGGAAGAAGATGATGACAGTCTAAGAGAAAGAATTATGGAATATGATCAGTCACAGGGAATATCCTTTGTGGGAAATATAAGTGATTACAAGAGGTGGGCTGAATCTGTGGACGGCGTGGGATCTGTACATGTGATTGAAGCAAAGGACAGCAGCGGGATAGTAAAGATTGTTGTTACAGATGCATCAGGAAATCCGGCAGAACAAGATCTCTGTACACGAGTAAAGGACTATATTATGGGTACAGATGATCCTGAAAAACGTTTAGCACCTGTCAATGCCATAGTGGAGGTAAAACCTCCTCAGAAACAAAATATTACAGTTGAAGCAAATGTAGAATTAGAGGACATTACAATTGATGAGCTGCAAACAAAGTTTAAAGCATCTATTCAGGATTACCTTAAGAAAGTGGTTGAGGAAGGGAAAATAAGATATACGCAGATTGGAAATATCCTTGGGGATATTCCGGGAGTATATGATTATTCAGGATTAAAGCTGAATGGAGGAACAGCAAATGTTCAGGTTGAAGCACTCAGTATTCCTTTTCTTGAAAATGCAGATTTTCAACTAATGGATGAAACCAGCCAGGGTTAGGAGGTAATTATGTCGAATAGAACTGAGTTGATGAAAAAGATACTAAAAAGTGAGCAGGCACAAAAAATTATTGATGAAATAAGCCCTGTATATGGAGAAAGCTATGTTTGCCTGTGGCTGTTCCAGATAATTGGGAGAGAATTGGACAAACTTGACGACTTTATACAGAATTTGAGAGATGAGACAGTCATTCAGACAGCTGATCAGTGGGCATTGAAATATTGGGAGGAACAATATGGAGAGATAGAGGCGCCTCATCTGCCGGAAGAAAAAAGAAGACAAAATATTATGGATAAGATAAGAAAGAATTATCATAATCCCAGACAGATGGAAAATGCTCTCTCTGCGCTTACCGGATATCAAGTTCAAATTGAAGAGAATACAGAGAAAAATAACTTTGATGTGCTTGTTCGCGGATATACGCAGGATTTAACAGGAGCAAAGGAGTTTATAGACAAAGTAAAGCCAGCTCATTTAACTTATGAAATCAGAGTCTCAGAGCTGATACAGGCAGTTGTAAATATATACTGCGGATGTGCTATATCTGAACATGAACATTATGAGGTAACAGTACTTTACCTCGATGCAGAAATTACAAGGTAGGGGGAATAAAATGAATATTTGGGGAAATACAGTGATTACAAATAAAGGGAAGGATCTTCATGCAAAACTTTATAATGGGAACACTTTAAAGTTTACAAGAGTAGAGGCAGGAGCAGGGAAAGCAGAAGTACCGGATCTGCGGTATCAAACAGAAGTTCTTCAGATGAAAGATAAGCTTTCTGTCCAAGGCGTAGATACATCAGGTAATGTTACATCAGTATTGGTTATGCTGGATAATTTAAAAATTACAGAACGTTATGATTTATGGCAGATTGGTTTTTACGCAGAGGATCCGGACGAAGGAGAAATACTTTATTGCCTTGCACAGGCGACCGAAGCAAAAGTAATTCCTGCAAAAGATGAGAGCAAAGGTTATACTATATCATGGAAATTTGATTTTAAAAGCGGAGGAGATGAATATCCTGAAATAAAAATGGAACCAGCAGGTTTTGTTTCCTCTGAAACATTCGCAAAACATAGAGACAATCAGGAATGTCATGTTTCCGTAGAAGAAAAGGGAATCTATAATGATAAGTATACAAAAAAAGAGACAGATCAACTATTCCAGCAGTTTCTAGAACAGATTTATCCGGTTGGAAGTATTTATACCAGTGTAACAAATGTCAATCCATCTGCTTTCCTTGGAGGAAAATGGGAAAGGTTCGGAAATGGACGAACATTATTCGGGGTTGATGAAAATGACGGATATTTTAACAGTGCACAAAAATCTGGGGGACAGAAAAATGCAGTGGCTGTCAGTCACAATCATGGCATTCAAGGATTTAACTGTAATGAAGGCGGTTATCATAACCATTCTGTAACAAATGTACACTTTTATGATAAAGCTACGGCAAAGGGTGATAACTATGCCAGATGGAATTCTTCCGGAAATAAAACAACAACATGGGGGTCTGTGACATATGGTGGAAAGCATCAGCATTGGATTCCATGGCATCAGACAGATGCGAAGGGAGAAAGTGGTGAAGGGAAGAATCTTCCGCCTTATATTTGTGTATATTTTTGGAGAAGAACAGTTTAGTCAAAATATGTGATATAATGATAATAGCAACACCGTTATTATACTATCGCTTTGTACTATTGCAGTCAGTATTTTTATATATCACATAGGAATCAAAAATATGCTGTTAGGAGTGTTTCTGCTGATTTATTCTGTTTTGTGTGTGGATATATTAATTAGAGAAACGAGAGCAAAAATACAGGGAAAGAAAAAGTACATAAAAATTAATTCGGATGGTATTGAATATGATTTTATTAAAAAAAGAGCTAAAGGAAAGATTCTATGGAAAGAAATAGTAATGGTTGAATATTATCATTCAACAGCTCATTCTATAAAACAGTCTGTTATTAATATTTACCTTAAAGAGGAAAAAAATCTTAAAGTACGGTTGGATATTTTCCCGGCCTTAGCGACAAGAGAGGTTTTTTATGAAATCGTAAAAAGGTGGAAACCTGAGAAAGCAGAGGAAATAGCAAAAAAGCTGGAAGAAGACATATGTATACAAATTTAGAAGGAGCAGAAGCTCCTTCTTTTTTGGAAAAAGGAGGGATTATCAATGGAAGACTGGGAAATAGAGTTAATGCAAACACCAAATACTATTCCATCATATATGATGGGAGAATATCAGAGAATGAAATATAGAAGAAAATATAGGTCTTCCAATAAAGTAGTTGAACCAGAATATATTACAGGTGCTTCGAATTATTCTATGATTGGAGCTATAGAAAAAGGATTGAATCTTACAAAATTTAGCCGGATTAGCAAGTTACTATTTTGCTGAATGGATGGGAAAAGCTTATGATGAGGCGCCGGTGTGGGCAAAGACAAAACAAGGGCAGCAAGCTATGAATGAGGCAAAAAATATTCAGAAGAAGCAATTGAAAGGGGTACGATTTGATACACTCAGTCCAAAGTTCATTCAGAGCAATCTGGATCAGTATGGCGGAAAGAAAAGAACAGGGTTGGATATCATTCGGCGCTCCCAAAAAAGATTTGAATCTTCCTATCAAAAAAGTGGAATGTGGAGAAAAACTGCAGAAATAAATAATAATGCAAGATATCAAGAGAAAAATTTCACTAAAAGGCAGCAGGCAATATCCAGACCGACAAAAAGTCAGACAAATAAATCCATATTATATTTTGACCGTTTGATAAAAAGGCAGAAAAACAATGTTAAAAACTATTGGACAAAACGAGTGAGAGGTGCAGAGAACTTTATTAAAAAACATTTTGGGTTTTTTAAAAGAATCAAAAAAATGCAAATGGAAGTTTTGTTTCGGGTCCAATATTGAGCTGGGTTGGTGAGGACGGACCTGAAGTGATTATTCCTTTCAGTGGGAAAAAGAAAGATCGAGGACTTGAACTGTGGAAGCAGGCAGGAGATATCTTGGGAGCTTCAGAGAAATCCCAAAATAACCAACGAGGTAATTCTTCTAATAGAAAAAATAAACAAAAAGTATCAGTTTCTGTTAAAAACATAACAATTTCAGAAATAAAAAATGAAAGAGAGAAGAACAGTATTGCTTTTAAAGCATTGAAAGAACAAAAAGAAGAAATATCCGATGAACTTTGTAATATTCTAGCGGAATCGTTAGAAAGTGCATATCAGAATATCTCAGCTGCAAATTCTGTGTTATAATTTAGTTACAACAATACAATGATTCGGAGGGATAGAGATAATTTGTCATAATTGCGGCAAAGAGAACAGGGAGGATGCTCTGTACCGCGAATGGTGCGGCTTAAAGCTGGAGGCTTTAAATGAAAAGGACCAGTAATTTCGTCTGTTCCTGAGCAGGAAAAAGCGGAATACCGGTATCTTTTGGAGTGTTGTAACACTTTTCTATGCATGGTTAGCATTAAGTTATTGGTTTGTCTGGTTTGGAGCCGTTTATAATGTAGTCGTTATTATTTTAAGGTTTGTACAGGCGGAAAAAGTAAAAAATCTATCCGCAGACCTGGTACAGTCTTATCAGAACAAGAAGAAGCTTCTCATCGTAACTCTCATTGTGAATGTGTTAGTTGGATGGTTTCCGGTGGCTCTCGCAGGGTATTGGAACGATAAGATCAAGATTAACTATGTGATGAAAAGTCTTGAGTTTGTAAAACAGTGACAGGAAAATAAAAAGACCAGGAAACAAAAATTTGATTTTGTTTCCTGGCCTCTTTTATTTGAATTGGTTTTCAACATAATTCCGCATTTCCTGCCGGGTCTTCATCTGTTTGGCACCGTCGATGACCTGACGCTGTTGGTCAGAAGTCAGCGAAGAAAATGCAGACAGGGCATTTTCGTGCTGTGCCAGTTCCATCGTAAAGCCAATTGGAATATCTTCATTTCTCATAGTCATCACCTCAGAAATAGTATGACCGGAATCAGACAAAAAATACGGAAATAACATTTTATGCATTGCAATCAGTCGTAATCGTCATATTCTACAATAACATATACATAAGCTTTTACTTTCGGATTTGCTTTACATGTCAGTGTGATCTTTGTTCTGCCCGGGCGGATTCCTCTTACATCACCCCGGGAGTTTACTGTTGCTATTTTTGTGTTGCTGGAACGGAAGGTTACTTTTTTGTTCGTAGCTTTTTTTGGATATACCTTATAATCAATATCCTCAGTATCATTCACGTCTACATCCATCCGTTTATCATCCAGTTTGATCTTTGTCGGTTTTATGTATTTCTTTTTCACTTTTTTCTTTACGGTTACTGTACAGGTTTTCTTTTTCTTTGTTCCGCGGATGCGGCAGGTGATCTTTACTTTTCCGGTTTTCATGGCTTTTAATGTAATATCATCGTCTCTGCGGTCTTTGCTGACAATTTTTACGATTTTTTTGTTGCCGGTAGACCAGATGAGCTGATCGTCATTATAATCATATGGTCTGGCATAAGCCTTCAATTCAAATTTCTGCCCGACTCTGACAGTCCTCTTTTTATAGTTGAGTTTTCGGATAGAAGTGGGTTTCGGGTCATCGCTGTCTGCATGGATTACTGCAGGGGACAGGGAAAGGGAAAGTCCCATCATGAATCCCATAAACATTAACAAAATTTTTTTGATTTTCATGGCTTTTTACCTCCTTCGTCATTAAATACGTTTGCAGTGATAAATATCTTCCGGCCTGCCTCGTATGCTGACAGGAAGCAGGCCTGAGATATTTAAAATTAAATTCAGCTGTTAATCATCGATACCGAACTTGTTTTCTAAAGAATCTTCTGCAAAATCAAGTTTGTCTTCGAGAGCGTCAATCTTGCGCTCGATGTCTTTATATTTTTCGGCAGAGAGTTTTCCGGTATCATATTGATGCTCGTAATCGTCATCCAGAGTATCAAGTTCATGGTCGATCGCATCCAGTTCTTTCTTTAAGCTATAAAATTTATCCTGATTCTTGGAAGCGTTGGAAGCGGGTTTTGCCGCCTGGATTTTCTTTGTAATCTTTGAAATTTTTGTCTCATATTTGCTGAAATCAGGTGTGTCGGAAGCGGTTGTCTGAGTCGCTGTTGACTTTTCAGTGGCTTTTTCAGTTCCCTTGGCTGTTGTGGCGATATCCTGTGTGGTAGTTGATTCGGCCTGATCCTTCGGGGTACTCTGGCATCCTGCAAATAAGAATACAAATGTAAGGCAGGCTAATATGGCTGTTATTTTATTTTTCATAATAAAATCTCCTTTCTTATATTTTTGATGACTTTATTATAGTTCCCGATTATTAAAATTAAATTAAAACATTTTCATAAAATTACATTTATATTATAATAGTTCCATATGGAGGTATGACATGCGCCTGTTAATTGTGGAAGACGAAGGGGATTTAAGAAGCATCTTAAAAAAGAAACTGAAGAAAGAGCATTATACCGTAGATGACTGCGGAAACGGCCTGGATGCACTGGATTATATCTCCATGGCAGATTATGACGGCATAATTCTGGATATTATGCTTCCTGGACTTGACGGACTGGAACTGCTGAGAAAGATCCGGAGAGAGGGCAGCGACACGCCGGTATTGTTTCTGACTGCAAGAGACGGCATTGAAGACCGCGTGAAGGGCCTGGACCTTGGAGCCGACGACTACCTTGTAAAACCTTTTTCGTTTGAAGAACTTATGGCCAGGGTGCGGGTCATGATGCGGAGGAAACCGGCCCTGGTTTCTAACCGGCTGACGATTGATGACCTGGTCCTGGACTGTGAATCAAAGGAAGTTACCCGTGCAGATAAAAAGATATCTCTTTCCAGCAAAGAATTTATGGTCCTTGAATATATGCTGAGAAATCAGAATATTGTGCTGTCCAGGGATCAGATTGAACAGCATGCATGGAACTATAATTTTGAGGGCGGATCTAATGTGGTGGATGTCTACATCCGTTATCTGAGGAAGAAGATTGATGAAGGATTTGGCTGTAAGCTGATCCACACGGTGAGAGGCGTTGGATACGTTCTGAGGAAAGAAGTATGAGACGATTTTCGATTAAAAAAAGAGTTACCCTTTGGTATACAGGGATGATCGCTGTCGTGCTGGCAGCAGTATTTGCAGGGGTTTTCATATTTATCAATCAGCTGGAACTGTCCAAGACAGAGGAAGATCTTCAGGGAATGGTAGCCGACTTTGCTCACGATATAGAGTTCCAGAACGGAACCTATTATCTGGACCCGGAGGTAGACTATTATGACGACGGCGTCATGTTTTGTATCTATGATCAGGAAGGAAGGCTGCTGCACGGCAGTATGCCCGTGGAGTTTCCGAAAGAAACAAAGCTTCAGTCTCATGAAGTCCGAAACATAGAGAAGGGAAGCAAGCAGTGGATGATCTATGACGCCGCTTATCAGTACGGTACAGGAAAGGCCATCTGGATCAGAGGGATCGTTTCTATACATGGCATGGAACAGATTATGCATATGGTTCTGCTGGCCTTTTTAGCTGTATATCCGCTCCTGATTCTGGCCATTGGGCTGATCGGATACATGATGACGAAAAAAGCTCTAAAGCCGGTAGATGATATATGTACTACCGCAGGGGACATCAGCAGCGGTGCGGATTTGTCAAAACGTCTCCCGGTACCGAAATCGGAAGATGAAATGCGTCAGCTGACATGTACGTTCAATGAAATGTTTGACCGTCTGGAAGCATCATTTGAGGATGAAAAACAGTTTACTTCCGATGTCTCCCACGAACTAAGGACTCCGGTTTCTGTGATCATAGCACAGTGTGAATATGCCCTGGAGGAAGATACACTCAGTAATGAACAGAAACATGAGATTCAGATTGTTCTCCGGCAGGCTAAGAAAATGTCGGATCTTATCTCACAGCTTTTGATGATTGCCCGGAGCGAGAGAGGAAAAGAGAATTTCCAGTTTGAGCCTGTGGATATGAGTATGCTGGCAGAAATGACATTGGAGGAACTGTCACAGAGAGCCGATGAAAAAAGGATTCATCTGCTGAGTGAGATCGAGCCCGGCCTCACAGCCAGAGGAGACCAGATGCTTCTGACCAGGATGCTGATTAATCTGGTGGAGAATTCCATTGACTATGGAAAGAGAAATGGAATAGTGAAAGTATCGCTGTTCAAAAAAGACGGGAAAATCCGGGGGATAGTGAAGGATGACGGACAGGGCATCGGAGCGGAACATTTAGACAAGATATGGAACCGTTTTTACCGCGCTGACAGGAGCAGGAACAGCCAAAATCAAGTCAGGGGTACCGGTCTGGGCCTGTCTATGGTAAGATGGATTGTCAGGATACATGAAGGACAGATTTGGGTAAAAAGTAAGGAAGGAGAAGGTTCAGAATTTATCTTTGAATTAAAGGAAAAGTAATTATGGAAAAGAGAGAAAAGTTTTCGTCGAGGATTGGATTTATCTTAATATCGGCAGGATGCGCCATAGGAATCGGGAATGTGTGGAGGTTTCCGTTTGTAACCGGACAGTACGGAGGAGCTGCCTTCGTATTGGTATATTTGTTTTTCTTATTTGCGCTGGGACTGCCGATCATGGTCATGGAGTTTTCAGTGGGGCGTGCCAGCCAGAAAAGTATCGCAACTTCGTTTCAGACATTGGAGCCCGAGGGAACAAAGTGGCATTGGTACAGCTATTTCGGAATGGCAGGAAACTATCTGCTGATGATGTTTTATACGACTGTGGCAGGATGGATGATCAGTTATTTCTTCAAGATGCTGAAAGGCGATTTTGTGGGTAAAAATCCGAAACAGGTTGAGGCTGTGTTCGGAGAACTTTTATCAAAGCCGGAAGTGCTGATTTTCTGGATGCTGGTTGTCATTATTGTTGGATTTTTAATCTGTTCTCTGGGGCTTCAGAATGGTGTGGAAAAGATTACTACAGTCATGATGTCTTGTTTATTTGTGGTTATTCTTGTGCTGGTCATAAGAGCAGTCACACTTCCGGGGGCCTCAAAAGGGCTTGCATTCTATCTTGTGCCGGATTTCCAGGCCATGAAGGAGCAGGGAATCATGAAAGTAGTCTCTGCGGCTATGGGACAGGCGTTCTTCACACTGAGTCTTGGGATCGGAGCTATCGCAATTTTCGGAAGCTATATTGACCGGTCTTACCGTCTGACAGGAGAAGCTGTCAGCGTGGCCGTATTGGATACACTTGTAGCTCTTATGTCAGGATTGATTATCTTTCCGGCCTGCTTTGCTTTCGGAGTGCGGCCGGACAGCGGACCAAACCTGGTATTTATCACACTGCCGAATGTATTTAACGAGATGCCGGGTGCCAGGATATGGGGAGCCCTGTTCTTCCTGTTTATGTCCTTTGCGGCGCTGTCGACAATCATAGCAGTGTTTCAGAATATCATTTCTTTTGCACAGGATTTATGGGGATGGACAGTCAAGAAAGCGAGTGTTTTCAACGGGATACTGATCACTATACTGTCGCTTCCGTGTGCACTCGGATTCAATGTGTGGAGCCATATCATGCCTTTTGGGGCGAAAAGTACGATCCAGGATCTGGAGGATTTTATTGTGAGCAACAATATTCTTCCGCTGGGGTCTTTAGTGTATCTGCTGTTCTGTGTGACGAAATACGGCTGGGGATGGAAAAACTTCAGCGAAGAGGCCAATGCGGGAAAAGGAATCAAATATCCGGAATGGACGAGGAAATATGTTACATTTATTCTTCCGCTGATCGTTATCTTTATTTTTGTACAGGGTTATATCGACAAATTCAAATAAAACGGCAGAATATCAAAAGGGTCTTGGAATTATCCAAGGCCCTTTCCCTTTACTTAAGTTATAAGCTGATCACGCTGCCTGTTTTCATATAGCGCACTTTTTCTTTCATTGTTTTTTTCAATACCCGGAAAGCGGGAATACCCGTACAGTGCCCGGTATAGACACAGGAGATATTCCGTTTAAGCAGTTGTCTTCCAAGCTCCTGGATGTCTTCCGGCCTGCCGCTCATACTGCCCGGACCCCGGAGCCCCATGGTATGAAAACCGCCGAATACATAAGAGACCTTCTTATCTGCTGTCTTCAGGGCGTAATTTACTTCGTCAATGATAGAAACAACACCTGCATGGCAGCAGCTGTTGAACAGAACCAGATCATTTTCACGCTCAAATACGAGACTCTGCTCGTGGCTGAAATTATCAGGACTGAAACCGTTTTTTGACTTAATATACATGTGTCCGCGGCGGCCTCTCTCCGAAAGTCCGGGAATGCTGTGTGAGACCGTCCAGACGCCGGGCTCTGTTTCCACTGTGCCGGACATAAACCTGAGACGGTTTCGATAGTTCTTAAGAACACCCTTCGGTACACCGATATATTGTCTGTACAGCAGGAATTTAGAATAACAATTTTCTCTGACAGCCTTTTGAAGATAAAGCACCGCTTTTGAATTCTCGGAGAAGAATTCCCGGTACCCGCCGGAGTGATCGTAATGAGCGTGGGAGAGAAACGCCGCATCCACATCGGAAAGACAGATGCCCAGCCGGTGCGCATTTTCTGCAAATTGTCCGGAGGCACCGGTATCCAGAAGATAGTTTTTCCCTTTATACTCAATATGTATTGCCAGCCCGTGTTCTCTGCACAGAGAGTCCGGAGCCTGATTTTCAATGAGAGTCGTGACTTTCATGTGATCTTCCTCCTGAAATGGTGGTTAATTGTCTGATTTTTCTTTTGGTATTGCTGCATTTAAGATAATGGCAACCAGAGCGGCGGGAACGATCCCGGAGCCGCCGAAGATCAGCTGAACTGCCTGAGGAAGGTTTGCCAGGGCCTGGGCGTTGGCACCGAGCCCATAGCCGAGTCCTAAAGCCACAGATACGATGGTTACAACCCGGTTGCTCACTCCGTCTTTGGTGATCAGCTGGATTCCGCTGACTACGATGGAAGCGAACATCATAACCGCAGCTCCGCCGAGCACGGACTGGGGCATGATGGAGACCAATGCCGCCAGTTTGGGAAACAGTCCGCAGATTACAAGGAAGCCTGCGCCCATGGAAATAGAATATAAGTTGACAACCTTTGTCATTCCCACAAGACCTACGTTCTGACTAAAGGATGTATTTGGGAGCACTCCGAAAACAGAAGCAAAGGAAGATCCCAAACCGTCACAGATCACGCCGCCGGAGAGTTCTTTATCGGTGGCTTCTCTGGACAATCCTCCCTCTGTGATGCCGGAAATATCGCCTATCGTCTCAACGGAAGTCACGATAAACATAATGGCGATCGGTATGATAGCCTTCAGGTCAAATACGATCTTGACGGGCATGAGCTTAGGAAGAGAGAACCAGCCGGCATCGGCCACTTTATCCCAATTTAAAACCCAGGAAGCTGTCTGCACGGCACCTTCTGCATTTGTATAGGTAGTGGGCAGAAACAGGCCCATGACAGCGCAGAGAATATAGCCCACGATAACACCGATCAGAATAGAGGAACTGCTGGTTACACCTTTTGTGAAATGCTTTAAGACAACGATCACAATCAGTACCACAGCTCCCACAAAAAGGTTCGGGAGGGAACCGAAATCCCCAGCTCCGGAGCCGCCTCCGAAAGAATTGATCCCCACAGAGATCAGGGACAGACCGATGGCCATGACCACTGTACCGGTGACCACAGACGGAAAAAACTTTCGCAGGGGCTTTAAGAAAAATCCCAGAACCCCTTCAAACAGGCCGCCGATGATGCTTGCTCCCAGAATGGCTCCGTATGCTGCCACTCCGCCGCCCATAGAGGCTGCCACCCCGGAACACACTCCGATAAACCCGGAGCTGGTACCCATGACGACCGGAAGGCGGGCACCCACTGGTCCAATGGTGAACAGCTGTACAAAGGTTACGAGGCCGGCTACCAGCATGGCATTTTGTAAGATAGATACCTGAAGAGGGCTGCCTGCACCGATGCCGCAGGCGCCGGCGATCAGGATGATCGGAGTCAGATTTCCTGCAAACATTGCCAGGACATGCTGCAGTCCTAAAAGGATAGCCTGGGGAAAGGGAATTCTTCCTTCCAGATCATGAGCGGACGAAAATGATTGGTTTTTCATATAAATCTCCTTTTTAAATATTAGATAATGAAGAAAACCGGAGGACAATTTTCTCTTCCCTGAGGGAATCTTCTCCGGTTTGCCTATTTAAAGTAGCACAGCAGACGAAGAATGTCAAAAAAAGACGCATCACAGAAGAATCCATAAAAAATAAACGGGGAAAATATAAGATAAACGGTAATAAAAAAGGAAAAATAAGGTTCAGGAAAAGTTTTCATGACAATAAAACAGCCACTTATTACATTGACGCACAAAAATCTGAAATATGATGTATAATAAATCTAAATTCAAGGTTCCCTCCCTTGAATTAGAGATAACCCTCTCTCACACATTAAGTGTATTTTGGTATAATGAAAGGCCTTCCATCGCCAGGTGGAAGGCCTTTCATTTTTGCATCCGTCAAAATTTTTCTTAGTCAAGGGCTTTTGCCACTTCATACAGCTTCATCCCATTGGATGCTTTGATCAGAACTACATCATGTTCTGATAGATAATTCTTTAAATAAGATATCAGATCATGATTGGAAGCGAACCATTTCGTTTTTAGTGAGGGATTCTTTTTTTGTGCAGCTTTTGCATATTCTTTGGAAAGGGTTCCCGTGATGTATAGATCCGTAATATCTGCCGTGCCCAGGAATTCGCCGACTTCCCTGTGGTAATCCGGAGAATCTGGTCCCAGCTCCAGCATATCGGACAGAACCGCGACTTTTCTTCCGCTGTCCTGATAATCTGATAAAATTTTAAGACCTGCTTTCATAGAATCGGGACTGGCATTGTAGGCGTCATCAATGACCGTGTATCCATGCATTTTGAGAATGTTCTGGCGCTGTCCGGAAAATGTGGCAAGCTGCCGTTTGATCGTTTCCATCGGAACATCATAGGCAAGGCCCAGGGCGATTGCGGCAAGGGCGTTGGAGACATTGTGATCCCCAAGAACATTTAAAATGATTGGTTCCCTCATATCTTCATGGACGAAAGTAAAATGGGTCTGAGCATTGATCTCTTTTACTTCCTCAGCACGATAGGAGCAGTCTTCTGAAAATCCAAAAAATTTATATGAATGTGTCACATAACCAATATGTTTTCGGATCATATCATTGTCGCCGTTTAAGTACAGTACGCCGTTTTTGGCCAGACCGTTCTGGATATCCAGTTTTTCACGGCAGATATTGTCCCGGCTTCCCATCTGTTCAATATGGGAGACACCTACATTTGTGACTACCGCAGCATTTGGGCGAATGATCTCTCCGAGAATCGTAATCTGCCCTGGTTCACTCATACCCATCTCCAGCACTCCGATCTGATCTTTAGAAGTGAGGCGGTCCAGAGTCAGAGGCACGCCCACCTGGCTGTTCTGGTTTCCGACGGTTTCAAATACACGGTATTTCCCTTTCAGCACATGGGCGATCATTTCCCGAGTCGTAGTTTTTCCGACACTGCCGGTGATGCCGACGATGGGCAGAGACATCTTGTTTCTATAAAAAGATGCAATCTGCTGCATGGCTTTTAAAGTGTCGGGCACTTTTACAATAGGATGAGGACCTTCTGCCTGTTCATGTTCCTGAGTCAGAGAAGCTCCCCCGTCCTTCAGGGCGCTGTCGATAAATTTATGTGCGTTTACCCGCTCACCGACGATCGGTACAAATAATGTATGGGGCCCCACATCTCTGGAATCGGTGCTGAGGCGCTTTATTGACATGGAGGCATCGCCGCATAAGAGGGTGCCGCCGGTTGCCGTTAAAATATCCTGAATGGTCATATGTTCCATAATCTTACTCCTTTATCTTCTTATCTTTTCCTTAGCATTATAGCACAGGAAATGGTTTTGTGGTAAAATCTATATATCTGTATAGAATTGTTGTTCGATCAACCGAAGGAGGACACGTTATGAGAAAGAAAAAACTGATATTTGCCGGACTGCTGGCTGTGGCTGCTGCAGCGGGATTAGCCGGATGCAGTAATGATAATACAAAGAAGGCAACAGAAAAGGCCACAAAAGCTTCCACTGAGGCAGAAAAGACCACGGCAAAGAAAAAGACAACAGGGAAAAAAGCCGCAGCCACAACGGCAGAATCAAAGAAGCCGGTTGTAAAAGAGTGTACCATCTATGCGCCGGATGACAATGTGGAGACATTGATCCAGGGAAAGGTAAAGATCCAGGATGTGACGGCGCAGAAGCTGCTGAAAGAGATGATCAAGATGGGAACCCTGGAAGAGGGGACGAAGATCAATTCTTTTAAGATCAAGAAGCAGACAGCCTACGTCGACTTTAATAATACGTTTGAAAAGACCCTGCGCAGGATGGGCAGCTCCGGTGAAGTGCTGACAGTTCAGGCAGTGACAAAGACCATCTGTGAGAATCTTGGCACAAAGTCAATGAAGTTTACGGTGGAGGGAAAGGTCCTGGAGACTGGACATAATATTTACGATGAGCCGCAGAGACCGGGTGAAGAATAAGTACAGGAGAGAAAGTCCATGAGTTTTACACACTTACATGTTCATACAGAATACAGTCTGCTGGATGGATCCAGTAAGATCAAGGAGCTTGTGCATCAGACCAAAGAACTGGGGATGGACAGCATTGCCATCACAGACCATGGTGCCATGTACGGAGTCATTGATTTCTATAAGGCAGCCAAAGCTGAAGGCATCAAGCCAATCATTGGATGTGAGATCTATGTGACGGCTGGATCCAGATTTGAAAAGGACGGCAGACAGGGCAGCAACAATTATTTCCATCTGGTCCTTTTGGCTGAAAATGACCTGGGGTATCACAACCTGATGAAGATCGTATCCAGAGGATTTACAGAAGGATTTTACTATAAGCCGAGAGTAGATTATGAAGTGCTGCAGACTTACAGTGAAGGCATCATCGCGCTGAGTGCCTGTCTGGGAGGAGAGATCCCTACTTATATCAGAGAAGGAGACTATGAGAAGGCAAAAGAAGCTGCCCTGAGGCTGGAGAAGATCTTCGGCAAGGGCAATTTCTTTCTGGAGCTCCAGGATCATGGGATCAGTGAGCAGACAACAGTCAACTCAGCCCTGCTGAAGATGTCCAAGGAGACAGGGATCGAGCTGGTGGCCACCAATGATCTTCATTACACTTTTGCGGAGGACGTGGAGCCCCATGATATCCTGCTGTGCATCCAGACCGGAAAAAAAGTGGCGGATGAGGACAGGATGCGGTATGAAGGCGGACAATATTATCTCAAATCACCTGAGGAGATGGAACGGCTTTTTCCGTATGCCAGAGAAGCCATAGACAATACAGAAAAGATAGCAAAGCGGTGCAATGTGGAGATTATCTTCGGAGAGCAGAAGGTGCCGAAGTTTGACGTGCCTGAGGGTTATACATCTATTTCTTATTTAAAAAAGCTTTGTGATGAGGGCATCAGCCGCCGTTACAAAGAGGTGTCCGGGGAACTCAGAGACCGTCTGGAATTTGAACTGGACACGATTGAAAATATGGGATATGTGGACTATTTCCTGATCGTATGGGATTTTATCCGCTATGCAAAGGAACATGGTATCGCCGTGGGGCCTGGGCGGGGATCAGCAGCGGGAAGTATTGTATCCTACTGTCTGGAGATCACAGATATTGAACCTACCAAATACCAGCTTCTGTTTGAGCGTTTCCTGAATCCGGAGCGTGTGTCCATGCCGGATATTGATATTGATTTCTGCTATGAGCGCAGGCAGGAAGTCATCGACTATGTGGTGGAGAAGTACGGAAAAGACAAGGTGGTTCAGATCATAACCTTCGGGACTATGGCGGCAAGGGCGGTCATCCGGGACGTGGGAAGAGTTCTGGATATTCCTTACGCCAAGGTGGACAGCATTGCAAAAATGGTGCCCAATGAGCTGAATATCACCATTGAGGGGGCGTTGAAAAAAAGTCCTGATCTGAAAAAGGCATATGCGGAAGATGAAGAAACAAAATATCTTATCGACATGTCGAAGCGTCTGGAAGGACTGCCGAGGCACGCATCCATGCATGCCGCAGGCGTAGTGATCGGCAAGGATTCCATCGATGAGTTTGTGCCTTTGGCAAAAGGTACAGACGATGCCATAACGACGCAGTTTACCATGACCACCATCGAAGAATTGGGACTGCTCAAGATGGATTTCCTGGGACTCCGGACATTGACAGTGATCCAGGATGCGGTGCACCTGATTGAGAAGAAAGAGGGCAGGCCGTTTAACATTAATGATATCGATACGGAAGACGCAAAAGTCTATGAGATGATCGGCCAGGGAAAGACAGAGGGTGTGTTCCAGCTGGAAAGCGGCGGCATGAAATCTTTCATGAAGGAACTGAAGCCGGAGAGCCTGGAGGAGATCATCGCGGGTATCTCTCTTTACCGGCCGGGACCGATGGACTTTATCCCGAGATACGTTAAGGGAAAAGTAGATAAAGAGAGCATCCGCTATGACTGCCCGCAGCTGGAGAAGATCTTAAAGCCCACATATGGATGTATCGTATATCAGGAACAGGTAATGCAAATCGTAATGGAGCTGGCAGGATATACTCTCGGCCGCAGTGACCTTGTGCGCAGAGCCATGTCCAAAAAAAAGGGCGACGTCATGGTGAAGGAGCGGAAGAATTTTGTATATGGCAATGAAGAGGAAGGAATCCCCGGCTGTATCAAAAATGGCATCGACGAAAAGCTGGCAAATCATATCTGGGATGAGATGCTGGACTTTGCAAAGTATGCCTTTAATAAATCCCATGCGGCAGCCTATGCGGTGGTCTCTTACCAGACTGCTTATCTGAAATGCTACTATCAAAAAGAATTCATGGCTGCATTGCTTACATCCGTTTTGGGAAACACTAATAAGGTATCAGAATATATCTATGCCTGCCGGAAGATGGGAATCAGGATACTGCCGCCGGATATCAATAAGGGCGAAGGAGCGTTTTCCGTGGATGACGGATGTATCCGCTACGGGCTCAGCGCCATCAAGAGTCTTGGAAAGCCGGTCATAGAAGAGATCCTAAAGGAGAGATCCGAGCATGGGCCTTTCAGGAGCCTGAAAGATCTGGTGGAACGGCTGTCCAGTAAGGAAATGAACAAACGGACCGTGGAGAGCCTGATCAAATCCGGGGCACTGGACGGACTTGGGCGGACAAGGAAACAGCAGATGTTCGTCTACGCAAGTATCCTGGAGAGTGTCCAGAAGGAACGCAAACAGGAGATCTCCGGACAGATGAGCCTTTTAGACTTTATGTCGGAGGACCAGCAGGAGAGCTTTGAGATAAAGTACCCGGACGTTGGAGAATATGACAAAGAACAGAGACTGGCAATCGAAAAAGAGGTGCTGGGCATCTATGTAAGCGGACATCCGCTGGAAGACGATGTTGAGATCCTGGAGAGACTCACAACAGCCAGTACATCCGATTTTGTTGCGGAAGAAGAGACGGGACAGCCGGTATTAAAGGATAAGCAGACCTGTATCATCGGAGGCATTATCAGTGACATGAATATAAAACTCACCAGAAACAACCAGAATATGGCATTTCTGACGGTGGAAGATCTGATGGGAACAGTGGAAGTCATCGTATTTCCGAGAGAATTTAACAACTACCAGCATCTTCTCAAAGAGGATGCCAAGATCTTTGTAAAAGGAAACACCTCTATCTCAGAGGAAGAGAGCAAGATGATCTGCAGCCAGATCAGCACGTTTGACGACCTGTCCCAGGAGATTTGGGTACAGTTTGATGACAAGGACTGTTTTTTTGCAGAGCAGGAACGGTTTTATGAGATGCTGAAGCCTTACAGGGGCAGCAATCCGGTGATCGTCTATTGCAGGAAGGAGAGAGCCGTGAACAGACTGGACCGGGCTTTCGCGGTGAACAGTGAGAATGAACTCATATATGTACTTGGAGAACGATATGGAAAAGAAAATATCAGGATCAAGAAAACAGGGTTAAAATAATTATATTGAAAATCTTTAACAAATGCATTAAAATGAGTCTAACAAAATATAATTTTATGCTATTATTTGGAGGATTTTAACATGGGAACACCGAAAGTAAGAACAATTGGAGTACTGACCAGCGGAGGGGATGCACCCGCAATGAACGCTGCCACAAGAGCAGTCGTTAGAGTCGGTTTAGAGCGCGGTTTAAATGTAAAGGGTATCAGAAAAGGATATAATGGTTTATTGAATGAGGATATCATCGATCTGACTTCAAGACACACTGCAGATAGTATTTCACGGGGAGGAACCATCTTATTTACTGCCCGCTGTGATGAGTTTAAGACACCGGAAGGACAGAAGAGAGGCGCAGAGGTGTGCCGCGAACAGGGAATCGACGGACTTGTTGTCATCGGTGGAGACGGTTCTTTCCAGGGAGCGCAGAGACTTGCGGAACTTGGGATCAACACCATCGGAATTCCCGGCACCATCGACCTTGACATCGCATGTACCGAGTATACCATCGGATTTGATACAGCAGTCAACACGGCGATGGAAGCCATTGATAAGATCAGGGACACATCCACATCCCACGAGCGCTGCAGTATCGTTGAGGTAATGGGACGCGGCGCCGGATATATCGCACTGTGGTGCGGAATGGCAACCGGAGCGGAAGATATCCTGATCCCGGAAAGCTTTGACGGCAACATGCCGAAGCTGGAACAGCAGATCATCGAACATCTGCTCAGGAACAGAGCGTTAGGAAAGACTCATCATATGATCATTAATGCGGAAGGTGTTGGACATTCCTACGGCATGGCCAAGAGGATCGAGGCAGCTACAGGAATTGAGACAAGAGCTACGATCTTAGGTCACATGCAGCGAGGCGGAAGCCCTACAGCAAAAGACAGGGTGTATGCTTCTATGATGGGAGCCTATGCAGTGGATCTTTTATGTGCAGGAAAGAGCAACCGTATCGTCGGATATCAGAACGGAAAGTTCATGGACATCGATATGGACGAGGGTCTGGCAATGGAAAAGCATGTGGATGACTATCAATTACAGATTGCCCATTTACTTGGAAAATAAAAAGATTTTATGGAAAAAGCGATCTTTTAAAGATGGCTTTTTCTGTATATAAGGAGAAATGAAAGGGAATGAAGAAGATTAAGCCGGTCCATATTATATTATTTGGATTCTTATTTGTCATACTGATTGGGTCTGTGCTGCTGACATTGCCGATCGCGTCAAGGAACGGCCACGCCACGCCTTATATTGACGCATTGTTTACATCCACAACATCTGTGTGTGTCACCGGGCTGGTGGTGGAGACAACGATGACTTACTGGAGTACTTTCGGACAGTTGGTGATCCTGGTGCTGATACAGCTGGGAGGTCTGGGTGTTATCACATTCACCACAGGAATGTTTTTGTTTCTGAAGAAAAAGCTGACAATGAAAAACAGAATCCTGATCCAGGAGTCCTTCAGCTTGAATACAATGTCCGGTCTCATAGAACTGGTCCGCAAGATTTTAAAGGGGACTTTTATTATAGAAGGGATCGGAGCGGCATTATTTGCAACACAGTTTATTCCGGAATTCGGTGTAAAATACGGCATATGGGCATCTGTTTTTAACTCTATTTCCGCTTTTTGCAACGCAGGGATCGATATCGTGCAGATGGATAGTCTCAGAAGCTACATTACAAACCCAGTGGTGAATTTTACTGTCATGGGGCTGATCATTTTAGGAGGCCTCGGTTTTATCGTTTGGAGGGACTTGCTACGGGTATTCAGGGAACTGATCCATAGGGAATTTCCTCTTCGCAGGGCTTTCGGAAAGCTGAGGCTTCACTCTAAGATCGTATTGTCCACCACAGTGATTTTAATTTTTATCGGTACCGTATTTATTTTTATCTTTGAATATGCAAATACTAAAACAATAGGAAATCTTTCTCTTGGCAATAAGCTCATGGCATCTATGTTCCAGTCGGTCACAGTAAGAACGGCGGGATTTGAGACTGTTCCCCAGGCGGCGCTGACCGAGGGCTCCTCTCTGATCTCCATGATCCTTATGTTCATCGGAGGCTCTCCTGTGGGAACGGCAGGCGGAGTTAAGACAGTCACATTTGTTGTTTTGGTTTACTGTGTGCTCGTAACAGTCAAACAAGAGGGCGCGATCCATATATTTAAGAGAACCATACCGATGCATGTCATACCAAAAGCACTGACGATCATCTGTGTCAACCTGATCGTACTGCTGTCCTCTATTTTAGTCGTACTGGTATCTGACACCGCATCCTTCATGGATACATGTTATGAATGCGTCTCCGCACTTGGCACCGTGGGCCTCAGCAAAGGACTGACGCCGGAGCTGAGTGTGATCGGAAGGCTGGCGATCATCGTCACCATGTATCTGGGAAGGGTCGGTCCTGTCTCTTTGGCAGTGGGATTTGCAGTCCGGGGTAAAAAGAAAGTATTGGCAGCGTATCCGGAAGAAGATATTATTTTAGGATAAAAGCATATAAAGGAGTAAGGATAATGGGAAAATCATATGCAGTGCTTGGGCTTGGTAAATTTGGCAAGAGTGTGGCCTTAAATCTGATGAAAGATGGGGCGGAAGTGCTGGCAGTAGACCAGAAGGAAGAGCTGGTCCGGGATATTGTGGATTATGTTACCTGTGCAGTCTGTGCGGATGTCACAGATATGGAAGTGATGAACAGCATCGGGCTGGAAGAGATGGACGGGGTGGTCATTGCCACTGCGGAAAGTCTGGAAGCCAGTGTTATGGCACTGATGATCGCAAAAGAGATCGGAGTTCCGTATATCCTTGCTAAGGCAGATGGAAGGCTGAAAGGAGAGATTCTAAAAAGGATCGGCGCCGATGAGGTGGTATATCCTGAAGAGGAAATGGGTGCCAGGACTGCCTACAATCTTGTGAGTGGAAAAGTGATGGACCTGTTTGACCTGTCATCCAAGACCAGTATCGTGGAAATCCATCTGAAAAAAGGCTGGGTTGGGAAAAACCTGCGCCAGCTGGATATCCGTGGGAAATATAACATCAATGTTGTGGCCATCCACAGCGGAGAAGATTTTAACGGGGCGCCGGATCCGGACCAGATATTAAATGAGCGCGACAGCCTGATTGTGATTGGAAATAAAGAAGATTTGATCAAGCTTAGATAAATGGAAGTGATGTCCGGACTGGGGTTTTCCTGTACCGGCTTTAGATAGTGGAGAAAAACTTATGATTACAACATCACAGAATAAACAGATCAAACAGGTGGTAAAATTACTGAAAAGTTCCAGAGAGAGAAAAAAGACCGGACTGTTTGTTATCGAGGGACTCCGCATGTTTCGGGAGATACCGGAGGACCGGAGAGAAAAAGTATTTGTCTCCAGTGATTTTATAAAGGAGCATAGAGAAATACTCCGGGGAATTTCTTTTGAGGAGGTATCTCCCCAAGTTTTCCGTGAGATCTCTGATACAGAGACACCCCAGGGGATTCTTTCCCTGGTGAGAATGGAGCAGACCCCGATTTCTGAAATATTCAAAAGGGACGGCAACAGCATTCTTTTGCTGGAGAACCTACAGGATCCGGGAAATCTGGGGACATTGATCAGGACCGGAGAAGGAGCAGGAGTCTGCTGTGTCATCATGAGTAAAGATACGGTGGATATCTACAACCCAAAAGTCATACGCTCTACTATGGGTTCCATTTTCCGGGTGCCGTTTTGTTATGTGGAGGATCTGGCTGAGACAATAGAATTGTTAAGGCAGCGTTCCATCCATGTTTACGCGGCGCATCTGGACGGTTCAGATTACACGGATGAATGCTATGATAAAATCAGTGCATTTCTCATAGGCAACGAAGGGAATGGGCTGACAGACCGAATTGCGGCTTTGGCAGATAAGAGGATCAGGATCCCGATGGAAGGCCAGGTCGAATCATTAAATGCAGCTATGGCCGGAGGACTTCTCATGTATGAGGCCAGGAGGCAGAGAAAAGGAGGTAGCTGATTATGTATATGGTATACTGGTTGATAGCGGTCGCTGTTTTCCTCTTGTTGGAGATATTGACCCTGGGACTTACGAGCATCTGGTTTGCGGTCGGGTCTTTGGCAGCAGCCATCGGCGCGGGACTGGGCCTGCCATTTTTCGGGCAGTTGATCCTGGCCGCGGCAGTTTCCTGTGTCGTTTTTGTATTTGCAAGGCCGTGGGCCAAAAAATATCTGAACAGCAAGACAGAAAAGACCAATGCAGAGAGCCTGATTGGGAAGACAGGTATTGTTAAAAAAAGAATCATCAATATTAAAGGCCAGGGAATGGTCTACATCCAGGGTATGGATTGGACGGCGCGTTCTGCCGATGATGAGGAAATCCCGGAAGAGACAGAGGTAATCGTAGAGGAAATTAAAGGTGTGAAACTAATCGTGAGCAAGAAGTAGGAGGTGCAGAATGTTTATTTTATTATTGATCTTATTTTTCATTATCATCATGGCGATGCTTTCCAGCATCCGGATCGTTCCGCAGGCAAATGCCTATGTGGTGGAACGTCTGGGAGCATTCAAGGAAACGTGGTCTGTAGGGCTTCATATCAAGGTCCCGTTCATTGACCGAGTGGCAAGAAGAGTAAACCTGAAGGAACAGGTTGTGGATTTTCCACCTCAGCCGGTTATCACAAAAGACAATGTTACCATGCAGATTGATACAGTCGTCTATTTTCAGATCACAGATCCAAAGCTTTATTCATATGGAGTTGAGAATCCGATCATGGCCATCGAAAATCTGACAGCTACAACATTGAGAAATATCATCGGTGACCTGGAGCTTGACCAGACATTGACATCCAGAGAAACTATTAATACGAAGATGCGTGCTACTTTAGATGAAGCGACAGACCCATGGGGAATCAAAGTCAACCGGGTGGAATTAAAGAACATCATTCCGCCGTCAGCGATCCAGGATGCCATGGAAAAACAGATGAAGGCGGAGAGGGAGCGAAGAGAAGCGATCCTCCGTGCGGAAGGTGAAAAGAAATCCGCCATCCTCCGCGCAGAAGGCCATAAGGAATCAGTGATCCTGGAAGCAGAGGGTGACAAAGAATCTGCGATCCTCCGTGCAGAGGCGAATAAAGAAGCGACCATCAGGGAGTCTGAGGGACAGGCGGAAGCGATCAAACAGATCCAGAAGGCTAACGCAGACGGTATCGAATTCTTAAAGAAAGCCTCCCCTGACAATGCGGTACTCCAGTTAAAGAGCCTGGAAGCATTTGCAAAGGCGGCAGACGGAAAAGCTACGAAGATCATTGTCCCATCTGAGATCCAGGGAATCGCAGGACTGGTGAAATCCATCACGGAAGTGGCCGCGGACGAAAAACCTTCTCTAAGGGACGAAATTGAAGAGAGTTTGACCAATTCTTCAAAATAAGATATAATATCCATTAGTGTGTACTTTTTCAAAACGAAAAGGCACGAATATTATCATTTAGGAGGAAAAAGGAATGAGATTGAAAAAAGTTTTAGCAGTAGGTCTCGCAGCTGTCATGGGGATCAGCCTGGTTGCATGCGGCGGCGGAAATAAGAAAGACTCCAAGGAAAAGACATATAAGATTGCATCTGACACAACATTTACACCATTTGAATTTGAGGATAAGGATGGTAACCGTGTAGGGATCGACCTTGATTTATTAGATGCGATTGCAAAAGAAGAAGGATTAAAGTACAAAGTGACAGCGGTTGGTTTCGATGCTGCCATGGCTTCTGTAGAGTCCGGACAGAGCGACGCAATGATCGCCGGTATGTCTATAACCAAGGAAAGAAAGCAGAAATACGATTTTTCTGAAGCTTACTATGATTCCAAAGTCGCTTTCGCTGTAAAAAAAGGCGGAAAGACATTTGATAATATTAAAGACAAGAAAAAAGCAGAAAAAGAAGCACTTTCCAGCCTGAAAGGAAAGACAGTGGCAGCAAAAGTAGGTACGGTAGGTGCCACATATGCCAATGAAAATGCTGAAAAGTATGGCTATAAAGTAAGACAGTTCAAGGATTCACCGACAATGTACCAGGCAGTGCTGACAGGAAATGCAGCCGCATGCTTTGAAGATTTCCCGGTCATCTCTTATCAGATTGGGCAGAAGAATCTGAAATTACAGGTAGCTTTCACATCCGAGAGCGGAAGCCAGTATGGATTTGCTGTAAAGAAGGGCAAAAACTCTGAACTCGTAGAGAAGTTTAACAGCGGATTAAAGAAGATTAAAGACAACGGAAAATATCAGGAAATTGTAGATAAATATACAAAGACTAAGTAGGCGGACAGATTATGAACTTTATAGAACTATTTCAACAGTATTTTCCGTCATTCTCGACGGCGCTGGGACTGACACTGCAGCTTGCCCTGGCTTCTCTGATCTGTGCCAGCATCATCGGTATTATCTTTGGTATGTTCAGCGTATCAAAAAACAAGATACTGAATATTATCTGCAAGATTTACGTAGATATTATCCGGGGAACTCCTCTTGTCGTACAGGTATTTATCATGTACTACGGAGTGGCGGGAGCCTTTCTGCAGCCTATGGATTTAAACTGGGATGATTTCGGAGGTCCTTTTATGGCTGCCGTAGTAGCCCTCAGTTTAAATGCCGGCGCATATATGGCTGAGATCGTCCGCGGGGGGATCGAGTCTGTGGACAAGGGTCAGATGGAGGCGGCAAGAAGCCTCGGACTGCCTTACGGAAAGGCCATGTCAAAGGTCATTCTTCCGCAGGCGATCAGGACAATGCTTCCTTCTATCATTAACCAGTTCATTATTTCTATTAAGGATACCTCTCTGGTGTATGCCATCGGTATCCGGGAACTTACGATGAACAGCCAGATCATTACGGCGAACGAGCCGACCTCTGTCATGAGCATTTATGTGATGGCAGCTATCTATTACCTGGTGATCTGCACCATCCTTTCTAAGGTGGCAAATATTGTGGAAAGGAAGTTGTCTTATGGAAAATAAAGATAATAAAAAAGTGAAGGTTCAAGTAAAAGGGCTGGTCAAGAGTTTCGGTGAGTTAGAGGTATTAAAAGGAATGGATCTGGAAGTCGCAGACGGAGAGGTCGTATGTCTGATCGGACCTTCCGGTTCCGGAAAGAGTACATTTTTAAGGTGCCTTAATCGCCTTGAAACTATCACTGGCGGAGAAGTTGTTGTCGACGGATTCGACATCACGGACAAGGGTACAGATATTAACAAAGTGAGAGAGAATATCGGCATGGTATTCCAGCACTTCAATCTGTTCCCGCACAAGACCGTACTGGAAAACATCACAATGGCCCCGGTACAGTTAAAGAAAATGACATTGGACGAAGCCAAGACTGTCGGAAGAAACTTACTGAAAGATGTGGGACTCGAAGAAAAGGCCGATGTCTATCCGGCACAGCTTTCCGGAGGACAGAAACAGCGTGTGGCGATTGCGAGAGCGCTTGCCATGCATCCTGACATCATGCTGTTTGACGAGCCGACCAGCGCGCTGGACCCGGAGATGGTCGGTGAAGTTCTAAATGTTATGAAACAGCTGGCCAAAAACGGAATGACCATGGTTGTTGTGACACATGAGATGGGCTTTGCGAGAGAAGTTGCGGACCGTATCATCTTCATGGACGGTGGATATATCGTCGAACAGGGAGAACCGCATGAGCTGCTGGCCAATCCAAAGGAACCAAGAACCATTAATTTCTTAAATCAGGTATTATAATAAACGATACAGAGCAACCGCTTCTTATGACGAAAATAAGAAGCGGCTGTTTTTATTCTATAAGGAGGTTTCTCATGAAGACAATTCTGTGTTACGGAGATTCAAATACATACGGCTATAACCCGGAAAACGGTTTCCGGTATCCATATGACTTGAGATGGACGAGTATATTAGAGAAAAATATGGAGGGACGGGCCAGGGTGATCCCGGAAGGCCTCAACGGAAGGACCACCTGCTTTGAAGACGAGATCCGTCCTGGAAGAAACGGTTTTGCCTACCTGGAGCCCTGTCTCCATTCGCATGGGCCTTTGGACCTCGTGGTACTTATGCTGGGTACCAACGATCTGAAGATCCGGTTTCAGCTGACACCGGTGGATATTGGGAAAGCCATTGAACGGCTGATCAAAAAGATATTGGAGATCACGCCTCAGAAGAGAGAGGATGGGAAACCGGCCGAAATTCTCCTGGTGTCGCCGATCCTGATCGGGGAGAATATAAGAGAAGTGGCAGATGGAGAGACAATGGGCTTTGAGCGGGCGTGTGAATATTCCAGGCGTCTGGCGCCTGTTTATAAAGAGTGGGCAGACCTTTACGGTATTCATTTTATGGATGCCGCACAGTTTGCAGAACCGTCCGAAAAAGATGCATGCCATTTGAGTGCAAAGGGGCACAGAAAGCTGGGAGAAGCCATCAGTAAGGCTTGTGAAAACATATTGGGTGCTATATAATGATTGTTATGCAAAGGCCATAAAACGGAGGAAGAAAGATGAATTTAAAAGGAAGAAATTTTTTAACACTGAAGGATTTTACCCCGGAAGAGATCGGTTATCTGCTGGACCTTGCGGCACAGTTAAAAGAAGATAAGAAAAAAGGCAAAACAGGAGACAGTTTGAAGGGTAAAAATATCGCCCTGATTTTTGAAAAACCGAGCACGAGGACGAGATGCGCATTTACCATCGGATGTATTGATGAAGGCGGACATCCTGAGTATTTGGGAAAGGACGATATTCAGCTTGGATATAAAGAAAGCGTGGAGGATACGGCCAGAGTCCTCGGAAGAATGTTCGACGGCATCGAATTCAGGGGATTTTTACATGAAAATGTGGAAAAGCTGGCGAAATACAGCGGTGTTCCGGTATGGAACGGCCTCACCGACGATTATCATCCGACACAGATTTTGGCAGACTTTCTGACGCTGAGAGAACAGTTCGGAGAATTAAAGGGCTTAAACTTCGTCTTCGCAGGGGACGGACGCAATAACATGGGCAATTCTCTCATGATAGGATGTGCAAAGATGGGGATCAACTTCACCTGTCTGGCCCCTAAAAGCCTTTGGCCGAAAGAAGAATTGATAGAGCAGTGCAGAAAGTATGCCCAGGAGTCCGGAGCCAAGCTTACCTTTACTGAAGACACCGATGCTGTAAAGGGAGCCGACTGTATTTACACCGACGTTTGGTGCTCTATGGGTGAAGAAGACAAAGCCGCAGAGAGGGTGGCTCTGCTGAAGCCATTCCAGGTCAACGATGAACTGATGAAGAAAACAGAGAAAGACACAACCGTTGTCATGCACTGTCTGCCGGCGGTAAAAGGAAATGAAGTCACGGAAGATGTATTTGAAAAGCATGCGGAAGTGATTTTTGATGAGGCGGAGAACCGCATGCATACGATTAAGGCGGTTATGGTCGCAACTCTTGGGGAAAAATAAACAATGAAAGAAAAGATCCTCAGACAATTAAAACAATGCGGAGGCTATGTATCCGGGCAGGAATTGTGCGAAACATTCGGGGTGTCGAGAACCGCAGTCTGGAAACACATAAAGGCTCTGAAAGAAGAAGGCTATGTTATTGACTCTGTGAGTAATAAGGGATATAAACTGGTGAAATGTCCGGATATTCTCCTGGCAGAAGATATAAAGAGCAGTCTTTCAACTTCCTGGCTTGGTAAAACGATCAAGGTGATGAAAACAGTGGATTCCACCAATCTGGAGGCGAGGAGACTCGCGGAGGCGGGAGCTTCCCACGGGACACTTGTGACAGCGGAAGAACAGACCTCAGGGAAGGGCAGAAGAGGCCGCTCCTGGGTTTCAATGCCGGGACAGGGTGTCTGGATGAGTTTTGTACTGAGACCGGATGTCGAGCTGGAAAACAGCTCCATGCTGACTCTTGTGGCGGCTCTGGCCGTAGAAAAAGGAATCAAAGATGCAGCAGGCATTGACGGAAAGATCAAGTGGCCCAATGATGTCCTGATCAACGGAAAAAAAGTATGCGGAATCCTCACGGAACTGAGCGCTCAGATGGATGAACTGAATTATATTGTTGTAGGAATCGGGATCAATACCAATATTGGACAATTTCCGGAAGAAGTCAGGGACAAAGCTACATCTCTGCTTTTAGAGACGGGAAAACCTGCCGACCGGATCAAACTTCTCTGCAGGGTGCTGGAATATTTTGAGTATGATTATGAAATCTTTAAAAAAACTCAGGATTTTTCCATTCTGATGGAAGAATATAACAGTTTTCTTGCACATCGCGGACAGGAGATCAAAGTTGTAAGGGGAAATGATGAATATATCTGTAAGTCCGGGGGGATCAACCGGCGCGGAGAATTGATCGTGGAAGATTCTCTCGGACGGACCAGAGAGATTTTTTCCGGAGAAGTATCGATACGGGGAATCCACGGTTACAGTGTATAAACAGGAGGAAGTATGTATCAGGAGACCATAACTCTATGCGGTTCCAATGGATATGAAAAGAAGTATTATTTAAATGAAGATTTTGAATCCCTTCCACAGCAGATCAAGGATGAATTAAAGATTGCCTGTGTGCTGTACACAGAAGAGATCGGGGGCATTTTAACGCTTGAGTTTGATGAGGACGGGAAGCTGTCATTTAAAACGACAGCCGCGGAAAATGATTATTTTTATGATGAAATCGGAAGTGCACTGAAGATAAAAGAAATGCAGCGGGACAGAGCGGACCTCTGGCAATCGCTGGAACTGTTTTTTCGGGTGTTCTTTCTGGGAGAAGAGGTATAAGCAATGTTATTGACAATGGACGTGGGAAATACCAATATTACAGCCGGTATTTTTGTGGAGAAGGATCTGGTGGAACTGTTTCGCATCACAACGAAACTTCCGAGAACTTCAGATGAGTTCGGAATTCTGATCCGGGATATGATCGCCGCCAAGGGTTTGGATACAAAAGAGATCGGCGCTGCGATCATCGGATCGGTAGTGCCGAATATCATGTATTCTCTCACCAACGGAATCATCAAATATTTTGATGTGACTCCGGTGATCGTCGGGCCCGGCATCAAGACCGGGATTAACTTGGGAAGGCTGAATCCCAGGGAAGTAGGAGCAGACCGGATCGTGGATCTTGTAGCTGCCTATGAAATTTACGGAGGGCCTACTCTGGTGATCGATTACGGGACTGCGACCACCTATGACGTGGTTACGGAAGACGGAGTATTTCTGGCCGGAGTCACCGCGCCGGGCATCCGGACCTCTGCCAATGCCTTGTGGAAGGGAGCGGCAAGGCTTCCGGAGATCGAGATAAAGACGCCGGAGAGTATACTTGCCACCAATACGATCACGAGCATGCAGGCAGGACTTATGTACGGGGTCATCGGAGAGACAAAATATATCATTGAGCAGATGAAGAAAGAAACTGGGTTTGAGGACATGAAAGTCGTGGCAACAGGAGGATTGGGCAAGATGATTTCCAGAGAGGTTCCGGAGATCAACTGTTTTGATGATACACTGACATTGAAGGGATTGCGGATTATTTATGAAAAGCAGCAGTAGATTAAAGCCATTGACCATTGGGGATATTAAAATAGAACATCCCTTTGTGCTGGCACCTATGGCAGGGGTCACGGATCTTCCTTACCGGCTCTTATGTAAGGAGATGGGGGCTGGGCTTCTCTGTACGGAGATGGTCAGTGCCAAGGGAATGTACTACAACAGCCCCAACACAGGTCCTCTTCTTGCAAAAGAGGAAAAAGAAAGGCCCATTTCAGCCCAGATTTTTGGTTCCGATCCCGAACTGATGGCAGACATGGCTGTCAGGATCGAGGATATGGGTTTTGACATCATTGACATCAACATGGGCTGTCCGGTCCCAAAGATCGTCAACAATGGAGACGGGTCAGCTTTAATGAAAAATCCTGAGCTTGCCGGACGGATTATCCGGGCCATGTCAGATAAGCTTCACGTTCCGGTTACCGTAAAGATCCGGAAAGGTTTTGATGACCAGCACATCAATGCGGTGGAAATGGCAAAGATCGCAGAACAAAGCGGAGCGGCAGCGGTGGCTGTGCACGGCAGGACAAGGGAGCAGTATTATTCCGGGAAAGCGGATTGGGACATTATAAGGCAGGTCAAAGAGGCAGTTTCTATTCCAGTCATAGGAAACGGGGATATCAATTCACCGCTGGATGCGGAGAGGATGCTGGATGAAACGGGATGTGACGGCCTGATGATTGCCAGAGGCGCCAAAGGAAACCCCTGGATTTTTAAGGAACTCAGTCATTATTTTGAGACAGGGGAACTCCTTGACAGGCCGGACATGGAAGAGATCATCCAGATGGTCCTTAGGCATGCCAGGATGATGATCGACTGTAAGGGAGAATACATTGGGATTCGGGAGATGAGAAAACATGTGTCGTGGTATACGCATGGACTTGCCGGAGCAGCAAAGCTGAGAGATCAGGTAAATCATGCGGAAAGTATCGGAAAGCTGGCTGAACTTCTGAGCGGATACAAAAACGAAGGATAGGAGAGCTTGGTATGGAAGTATGTACATGTATAGTGCCGTGTTTTAATGAAGAAGAGGCTATACCCTATTATTATGAAGAAATGCAGAAGGTCATGCAGAAAGTCCCTGAACTGGATTTTGAATTGCTGTTTGTGGATGACGGAAGCTGTGACGGGACACTTAAGGTATTGAAAGAACTTGCTCAAAAGGATTCTGGAGTCAGGTATATTTCTTTTTCAAGAAACTTTGGAAAGGAAGCAGCACTTTACGCAGGGCTTCAGAATGCAGGCGGAGATTATGCAGTGACGATGGATGTGGATCTACAGGATCCTCCGTCATTGGAATGGTGATTTGCTTTTTGTCGTTTATCCTTTTGCTTGTGATTATTAGGGCATTATTGGTTGGTGATCCAGTAGCGGGCTGGCCCTCTCTGGCGTGTATTATAACATCTTTGGGTGGAGTACAGCTTCTATGTACTGGTATTGTAGGATTGTACTTATCAAAAGCATACCTGGAGACGAAAAACAGGCCGATCTACATTGTAAAAGAGAAAAACTAAAGAAAGAGAACATCCTTAGTTGACAAACAAATTACCGCTGAGATATAATTTACGGATGAACGTGTACGAACCAGACGGACAGAAGGATTGATATAGAAGGAAAGGAAGCGAAAATATGGCAGAAGCAAAAAAGAATATTCTGACTCAGGAGGGCTTAAAGACATTAGAGGATGAATTACAGGATTTAAAAGTTGTCAAAAGAAAAGAAGTAGCCCAGAAGATCAAAGAAGCGAGGGAGCAGGGAGACTTATCAGAGAATGCCGAGTACGATGCTGCGAAAGATGAGCAGAGGGACATTGAGGCAAGGATCGAAGAATTAGAACAGATCCTGAAAAATGCAGAGGTGATCGATGAGGAATTTCAGCACGGTGTCATCAGCCTTGGCTGCCTTGTAAAGTTAGAAGACATCACATTTGATGAAGAAGTTACTTATCATATCGTCGGTTCCACAGAGGCTGATATTCTGAATAACAAGATTTCCAATGAAGCACCGATTGGCAAGGCACTGCTCGGGGCGAAGATCGGAGATGTGGTAGAAGTGGAAGGCGTAGGCCAGGTGAATAAATATAAAGTTTTAGACGTTAAGAGAAAGTAAGAGGATTGGAAAGTGGCAGAACAGAACAAAGATGCGGGCGAACTTGTCAAGGTACGCAGAAATAAACTGGAAGAATTACAGAGTGCAGGAAAAAATCCGTTTGAGATCATGAAGTATGATACAACGCATCACTCTATGGAGATCAAAGACCATTTTGAAGAACTGGAAGGAAAAGAAGTGTCTGTTGCAGGCCGGATGATGTTCAAGAGGGTCATGGGAAAGGCTTCTTTCTGTAATATACAGGATCTTGAGGGACGGATTCAGGCATATGTGGCCAGAGACGAAATCGGTGTGGAGGAATACAAGGACTTTAAAAAGATGGATATTGGAGATATCATCGGAATCAAAGGTACTGTATTTGCGACCAAAACCGGCGAAAAGTCCATCCACGCAAAAGAGGTTGTACTCTTATCAAAAAGCCTGAAGCCCCTTCCGGAGAAATTCCATGGCTTAAAGGATACCGACGCCAGATACCGCCAGAGGTATGTGGATCTGATCATGAATGAGGAATCCAAAGACACGTTTATTAAACGCTCTAAGATCATCAGCAAGATCCGTTCCTTCTTAGACGGACAGGGATTTATGGAAGTAGAAACACCGATGCTGGTGCCGAATGCCGGAGGAGCGGCGGCCAGACCGTTTGAGACCCACTATAATGCATTGGATGAAGATGTAAAACTCCGCATCTCCCTGGAACTTTATTTAAAGAGACTGATCGTCGGCGGCCTGGAAAAGGTGTATGAGATTGGCCGTGTATTCCGAAATGAGGGTGTAGATACAAGACATAATCCGGAATTTACTCTGATGGAATTATACCAGGCGTATACAGATTACAATGGAATGATGGAACTGACAGAGAATCTGTACCGCTATCTGGCACAGGAAGTCGTGGGAAGCACCACGATCACATACAATGGCATTGAGATGGATTTGGGCAAACCGTTTGAAAAGATCACAATGGTTGAGGCTGTAAAGAAATATGCGGGTGTTGACTTTGACGAGATCCATACGGTTGAAGAGGCAAGAAAAGCTGCGGATGAACATCACGTAGAATATGAAGAACGCCATAAAAAAGGCGATATCCTTAATCTGTTCTTCGAGGAGTTCGTGGAGGACAATCTGGTACAGCCTACATTTGTATTGGATCATCCGGTTGAGATTTCTCCTCTTACGAAGAAGAAGCCGGAAAATCCGGACTATGTGGAACGGTTTGAGTTTTTCATGAACGGATGGGAGATGGCAAATGCCTACTCCGAGCTTAATGATCCCATCGATCAGAGAGAACGGTTTAAGGCACAGGAAGAACTGCTCGCCCAGGGTGACGAAGAAGCAAATTCCACAGACGAAGATTTCCTGAATGCATTAGAGATTGGTATGCCGCCGACAGGAGGTATTGGTTTTGGAATAGACCGAATGGTCATGCTGCTGACAGACTCATCTGCGATCAGGGATGTATTGTTATTCCCGACAATGAAGAGCATGGGAGCTGCTAAGAATGAAGCAAACAATGCTGCACAGACTGCTCCAGTTGAAAAAACAGTGGAAAAAGCGATCGCTGAAGTGAAAGAAACTTACGATTTCTCTAACGTAGAAGTGGAACCATTATTCAAAGATATGGTCGATTTCGAGACATTCAGCAAGTCAGATTTCAGAGCTGTAAAGGTAAAAGAATGTGAAGCAGTTCCAAAATCTAAGAAGCTTCTGAAGTTTGTATTAGACGATGGAAGTGGCGTAGATCGTGTGATTTTAAGCGGTATTCACGATTATTACGAGCCGGAAGAACTGGTTGGAAAGACATTACTTGCAATCACAAATCTTCCACCACGTAAGATGATGGGAATTGATTCTTGCGGTATGATCATCTCCGCTACGCACCTTGTAGAAGGAAGAGAAGGACTGAATGTTCTGATCCTGAATGACAAGATTCCGGCAGGAGCAAAACTGTACTAAGACAGTAAGAAATCTTCGTAATTTGACAACAAATTTGTATTCCAACATGAATCATCATGAAGAATGGTGATTAGTTGTCAGTTAAACTACTCCAACAAGATTGATTGTTGAGGGCACTTTTTGAAAGAAAAATCTTTCAGAGAGTGCCCTTTTTTTGTCATTAACAATATCAGTCGTGGTCAAGTAAAAGGTGAAAGGAGAAACAGATTTGAAAACAGAAAATATGTACTATAACCAACAGAAGCGTTCAGAGGTAAAAGAAGAAGTTCGTAGACTTAGAAGAAAATTTCTTCGTTATCAACAAGCGGAAATTGTATATAGTCTGTCACATAAAAAGTTGATGGAACTTGCAAACAATGCAGGAGCAATTTACAGAATGGATGGAATTGTTTTGATAAACAGAGAAATCTTTGATGAATATCTTGAGCAATTTCATGAAAAATAAGATGACAACATTTCAGAAAGTGACTGATCACCATGTGATCATTCCGACGGTGGAACTTGCAGATCGTGATCTGTCAGAACTGAAATCCTGGGAAGAAAAAGTGCTGTTTTTGATTGCTGTTCATACGGTCATGGCAACAAGCAAGCCACATATCTATTTGGAAACAGAAGCAGAGGTTAGCTGCTAGGGAGAAATTTTTAAAGCAAAGGGAAAGAAAGTTTTGCAGATGGGGTGGAAACTATTGGAAGAGTGCTTTAAGAATCCAGATCGGCTTGCCATGCAAAAGCCAGAAGAGGAAGAAAAAGACAGTATGCCAAAGGTGGCGGAAGGGCAAATGTTCTACGCTGTTACAGCAGAAAAATCGGCACATTATACTTCTCCACCGAAACCATATAGTGAGGACACCCTGCTTGCAGCAATGGAGACTGCAGGAAATAAAGAATTTGATGATGAAACAGAAAAGAAGGGGGTGGGCACACCAGCGACAAGAGCAGGGATCATTGAAAAATTGATTTCTTCCAGCTATGCGGTACGAAAAGGAAAGCAGATTCTTCCAATAGAAGATGGAAAGATTTTGTTTGAGATCCTTCCGGAATTTTTGAAATCAGCATCTATGACGGCTGAATGGGAAAATCAGCTATTGGAAGTAGAGAGAGGACGAATGAGTGGAGAACAGTTTATGGACGGCATCAAGAAACTGATTGTTATGATGATGAACCATTGTGACATTCTTCCAGAAGAAGAAACTAGACGCTTCCAGGCAAGACAAAGTATCGGAACATGCCCAATCTGTGGAAGCCTTGTATATGAAGGTAAGAAGAATTTTTATTGCAGTAATCGGGAATGTAATTTTTGTCTTTGGAAAGAAACCAAATATTTGAAGAGTATGGAAAAAAATATGGATAAAAAAATAGCTGCTGAACTTCTGAAAAATGGAAGTGTTCATGTAAAGGATCTGTATTCCAGAAAGAAAGATATGTATTTTGAAGCAGATCTGCATATGAAAAAAGATGAAACAGGCTATGTAACATTTAGCCTGACATTTCTAAACAACAAAAAGAAAAGAAAATAAGAGCATATTGAAAGGAGAAAAAAATATGAAATTTAAAGAATTTGTAGATCAGATTGAAAGTGAAATCAAATCATTTTTACCAAAGGAATATGAAGATGCAAAAGTTGATGTAAGGGTGCACAAAAAATTAAATGATCAGTACCTGGGTATGACTGTTATGAAACCAGGAGAAGTAATGGCTTCCCCTACTATTAATATGGAACATGCTTATGAGAATTTTATTTCAGATCCAGAAATGACAATCCAGGATGTAATGCGAGGTATTTCAGGTGTAATCCAGGATGCAACTCTGGATGTTGATTTAGACAATCTTAAACATTATGACAAAGCTAAGGAACAGTTGTTTATCCGTGTTACTTCTGCAGAGCGTAATGAAGCAGTATTGGGGAATGTACCACATCAGCTGAAAGATGATCTTGCTTTGACTTATCATATTTTGATCGAATCGAATGGGGAAGGAATGGGATCCACTATGGTAACTAATGATATGTTGAATGTATATGGAATTACTGCAGAGCAGCTTCATGAGGATGCAATGGAAAATAGTCCAAAGTTAATGCCAGTGCAATTTTCTATCCAAACGTGCTGGATCAGATTAGTGAAGGATTCCAGGGAGACTTTTTTATTCTTCCATCAAGCGTACATGAAACGCTTGTTATTCCTGATAATGGGGCTTTTGAATATGCAGGTTTGAAAGAAATGGTACAGCAGATCAATGCAAGTGAAGTGAGCCCAGAGGATCGGCTAGCAGATGATGTCTATCACTATGATGCAAAGGATAGAGTCTTTGAACGAGCAGATAAATTTGTGGCAAGAATGAAAGAAAAAGCAGCTCAGGTTGAACATGGGGGAAAACCAGGAAAAGAGCAGAATATGACTCAGCCTAAAGCCAAAAAACATGATATGGAACTGTAAAAATAAAGCGTTGTAACTAAATATAGATCCCTCATACACACGCTGTATGGGGGATCTTTCAATAAAAAAGGAGGAATAAAATGTCAGAAGAAATGACAAAAACAAAGCAACTTCCGGTACAGGGGAAAGATATGGACAGTATTATGCATAATTTGGAAACCGGAGTTGCAGAATTATTTACCAGTGAACGTTATCAGGAATATTTAAAGACCATGTCAAAATTCCATAATTATTCATTCAATAATACAATATTGATTGCCATGCAACGACCAGATGCTACTTTGGTGACGGGATATCGGAACTGGTAGTCTATGGGACGGCAGGTAAAGAAAGGGGAAAGGGGAATTACGATCATTGCTCCAGCCCCGATTAAAAGAAAAAAAGAACGAGAGATATTGGATCAGGATCAAAAACCGATTATTGGCCCAGATGAAAAATCTAAGACAGAAGAAGTAGAAGTAACCTTGCCGTGTTTTAAAGCAATCACCGTATTTGACATTGAGCAGACAACCGGAGAACCTATTCAGACACTTGCACCTGAAATCTTAACAGCTGCAGTAGAAAATTATAATCTGTTCTTGGAAGCAATCCAGGAAATCTCATCAGTACCGATACGATTCGATGTGATTGAAGGAACTGCAAATGGTTATTATCACAATTTGGATAAAGAAATCGTGATTAAAAAGGATATGAGTCAGAGTCAGACCTTAAAAACAGCAATCCATGAGACGGCACATGCAAGATTACATGACAAGGAAATCATGGAGTCTCAAGGAATTGAAAAAGACCGTCTGACAAAAGAAGTGGAAGCTGAATCTGTGGCATATTGTGTATGTTCTGCTTTTGAACTAGACACATCGGAATATAGTTTTCCTTATATCGCTGGTTGGAGTAGTGGAAAGGAAATGAAAGAATTAAAAGCCTCAATGGATGTAATCCGTAAAACAGCAGGTGAGATGATTGATGAGTTGACAGAAAAGATTGAGAAGAAATTGGAACAGAAACAAGAAAAGTTACTTGTAGCAATGGAAGCTGCGGGATACCGATTTTTGAAAGAAGACAGTACTGCAAAAAATCTACAGTTTTCACCAGATGGAACCAATAGGCTGAAAGGATTTTTAGTTGCGAAGTCCTGGAATGAAGTAGGACGATGGGTAGAAACAGTTGCCGAGAATGTGGATCCAATCCAAAAAGAACGAGTGGAACGTGTATTATATCCGGACCGGTTTGAACAGAGTTTCGAAGAAATGATGTTTACAAGAAAAGAATGCAGATTGTCTATCTATCATTTAGATGAGACAGGTTCAGGACGAAATCAGTTATTTATGGGAATGAGGGAACTGAAAGAAGAAGGAATTACAGTATCGGCAGATCAGTATCGCTGTGTATATTCCACTTTGTATTTGCCGAATGAAAATCTGGATGCTATTTACAGTATCTTCAATGACAATCCACCAGCGGATTATAAAGCACACTCTCTGTCTGTCAGTGATGTGGTGATTATGAATCAAAATGGAGATATAAAAGCCCATTTTGTAGATAGTTTTGGATTTAAGGAGTTACCAGAGTTTGTGGAAGAAAGAAAAAACATCCTTGGGATAGACAGTACCATACCAAACAAAAAGATTTTAGAGACAACAGAGTGTATCAGTTTTTATGCAGCAGAATGTTCAGAATATCCCGTATTAGGAGAAGTTCATCATGATCTGAGTCTACCAGAAGCATTAGAAGCGTATGAGAAGATTCTTGCAGAACGAATGAATGGACTCAAATCTGTTGGATTTAACCTGCAAGAAGGCAGTGATTATGACGGAATGATGGATCTGATGGTTACTGGAAGATCACAACGTGAGACTTTGGAGGCTATTCCTTTTTATAGGGAAAACAGATTGGTACAAGCCGCTTTAAAAGATGTTGAAAAATATATCGAAGAAAAGCATCTTGGTGCAGAAAAAAATAAACAGAAAGAGGAAAAAGGTGAGATTCAAAAAAACGAATCTCAAAAAAGGGAGGATATGAGCTTATGAGTAGAGTAATATTCGAAGAAGACGAACTGGCTGTTGTAGCTCTTTTTCAGGAAAATACAAGAAAAGATACGATAGCAATCCTAAAAGATACTTTAGAAGTATTGGAAGAAACCAGTGGAAATCCAATGGAAGAAGAGCTGTTAAATACCATTGCTTCTGCAATCGGTAAATTGCAACTAGTAGAGGATAAGTATTATTATTCACTTGATTTGAATACTTATTTGAATAATCTGGAGGCTGATCAGTATGAAACATAATCAATTTGCAGTTTATCGAGTGAATCAGGGGACAGAAGGAAAAGTCCTGTGGCATTTGCCATATCAGGAAGCAATCCATCAGAATGTGCCTATCCGTGTTGAGAGTTATCGATTAATGTCGATTCAGAAAATGAAGGATGTGGAAAAAGTTACTGATATTTGGAAACGGATGAAAAAGCAATGCGAAGTCAGTGATGTGATTGTACTAAACCAGAATGGAGAAATCAGCTGTTACTATGTAGATGAAAACTATCTACAGTATCTGGCCGGATTCATTCGTATCAATACATTCGGAGCACTGATCACTCTGGATACTGAGAATTATCACATTGATGGCAAAAAAGGAAACCGGATCGCCACAGATACCATCATCATCGATGGAAAACAGTTTTATCTGATGGAGCATCAGGTATACCGAGATCAGGCCCAGGGAGTTATTCTGGATGCTTATGGAAAAATGGTTGTCGAAGAATGTAAGAAGTTTGATGAAAAGACAAAGCAAAAGATCCATGATTATATCCAACAGCAGATATCACTAAATCCAATCCAACAGCTAAAACAGGATGGGAAAATACGTCTGGAATATTACCAGAAGCTCTACCAGAACGGCACTTATGATCGAAGCAGAGAATCTGGTACCGAAGCCAATTATGATATGGTGGATGGTTTGGTGAATAATCAGAAGAAAAATTCGGAGAAGGTCCCTGATACTCGTAACAACAAACAGACTTCCCGAAATCAGAAAGATGGTAAACCTAAGAAACGAAAATCCGTGATCAAACGATTGCATCAAAAACAGATAGATATTGCTCGCCGATCCGGAAAGCCGGTACCAAGATATCTGGATCAAGAGATGGAAAGAAAGCGGGGTTAGGATATGCGAAGGTAAAAGTGTGAAAAAGAAACGATTATCCTGACCAACGAAGATAACGGGTCTATGATGTTTATACCTTTAATCAGGGATTGCAGAAACGGTTACGGGCTTTTACTGAGAAGTATCCGGATGATTGCTGGTTAAAAGGATCTTCGGAAGATGGAAGTGAAACGTATATGATCAAGAAGAAGCGTTTGGCATTTAAGTTAATTCCACCGTATGACGAAAAAAGGAAGTTGGAAGCAAAGAAAAAGATGGATTTGATTAATAGTAAGAGAAATCAATAGAATCAATTCTGTGGTGAAAATGTACGTCTAGACCGATAGTTTTTCAATTGCCATATAAAAGACGTAGTATGTATAGGCTCAGAAGGGTAAAGTGCTCTTCTGGGTCTTTTTTTAATAGTATTCTTCAGAATTAGCAAATAATGGAATGCAAAAATAATAGAAAAAGGTGTTGCAATTAAATGGGTAAAACCGCTTTTGATATGATTGAGGCAGACTGCCAATGTGTTTTTTGCTTTTTTTGTGCGATTTACTATCTATATGATGTAAAAATAACTCAAAAACAGAATTTTTCAAAGCCGAATCCTTGACGTATCAGCTACTGAAAGATATAATAAAAACAGTTGATTAATTATGTAGATAGTTATTCGAGGTGAGAATATGGAGTTAAGTTATAACAATCTTTGGAAAACACTTATCGATAAAAAAATGAAAAAAGGTACATTATGTTGCGAAGCAGAAATTAGTACTAGTACGATGTCAAAAATGAAAAGAAATGAGCCGGTCTCATTGGCAATAATATTGAAAATATGTGAAGCGTTAGATTGTAATATTAATGATGTAGTTACAATTGAGTCTTCTAATCAGAGGGGTGCGTAATGGGAAACTGTAAACTTGTAGATGAACTGAATAGATTAAGGAAGTCCTCAAGTGATTCTATTGATGGAATAGGTGCTTTTGATGATTTTAAAAAATACATGCACGTTTCAAGAAGTGCTGAAGAAGACTTGATTGAAATATTGCACAAAATAGAAACTTCTGGTAGAAAAAGTCTTGTTTTGCTTTGTGGTAGTGCGGGTGATGGGAAGTCCCATCTTTTATCGTATTTAAAAAATGATTTAAGACTTTTAGATAACTATGTTGTATACAATGACGCAACTGAAAGTAGCGCACCTTTTAAAACTGCTATTGAAACATTGAACGAAGCATTGCAAGGGTTTTCTGATGAAAATTTAGAGCAACCAGGAGAGAATTTTATATTGGCTATTAATCTTGGTGTTTTAAGTAATTTTGTTGAATCTACTTATGGAGATTCATTCAAGCAGCTACGTGAATATGTTATAAACAGTAATATTTTAACTAACCAATTAAATGAAAAAGGTTATGAAGAGAATAGTGCATTTCAGCATGTGAGTTTCTCTGACTATCATATGTATAATCTTACAGTGCATGGAGTTAAACCAGAATATTTAGAGTATATATTAGAAAAAGTGTTTCGCATGGAGCTCGAGAATCAGTTCTACAATGTTTATATCAATAATTGTAAGGAGTGTCCTCTTTCAAAAAAGTGCCCGGTTAAACATAATTTTGAATTTCTTGCCAATGAAAAAAATAGAAATTATGTTGCAAACGCTCTTGTTGAGGTAACAATAAAGGATAAGGAAATCCTTACTACTCGTGAGATTTTAAATTATATTTATGATATTGTTGTTGCTCAAAATTTTAACTATAAGAAAATGGCTCAATCTTCAACTAATGAAGTATCATTTTTAAAAGAATATATTAGCGATATTACCCCATCGTTAATGTATGAATATACTGATAAATCTATGCTATTAAATCAGTTACAAAAATACGATCCATTATTGGTACGTTCTGAACAAGCTGATGAGGATGCTATTTCTTACTATGTTTCATCGGATGTATCGAAAGAAGTGGTATCCGTGATTGATAAGGAGGCTTATTCCAAAGTTTTGTGCCAGTCATCTGCTATTGAAAAAATTAATAGTGACAAAGTTTTGAAAGCACAGCTTTTCAATGTATTGGAGAGATTGAAGAAAATCAAAGGCGATATAATACAGGATAATGCATATACGTCATTTTTAAGTATGTTGTATTATTTTAATACAGGAACAACAAAAAAATATGGAGAATTATATGGTCTTGTTGAAGATGCTATTATTCAATGGTGTGGCAATGAAGATCGAGATAATATTTGTTTTGATGATTTACATGAAGGAATTGCATTATATGAGCATATTGAATTCGAACCATATTTAGATATTTCATCAAGCGTGAAGAAGGATGAGGAACTTCAACGTTTCTTACCGTATATTACAGTGAAATATGAAAACAAAAAAACTGGAGAAATCATACCTTTAGATATCGATTATTCTCTGTACGAATTAATATATAAACTTGCCGCAGGGTATATTCAAACCGCTGAAGATAGAAATAATCATGCTGATTTTATAAGTTTTATTAACAAGATATTAAAAACTGGTTCGGCAGATAAAGAAGTTTCTCTAGTGACTGATGATAACAGAAAAGCAATTATTGAGAAGACAAAATTTGGAGTCTATAAATTTAAGGTGGTGAGATGATGGAATATCAATTTGATTATGCAACGTTTTGCAAAACATTTAATGTAAAGGATGATAAAGCAATTGATTCCTTGCGTCTTACACATACACAAGATATCAATTTTAAATTATTTCCATACAAGGCTAGTGGAAAGGCACAAGCCCCAATTATTACAGAATTAGAAAAAGTTGTTAGTAATTTCTTTAGAAAATCATTAAAATTGGAAACTGAGCCAGTAAAATACGAATCTTTATGTGATGACATTATTGCTGAAATGGATATTGCAGATGAAGATATTGAAGTTTTTAAAGAAATGATACACTCCCTATTTTTTGAAGGGGATGATTTTGTGGCGAAAAACTTAGGACTTTATCCATATCAAACGAAAGTGAATAATAAAAGTGCTGATCGACTTGCAGGCTTCTTGCTTGATGTTTTTGGATTGAATGGAAATGATTGTGATATTATTGAAGAGGCTATGAAAAACCATCCGTATAATGTTGTTGAAAAAGTAGTTGTTGATGCAATACAAGCTTCAAAAACAGGAACAGCAGGAAATAGCAAGTCATATTTTCCGATTATACTTGATGTCCAGGAAAAGTTTAAGAATGATTTTCATTTCATGTTAAATACCGGAATGACTTCATTAGATGATTTATCTAATCTTTTAGCGGTGTATTATTTTTACTATATGTCGCAAGCATGTGTGACACTGGATAATTTTGGATCCGGAAAAAGAAACTCTCTTGTACAGTTATATTATGCCTTGGATTGGGAAAAAGTAAGCAAAAATAGGAAATGCTGTGTAGAAGGTTGGGAAAGGATTCAGGCAAGTGCGAATCATATGTTTAGCCATGCACTGACATTAGAAATATTAAATCAACATACACTCTCAGATGTGATGTTAGATTATATTTCATTACAAGAATATATTACAGAACACCCGGATCAGGATGAGGCTATCGCAAGTGAAATCGAAGAGGCTGAAAAGGCATATACATCTTGCGTAGGGGATTACAAAAAATTTGAACAAATTCCATATGCTTCGGGAGGAACAAAAACTGATATTGCTATTCGTCATTTATACAGATGTGTAGAAGAACAATTTCTGAATACGGATCGAAAAAGAGCAAATCAATTTTACAACGAGAAATTTACTGAGTTTTGTAAAACAAGGTGGGTAAAAAACAGAAGAAAATCTGGATTAGTTTTGAATCTTACAGAGAGAGATATCATTTTTTTGACAAAAATCGCTATTAAAGATAAAGATAAAATCCGTCTGATTGATTTGTATAAGGAGTATGAATATAGAGGTATTTTCCTTGATAACACATCAAAAGAGTATTTACAAGAGTTTTTTACGAAATTGAACCTTATTGACAAAAAGAGTGATAGTGGAGATGCACAGTATGTTAAAAGAATTTTATGATTTTATTGCAAAGAGAATAAACCGCTATTTCTTAGAATTATCAGCTGAAGGATCATTGCGAAAAGGGGAAAGTTTTTGCCTTAAATTAGATGATTCTGATACTGTTCAAGAGGTGTCTGACGCAATAAAAGAATTGGCAACAAAAGAAAATAATTGTGGAGAATATGAATATCAATGTATGGATGGTTCTATATACAGAACTTTTACATTACAGGTTATTGATAATGAGATAATAATTGCGGCACAAATCAACAATATGACAAATGACTTTCTTTGTGCGACTCTACGAAACGCAGCAAATGTTGCAGGGAAACCACTTTTGATGATTACTTCAAATCCTATTGATAGTGCTAAAAGTGGTTCTATAGATATGGCGGCAAATGGCATGCCGTTCTATGCGGACAATTTGATGACAGAGATAAGAAAAATGGCTGAAGAAAGCACTCAGTTATCAACTCTTGAAAAAAGAATTCTTGACTTTGAATTAAAAAGAAGAGATAGTGATGTTTTTAGCGACAAGACTTCTTTGTATGAATACAGAGATCTGCTTTCAATTATGAGTAGTGGAAGTATTGAAAAAGAAAATTATCCTGGATTTAGACTTTTTCCAGTAGACGGGAAAAAGGATTATCAGAATGAAGGAAAGACTCAAATTGATAAGAAAATCAAAGAAAATCACGAACTTTTCGAAAAGATTGATCGAAGCATTCGTTTTGGAAATGTAGAGGCTGACTTGGCAGAAGATTTTGAAGAAGGTTTTTTGATGCGAATAGAAAAAAGTCGCAAAGATGATCCTGAACATTGGAGCATTCTTTTTACCTACGCTGAAATGATTGCTGCTATGGAAAAGAAACAGGCAAAAAAAGACAATCCTCTTAATATTGATCTAAAGGATATTTCTGTTTACGGCGATATGCCATTAAATGCACTCCCGATTGATGAAAAGGTTCTCGTTCGAAATGAAGGTTCTATGAAAACAAAAAAAAGAACTAGAAGTATGATGGTTTTTAATGCAGATAAGTATCCAGAAATTCATATGAGAATAGAGTGTAATGCTCGAATTATGAATAATGATATTTCATCGGATGATGCTTCATATGTCCGTGATGGTAAAAGCCTAGTCTTTTGTTTCACAAGAGAAGGTGTTTCGTTTCATAAAATAGAGATTAAGGATGCTGTAAATAACATTACGTATGTATTCAAAGTATGCATTATTGATATTTCCCTTGAGTACTTAAGTGGTATCAAACGAAATTTTGTTATTGATTATAAAAAGACAAAAAAGAACTGTAAGGTAAAATTAATTGGTATTGGAACAGACCTTGTATTTAATTCTAATGGTGCTACCAATGTTTCTGAAAAACTAAACGATAATACGCAGTATAAATGCAAATATGATGAACGGTTACATTTATATACAACAGAAGAAGAACTATCTGATTTTGGAAGCGGAATTTATATTGAAATTAATTTTTCTGGTATCGTACTTCCTCTTATACTCTTCCCGGATGAGGTGAAAAGCGTTGAAATGATTGGACGAAAAATTCTTCGAGAAAAGTTTTCTGTTAAGAAAAGTTTTGAAAGCGAAGAAGATGGAGATCATTTCTATAAGGGTTCTCAAGAATATCATGCTAAGACAAATCTATTAAAGGAATTACGAATCGAAAAAAGAATTATACATGAGAGAATTCTCCATGGAAAATGTAGACAAATACATGGAACTGATGATTTGGAAATAGATGCTGAAGAATTGGTGTTACCTCTTTCATTAAAACAGGCATATTATGATTTGCTTCAATCTTATAAAGAAAATAATACTATTCCTACTTTGGCATATATGTCTGAAAAGTTAAAAGTAGCTGCAGAAAACTTTTTGCAGGAATTTAACTTGCTATATGAATCACTCGAAGAAGGTAGTTATTTGAGCCAAGAGCAAGAAAATGGTCTGTTATTGGGAACACTTTTTGTAGGAAGAAACGATGACGAATTATTGTTTACGCCATTTCATCCGTTAAATCTTGCTTACCAGCTTCAATTATGCAAGGAAACGGAATTTGAGAATGCTACAGATATTGTAATTGATCGCCTTAATTCGATTTATCTGTTGCCTTATACAAAACACAACAAGAAAATATATAAGGTATCAGACCAAATGTACTCTATGGAATGGAAATACTATGCTCCGGTAGAGAATAGAAAATATCGTGGAAGCAGAAGGTATGTTCCTAAATTAATTGAAGAGAAAATTACCGAATTCATTTCGCATTTCAAGTATATTTTCTCTGATATTAATAACAAAACAATACGTGTCAATCTCATAAATATGGGAGACTGTAGCGATGTATTTAATGGCATTGCACAGTATTTTATTCATGCAATCGGAAAGACTCCAGATGTTGATCAGCTCATGAAGTTCGAGTTGCACATATATTCTGACGGAAGAAAGGCAAATGTATTCGAGAATATAAAAGAATATTCTCAATTAAAGGCTTATTTAACAGCTTCCAAGCTCTCTTTTGCTAATGGTGTGGCTATGAATAGTTTAGAAGGTGTTCTCTCTAAAAATATCGAATGTTATTTCCATAAAGATATTGGAAAGCAATACGAGTATGCTCACATTTCATTTTATGAAATGGAATCTGAAATCACATCAGAATCTGCTACGATGGACCAAATTGAAACAGGAATTTCCCTGGGAGGCATTGTTTCTGGGGTTCCATCTAGTAAGTATGGACAAAAGTATAGAACTGGATTCGGTATAAAATATGCAAAAAAAACACCTGTGATAAAACTTGCTGCAAAATATAATTCACTTGTCCAAGTGGGAAATACCGGAAATCCTTATCATTCTGGAACGAGTATTTCTACTCAGATAGATAAATTGGCCGAAGAGAAAATGGAGTATATATATAATGCATCCAACTGGGTTGTTTTTGTTGATCCTAAGGTAGATCTTGATTTTTTTAGTGAAAAAGAAGCCAATAGTGATTTATTAATAATCCATTATAGTGATCAATATACTTCAAGTAGTGGATATGATGCTATTACGGTAACGCATAAGTCAAAGCAGTATTCTAAAGTTATTCAGGAATATCTAAAAGAAAAAGGAGTTTCTGCAGAATTAGAGGATGTTGCAAAAATAATAAATTTATTCAATGCAATAAATGGTGATTGGCTGCTACGTTTGGTATCATCCAAAAAGGTAATTGGTGCAAATAAGGACTCTACATTTTCACGTGAAAAAATAAGTATTGTTGCAGCAATTAAATTTATGCTTGCCTTTTTAAGGCATCCGGATATTGTTTGGGTTCCTATATCTTTGGAAGAAATGTTGCGTGTTTCCGGAGGAGCTGGATTATCTAGCACTGATGGAATATTGTCTCACAAGAATCTTGGATTTGACAAGGGACCAACAAGTGATGATTTGCTTTTTATTGGTTTGAATCATGTATCCGATCAAATAAAGATTTATCTGTATCCGACTGAAGTTAAGACAGGGATAAATGCCAATGATGTTATTAAAAAGGCTTTTCAACAGGTATCAGCTACTGCAACAGGTCTGCAAGAAGCGATGAATCCAGAAGAAGATATAGCTAATACTATTATGTATAAGGTTAATAGAAATTTTCTAATGCAACTTTTAGTAACAAGTTGCAAAAAAATGAAAGTGTATCATGTTGACAATTCCCAGAATTGGGAAATGATTCTGGACAAATTCAGATTAGCTCTTTTAAATGAGGAGTATATTATTTCCACGGATATTCAAGAAATATTAGGACGTGGTTCTGTCTTGTCCTTCCGGCGATCATTGGCTTCAAGAAAAGCATCTTTTAAAGAAGACACGATTAACTTTATTGAGATGCCGGAAAAAGATGAGTTTGACCTTATTTTGAGTAGCGTTGACGAAATACATGCGGATATTCAAAATACAAGAAATAATGATCTTCTATTATTTGAAGAATGTAAAGTCGAGAACTTAACTGGAGACATCACTGAAATAACTTCTATGGAATTCGAAGAATTAGAAGAGGTAAATGAAGCTGACTCAGATGATAATGACAATAATCAGGAAAATCATGTAAAAAATGATTCGGAAGATAATGAAAAAAATCAGGAAACTGTCGAAAACAGTGATACGACAGAGATAAAATCTGAGGGGATGAAGATTTTGTTTGGATTGAATCAACAAGACGGTTCGGATGTAATCTGGGAACCAAATAATACCGATATTTTATTCCATACTAATACTGGTATCATTGGAACTATGGGAACTGGTAAAACACAGTTTACAAAGTCCTTGATTACTCAGTTGTATTTGCAACGCAAGAATAATATTGGCGTAGAAAATCTGGGAATATTAATCTTTGATTATAAGGGAGATTATAATGAGAGTAAGCGTGATTTCGTAGATGCGACAAATGCAACCATCCTAAAACCATATCAATTGCCTTTTAATCCTTTAGCTTTGACAAAGTCAAAAGTATTCAAGCCTTTGTTGCCAATACATATAGCTAATGCTTTTAAAGATACTATTTCGAAAGTGTATGGATTAGGACCGAAGCAACAAGATACATTATTCCAGTGTATTATTGAAACTTATGGTATGTGTGGAATACAAGCTGCTAATCCTTCAAGTTGGGATAATGAAGCTCCAACCTTTGAACAGGTATATCAAAGATATGCTAATGATGAAGAGATAAAAAAGAACGATTCACTTGCAGCGGCTATGAATAAACTGCATCAATTTCAAGTGTTTGAAAATAATCCTAATCAAACAAAACCTCTATTCGAAATATTAAATGGAGTAGTGGTAATTGATTTGTCAGGATATGATTCGGATATACAAAGCTTAATTGTTGCTATCACACTGGATTTGTTCTATGTTCAGGTGCAAGCAGCTGGTTCAAGTAAATTAGATGGGAAATATAGGCAGTTAACAAAACTCATATTGGTTGATGAGGCAGACAATTTTATGTCTGAAGGATTTTCATCGTTAAAGAAAATATTAAAAGAAGGTCGTGAATTTGGTGTAGGCACAATTCTATCCACTCAGTTCTTAAAACACTTTGGATCTGGTGATGATGATTATGCTAAATATATTTTAACATGGATTGTTCATAATGTTGCTGATTTAAAAACTAGCGATGTAGACTTCGTTTTTAAAACAGAGAGTAAAAGTATCGAAAGCCAGAGGCTATTTAATGATATTAAGCAATTAGAAAAACATCATAGTATTGTGAAAATTAGTTCTGAAAAGCCAAAATATATCAGAGATCGTGCTTTCTGGGAATTATATAACGAGTTGAAATCAAATTGACGTAAAAAGGTTAAAGTGATATACTTAAGTATACTACTTAAGTATATCACTTTTTCTGTGCGCCTTGCGGCGCACGTCACTAACGGGTGAAAGTCCCGAATCCGCCCTAGTAGTGGGAAGGATATAGCCAAGACCAAGGGTGTCCTATTCATAATGCAGATTATGATTAACGTGAGGGGAATCTGAAGGAAGGTGGAGGCAAATCTCTGGTCTGACGAACAGAAACCACATCAGGCTATAGTTAAGGATAAGACTGCAGAACAAGTCAAAGTCCAATAACTACTCGGAATTAACTGTAGTAAATGTGGCAGATATATGGAGAGAAAGTGATGTGTGGTACCAAGGGAGGTCTTGTCAGCGGACGGAAACAGAGTATGAAGTTCGTGAGTAACAACGAATGGCAAGAAGTCAGCAGAGGTCATAGTACCATTATGGCTTAAGACATAGTGGGAAGGACTGAACTTTAGGAGATACAAGCTAATGAATGTAACTGAAAGTAGATTTAAGAACAGACAACTTCATATTGAGGACTATCTGCAAATGGTATCTGCGGAACAGAGAGAGTATGCAGAAGTGTTCGACTACCGTAAGATTACTGAAAAGAGCGGTGTCATCACAGACTATTGGACGGATGATCTATTGGAGCTGATCTTACGCAAGGATAATCTTAATCAAGCCTACAAACGTGTAAAATCAAACAAAGGAACTGGTGGAATTGACGGTATGCAGGTAGATGAACTTCTGCCCTTCCTAAGAGAAAACCAAGATACCTTAATCCAAGAGATAAGAAACGGCAAATATAAACCGAACCCAGTCCGAAGGGTAGAGATACCCAAGGAAACAAAAGGCGAGTTACGTAAACTTGGAGTTCCAACAGTGGTTGACCGGGTAATACAACAGGCAATCACACAGGAACTCACACCAATCTATGAGGAGCAATTCTCAGAAAACAGTTTTGGATTTCGCCCAGGAAGAGGGCAGCACGATGCCTTAAGACAATGCCAAAAGAATGTAAACGATGGCTATGTATATGTGGTAGATATGGACTTGGAAAAGTTCTTCGATACAGTATGCCAGAGTAAGCTGATAGAGGTAGTGTCACGAACCATCAAAGACGGTAGAGTTATCTCGCTCATGCACAAATATCTCAATGCGGGAGTTCTGGTAAACGGAATGTTTGAGAGAACAGAGATAGGAATGCCACAAGGCGGACCACTTAGTCCGTTACTTAGTAACATCATGCTGAATGAGTTAGATAAGGAACTGGAACGCAGAGGGCACAGGTTTGTCCGTTATGCAGATGATTGTGCGCCACGAAGGCGTGTCCAAGCAGCGTAGCTGCTTGAGGACAGCTATGCTGTACAGATGATGGCGGAGGGCCCGCTGGAACCGCCATACAGGTGGAGGTTCCAAACCACCCTAAGGTGCTGTGGACAAAAGCCATGGTATTGAGCGTTAGGGAAAAGGCAGTTCTAACTGTCAGGTATGTGTAAAGGAGATGAATGAACATATGAACCGCTTACGGAAATGTCGAAAGCGTAGAGATTCCATCAAAACCGGGGGGAAATCGTTAATCCGGGACAAGTCTGGAGGAAACCTGTTTACCGACCAGGCGGTGGGCGGCATAAAGGCGGCATGAACTTTACACAGGCGTCTGTACGGAACGTGGGAACCCACGGGCTGATGCTAAGGGAGTATATCAAGCGGAAGAACCGTAAGATAAGAGTACCGATGCAGCCATGGGGGCAGATCAGGCTGTAGTAGTGAGGAAATCCCTGTAATGGGGACGGAGCGAAGAGCCTGAATTATCCAGCTTTAAGGATAAGTCAACTTTGAAAGGAGGAGGAACTTATGCAAGAAGCAAAGCCATACAGTATTTCAAAGAAAGCAGTGATAGCTGCTTACCAAAAAGTGAAAGCAAACAAGGGAACTTACGGTGTGGATGAACAATCCATAGAAGATTTTGAAAGGAAACTCAACAATAATCTTTATAAGATATGGAACAGGATGTCGTCCAGCACCTATTTTCCACAACCTGTAAAAGCGGTAGTAATACCGAAGAAAAATGGAGGGACCAGAATCCTGGGAATACCAACCGTGGAGGACAGAATCGCCCAGATGGTAGCAAAGCTGTATTTTGAGCCAAATGTGGAGCCAATCTTTTATGAAGATTCTTACGGATACCGTCCGAACAAGTCAGCCATACAGGCACTGGAAGTCACAAGGATGAGGTGCTGGAGAAAAGACTGGGTATTAGAGTTTGATATCCGGGGGCTGTTTGATAACATCAGACATGACTATCTTATGGAAATGGTAAAGAGGCATACACAGGAGAAATGGATACTTCTATATATCGAAAGATGGCTGAGGGCACCATTCCAAATGGAAGATGGTACCATTGTAGAAAGGACATCCGGTACACCGCAGGGCGGTGTGATTAGTCCGGTACTTGCAAATCTGTTCTTACACTATGTGTTTGATGATTTCATGGAAAAGGAATTTCCGACGATACCGTGGGCGAGATATGCCGATGATGGAATCGCACACTGCGTGTCACTGAAACAGGCAAAATATCTCAAGCGGAGACTGGAACAAAGATTCCGTGACTATGGACTGGAGCTGAATCTGGAAAAGACAAGGATTGTATACTGCAAAGATGATGACCGCAGAGGAAGTCACGAGAATACATCATTTGATTTTCTGGGATATACGTTCCGCCCCAGACACGCAAAGAACAGATACGGGAAGTTCTTCACGAACTTTCTGCCGGCAATCAGTGAAAAGGCAAAGAAATCCATCCGGAAAGAAGTAAGGGGATGGAAACTACAGCTGAAGCCAGACAAAGACCTCTATGACATAGCAAATATGTTCAACCGGAAGATACAGGGATGGATAAACTATTATACGCATTTTTATAAATCAGAGATATATGATGTGCTAAGGTACATCAATGGGTGTCTGGTAAAGTGGGTGCGTAGAAAGTATAAGAAACGTGGAGCAAGGAGAAGAGCAGAACATTGGCTTGGAGAGGTAGCAAAGCGTGACAGAAACTTGTTTGCACACTGGAAATTTGGGATACTGCCATCGGCTGGATGATGGGAGCTGTATGAGCTGAGAGGTTCACGTACAGTTCTGAGAGGGACTTAGGGGGAGGTTCCCTGGGTCTACTTACTGTATGATTTTCTGCAAAAGCAGAAAGAGTGCGCAGAGAACCCTGGAAAATATCATCCCATTCATAGAAGGAACCCTTTTTCTGAAAGTAAATCGGAAGAAAACGGGAGTTTCTCATATCAGCAAAGTTAAATACCTTGGATATAGCATTTATAAGTACAAGGGAAAATGTAGGTTTCGGGTACATCCAAAGTCCGTAGCTAAAATGAAAAATAAGATCAGAGAGCTTACGGACAGAAAAAATGGCATGAGTAATACGAAGCGAGAAGAAAAGTATCAGCAGTATGTGAGAGGCTGGGTAAACTACTTCAAACTTGCTGATATGAAAGGACTTCTTGCAGAAACAGACAAGTGGGCGAGGCGAAGAATAAGGGCGGTATATTGGAAACAATGGAAAAGGGTGCGAACCCGTTATCGTATCCTTAGAAAGCTAAAACTGGAACATTGGCAAGCAATAAAACTTGCAAATAGTAGAGGTGGTTACTGGAGAATGGCAGAAATGTTGAACACGGTACTCACAAATAAAATAATAGCCAAGCTAGGATACACATCCATGCTTGACCATTATCTAGTAGTCTATGAAAACTAAGGAACCGCCTAGTACCGAACGGTATGCTAGGAGGTGTGGGAGGACGGTAAATAAAATAATTATTTACCTCCTACCCGATTGGAGGTCAAGATGGATTTTGCATATAAATTTCCTGTTGTAAGGGGAATCCAAGCAGGACGAGAATATTACATAGCTATGATCCCTATGCGAATGCTAGGAAGGTTATTTCCGAACGAGGATGAATTTGTTTTACCGGAATATCGTGCACAAAGAAAACTGAATGAAAGCCGAATTCCTGTAATTAGCCAATATATTACTGAAAATAGGGATTCATATGTTTTTTCTGCCCTAGCTGCTTCAATTGATGGTGATTTCAAATTTTTATCAAGTAATGATAGTTCTGATATTGGAATATTGGAAGTATCAATGGACGCACGGTTTTTAATAAATGATGGACAACATAGAAAAGCTGCTATACTTGATGCAATTAATGAGGAACCTGATTTAGGTAATGAAACAATTTCTGTAGTTTTGTATGAAGATTCGGGACTTTCACGTAGTCAACAAATTTTTACTGACTTAAATAAACATGCTGTGAAGACATCTAATTCAATTGCAGAATTATATGATTCAAGAGATGATATTGCAGTTATTACGAGGAGTGTTGTTTCAAAGGTTCCTTTTTTAAATGAATATACAGATAAAGAAAAAGATAATTTGGGAAAATATTCATCTAATTTATTTACATTAAATACATTTTATAGTTCTATCAAAAGAACAATAAAAGGAAATACTCCGAATGATGAAATACAGACTTTTCTTTGTAAGTATTGGAATTGTGTCGCATCAAATATTATCCAATGGAATGAGCTGAACAAGAAAGAAATATCAAAAGTAGATTTGCGAGAAAACTATATCGTAACTCAAGGGGTCGTTATACAGGCCATAGGTCAAGTTGGTTCATATTTCATAAATAATTCTGAAATAGATATGTATGAAATTTTAAGAGGACTAAAAAATATAGATTGGAGAAGAAGTGCTCCTATTTGGAAAAATAGAGTAATACGTGCAGATGGTAAAATTCTGACAAGTAATAAAGCTATCTTTCTTGCCTCTAATCAAATAAAAAAAGAACTTGGTATCCCACTTCTGTCAGACGAAGAACTGAAAGAGAAGCGATATCTCGAAAGTTTAACTATTTAGGAGACAAAATTATGGAAGATAATAATACAAGTTGTGAATTAAACAAAAAAGGACCAACCATCACAAAGGATACCATTGAAGGATTAAAGGAAACGGTCAGAAACCTATATTTAGCTGATGATATTCCTTGGGTAATTGGATATTCGGGAGGTAAAGACAGTACCGCTACATTGCAGTTAGTATGGTTAGCCATTGAAGAATTACCAGCAGAACAATTAAAAAATGCAAAAAAGATTCATGTTATAAATACTGATACTATGGTTGAATCTCCTGTTATTTCTAAGTGGGTTCAGGACTCGCTTGAAATCATGAATATTCGAGCTGAACAATCAGGTCTTCCTTTTGTCACTCATAGATTAACACCAGAAACAGATAATACATTTTGGGTAAACCTTTTGGGAAGAGGCTATCCTTTTCCACGAAAAAAACTTCGCTGGTGCACAGATAGATTAAAAATTCAACCTGTAAATAAATTTGTTAAAGAACAAATTGCTGAACATGGAGAAATAATTTTAGTTATTGGTACACGTAAGGCAGAAAGTGCTCGAAGAGCAAAGACAATGGCTTATTATGAGAAGAAACGTGTTAGTGAGCTTCTCAGTCCAAGTTCAACGATGGCAAATGAACTGGTATTTTCACCTCTCAAGGACTGGACGGACGATGATGTGTGGATATTTCTTATGCAATACAGAAATCCTTGGGGATATTCAAATACAGATCTTTTGACATTATACAGAGGTGCGACAGCAGATAATGAATGCCCATTGATGGTTGAGAAAGGTCTTCCTAGTTGTGGAAAAAGTCGTTTCGGCTGTTGGGTTTGTACAATGGTAGAAAAAGATAAATCTATGGAAGCAATGATTGCTAATGATGATGAAAAGGCATGGATGACTCCATTATTAGAGTTTAGAAGTCGCTTTGGGGATGAAGCTAATGACAGAGAACGAAGAAGTTTCAGAAAAATGCAAGGCTATCTTCAAGGTACATATAAACAATTACACCATGGTCCTTATTTAAAATATTGGCGCGAAAAGTGGCTTGAGGAACTTCTGGAGATTCAAAAAGATATAAATGAAAACGGACCGGAAGAATTTGCAAATTTAGAGTTAATTACTATGCCAGAACTTAGATGCATCCGAAGAATATGGGTGTTTGATAAACATGAATTCGAAGACTCTCTTCCAGAAATTTATAAAAAAGTTACTGGAAAAAAATTCGATGATCCGGAGTGGGTTGGATCGGAAGCATTTCGTAAAGAAGAATGGGATATATTAGAAGAAGTCGTCAATGAAGTGGTGAATGATTTATACCCTGGAGAAGAAATGGCTTTTGAAATGGCCTATAGCTTGATTGATATTGAAAATCAAGCTACTAGTTTAAATAAACGAAAAGGAATTACTGAAGCCTTAGAAAGCTGTATCCGTAAAACATTTTATAAAAATGAAGAGGATGCAACACAATATTACATGGATCGTGTAATCCGAAAAAAAGATTTGGGTGGAAAATATAATCCACTAGCATTAGATGGTCGATACGATTATCTTAATGATGAAAATGAAGATGAAGACGAGGATGCTATAGAATGATTTTAAAGAAATTGATTATGCATAATTTTGGTGTATATGCATCAACAAATCAATTTGAATTTAATGGCACTAATCCAGTAGTGCTTATAGGTGGTATGAACGGAAGAGGTAAAACGACTTTTCTTGAAGCCGTTCTTTTGGGCTTATATGGTTCGAATTCTTTTGCATATACAGAGAGTAAATATAAAACGTATGGTCAATATTTAAAATCATACGTTAATAAAGCCGATGGAACAAAGAAGACATATGTGGAGTTAGAATTTTCGCTTGATGGTTCTGAAGAAGAAATTTATCTGGTTCATAGAGAATGGGATGGAAATACGCAACGAGTCAGAGAAAAAATATGGGTAAAAAAGAATGGCGAAGACAATTCATTCCTAACTGAAAACTGGCCAATGTTCGTAGAAAACATTTTGCCAAGTGCATTATCAAACTTTTTCTTCTTTGATGGCGAAAAGATTGCTGAATTAGCAGTAGAAAATACAAATGACCAGATGAAAGAGTCAATTAAAGCACTCCTAGGAATATCTATATTGGATCAATTGAACAATGATATCGGAAGAATTGTATCACGTTTAAGCTCTGCTTCTAATGAGGATCAAGATTTACAGTATTTGGAACAATTGAGAAAGAAAAGAGATCTGGCAGACAATGATTTAAAAGATATTGATGATAAGATTCAAAGATCTCATGAAAGAATTCAGAATTTGAATATTGAGTTAGAGAAGAAGAATTCAGAATATGTCATAAAAGGTGGCGATATCGTAGAGCAACGTCATGATCTTATGAAACAAAGATCTCAGCAATTAGCACTGCTCGAGAGATATGAAGATGATTTTCTAGAGGTGGTATCCGGAGCAATGCCATTGATGCTTGTAAAAGATCTTCTTTCTGATATTGAAGAACAAGGTCGATTGGAACAAGCTTACAAGACATCTGTTGTGGCAACGGAAAAGGTACAAAATCTCTATATTGATTTTATTCGCAAGCATCCTGATACAAAAGAAACTTTAAATAAATTTGTTGAATTTATTCAAGAGGATAATGAAGCACAGAAAAAAGAAGAGGTTTATGGTCTTACAGATAATACCTTATACCAGTTAAATAGATTAAATACATATGGGTTGGGACAATGTGCAAAACATGTTGAAATGCAGTTGCATCGTAGAGATACAAGCAAGAAAAAAATTGATGAAATAGATAATTATTTATCGGTGGACATTGATGAAAAGGCTTTGAATAGAATTTTCAAACGAATTAAGGAACTTGAAAAAGAAATTCTAACCGAAGAAGTTAATTTGTCCTCTTTACAGCAAAAAAGAACGACATTACACGGAGCGGCTATGATTGCTGAATCAGAGTTTAGTAAAGCTGCTGAACAAGTATTATCATCTCTCGAATCGAACGATGATAATAAGCGAACCGTTAAGTATGCACATATGGCAATAGAAATTATAAAACGTTATCGAATCAGACTTCAACAGCGTAAGACAGATATCTTAGCAAACACAATGACTGATTGTTACAAGAAGCTTGCATATAAAAAGCACCTGATAGAAAAAATACAAATGGATCCGGTAACTCTTGATATTCACTATCTTAATGGAAATAACGAAGAAGTTGAAAAGAAAAAACTATCGGCTGGCGAAAAACAGCTTATGGTTATTTCGTTATTATGGGCTTTAGCTATTTGCTCAAAGAAAAAGCTTCCAGTAATTATAGATACCCCTTTGTCACGTTTGGATTCAATTCATAGAGAAGCGTTAATATCAACGTATTTTCCAAATGCCAGTGATCAAACAATTATTTTATCAACAGACTCAGAAATTGATCAAAGATATTATGAATTAATGAAACCGCATATCGGGGATGAGTTTACATTAGTTTATGATGACGAATTAATGAAAACAACGATAAAAAAAGGATATTTATTTGAAGGAAAATAATATGATAGTAAAGCAAATAAAATTATCAAGCCAATCAAAAGATAGGTTGGGAAGATTAAAAGGTAAAACTGGCATTAAAAATTGGAATGTTCTCTGTAGATGGGCTCTTTGCTATTCATTAGGGGAATATTCTATGCCAACAGATGTCCCTATCAACGCAGATAGCAATGTTGAAATGTCATGGTTTACTTTTGCCGGAGAGTATAGTGATTTATATGATGCTCTTATGAAGGCTTGGTGTATCAAAATGGGACTTCCGATAGATGATGAAACCCTTTCTAAGTATTTTAAATTACATTTAGAAAGAGGAATTGCACATTTATCTGGAACAAATTATATTAAGAATTTAGACGATTTAATAAATCTCGCAATAAAGGAGAACTGATGGGAATATATCTTGATAATAATTCTTCGTCGCCTATTGACGAACGAGTTCTTGCCATTATAGTGGATGCATATTTGAATTCATATGGTAATGCTGACAGTAGAACCCATAATCACGGTGAGCAGGCAAGAACAATTGTGGAAAATGCACGTAAACAAGTGGCATCATTACTGGGGATCAATTCTTCGGAAGTCTTTTTTACAAGTGGTTCTACAGAAAGCAATAATATAACAATACAGGGATTAGAAGAATACGCGCTAGAAACAAATAAGAAGCATATCATTACATCTGCTGTTGAACATAAATCCGTACTCGAAACTGTGAAGATGATGAAAAAGAAAGGTTTCGAGGTAGATATTGTAAATCCAGATTTATCGGGGCAAGTTAATGTTCAAGAAATATTAGATAAAGTTAGAGAAGACACACTTTTAGTCTCTATTATGCATGTAAATAATGAGACTGGGATTATTCAACCAGTAGATATACTTGGAGCAGAATTAGAGAAACGTAATATACTGTTTCATGTTGATGCAACACAAAGTTGTGGCAAATTAGTAGATGAGATTAGAAATCTCAAATATAATATGCTTTCATTCAGTGCTCATAAGTTAAAAGGACCACAAGGTGTAGGAGTTCTAGTTCTGAAAAAAAAGAGATATAAATTACCTCCAGTAAAAAATATTATGTATGGAGGACAACAAGAACATGGAATACGTCCAGGTACAATACCAGTAGCGCTGGTAGCTGGATGTGGAAAAGCATGTGAAATAGCAGAAAACGAATATAAAGAGAATGCCAAAAAATGTAAATCACTCAAAGGCATCTTAGAAGGACTTTTGAATGAATCTGGTGTAGATTACCATTATAACGGTGACCAACATTGTTGCGTGGATTCGTCGGCAAATATCTGTTTCAAAGGAGTAATGTCAGAAGCGTTGATGCTTTCAAGTAAGCAATATTGTAGTGTATCAAATGGCTCTGCATGTACGTCAAAAAGCTATTCACCAAGTTATGTGCTTGAAGCCATGGGTATACCAGTAGAAGACATTGAAAGTTCTATCAGAATTAGTTGGGGACCTGAAACAAATGAAACGGAGTTTCGTGATAACATTAATAAGATGATAGAAATAGCCAAAAGCCTTGTTGTATAAATTTTCCTAAATTATAGAAAGATTATGCATTTAATATTTGGAACTCACTCATTCCAGGTCGAGTTCATTTTACAGTAACTATTGGGAGTAGAAAAAAGAAGTCTGCATAAAACAAAATCTATTTTATGCAGGCGTCTTTAATTATTGGAAATATAAAAATCAATCCAATTCTGCCCCTAACTCATATCTCCAATACGAAGCAGCCTCATACTCCCTGGATTCTGAGAGTACCGGTACGGTAAAGAGTTCAACCGGAACGCCAAGTGTTGATGCGAAGAGTTTCATAAGATCCTCTTTCGGTGTACGGGCATCACTTTCATATTGAGCGATCCGGACGTCAGCACAGCTTTCAGGGAATCCAACAGCCATGCCGAATTCTTTCTGAGTGAGATGATTTTTTTGTCTTAAGTGTTTTAATTTTCTTCCAAATGTAATCATAGTATTACTCTCCTGTGCTTTCGAATGCCCCAGTTCCTCGTTTTTTGCCAAGATCCAGGACAAAGTCTGCGATCAAGACTGGTGTGATCACCAGCTGACCGACGCGTGTGTCTTTATAAATGGTCTGAGAAGATGTGCTCACGTTGCTGATAATGGCATGGATCTCACCACGGTAACCGGAGTCGATCGGTGGAAGTTCGCATACCAGTCCTTTTGCTGCCATACTGCTTCGTGGAAAGACATATCCGGCAAATCCATCTGGAATGATGAGACCGAATCCAAGCGGAATTCTTGCAATCTCTCCTGGCTTTAACGTGCAATCATAAGGCATGAATACATCAGCACCAGCATCATTTTCATGTGGTCGGAATGGATGAAGATCTGCTTTCAGACCAAAGTCAATCAGTTTAATCTTTATGGCTGCTCACCTCCTTCCGGACAAGCAATGGGTAGTCTGCTTTCAAGGTATCAGCAGGTGTCCAAAGTTCTGAAATAGGTTTCTGACAGGACATCTGTTTTTCCATGCAGTTTCCTCTCTGACAGAATGGACCGGTCAGGTCCGGTGCAAAAAGAATCGGGCTTAATTTATACAATCTTTGCCAGATATAGAGCATCACAATCCTTGTTTCATCTGTATTTCTTCTGCAGGTTCTCTGGCCGATTATATGCTTCCACTGGTAAGGGGTTGCACTAATGATCAGTACATTTCGAAGTCCCTGAGGTGTAGCATATCCAGCTGAATCATGATCAATGCCTAAGTCACAAAGCTCTGCGTAGTGATCCAGATCTGACTGACAACTTCTCTTGTAAATTTCCTGAATTTCTTTATCTGCTTTCATGATTCGGTGTGGAATAGCAAATGCAGCGTGACCGGAATAATTGCTGTATTGCAGAGATGCACTCATGTATTTCACTTCGTTCTGATGCCTTGTGATCTGTGCCAGGAAACGTCTGCTTGCACCGACAACAGCCACGGTAATGACCATGAATTTCTGTACTGTCGGATGTGGAAGTCTTACAATGTTTTCTACGGTCTTTTGGCTGTATGGTTGATGATAAAGATCCATCAGATCTGACATGTTCTGGATCGTATGACCATGCTGTGTAAGCCTGGCAGCAAAGACCATATTCTGTTCTGCTTCCTGGATTCCATAGCAGTTTAAGATCGCTGTTTCAATGTGATCCATAGGCCAGTTCCTCCTTTACTAGAGCTTTTAAAAGGATCAGATAATTGATGCAGTCTGTGATTTTTTCATCCCACTGTTCCATGTCAAAATGTAACAGAGTGGAATAACACATATCGTAAAGAGATACGACATGTTTCGACATCATACCTGCCAGCGCTGCTTTTGGATTACAGTTCTGCAGAGCGGCAGCAATCTTGAATGTACTGAGACGGTTAATATTGTCACCGGTATATTCTTTCTTTTTATGTGCCAGAATATCTGCACATTTTCTTGTCTGAAGTTCAAATACAACATTAAATTCTTCTTGTGTCATGTAATTGTTCCTCCTTTGTTTTGTGATATTTATCGTTCGAGATATTTGGTTTTTGATTTCACTGTTTCTAGAATCTGCATCTGAAGAATTGCGTCAACATTCTGATCCGCAGTATCCAGAGCTTTTAACTTTTCTTTCAAGGTGTTTATCGATTCTTTTTCAGAATCTATCTGCTGTTGCAGTTTTTCTTTTTGGAGATTTATGGTTTTCAGGCTGGTCATCTTTCCATTCTGATAAAAGGATCTCAGCCAATCTCTGGCTTCTTCATATGCCTGGATTTCTTTCGCATGTTCTTTTCGGTATTTTCCTTTATTCTTTGAATTTGAAAACTGGGAATAAACTTCCTTATTTGCATAGTACCGTCCTGTATAACGAATCTGATCGTTGAGTGTCCTTATATCGGACCTGTGCTGTGTAAGCAGTTTCTGCAGTTCTGCCAGTTCCTGCTTTGATGCAAGAAGCGTATTTTTCAGATCTGACTGTGTATCAAATCCATGCTCCTGTACATAAATAATGGTATTAGCCATTTGTTGCAGGTTAGAAAGTTTTACCCGATGTGCATAAGCCGGACTCTGCATTGCTTTCACATTTGTCTGGAGATTTACAACCAAGCGCAGGTGAGATCTGACATAAAGAATGGCCAATGGATCCTTGCGTAAGAAGGTCTGTTCCAGATGTTCTTTTCCATATCGTGTTCCAAGTGCACGTTCCGTAATCCACTTCTGTCGATCAGGATGAAGATAGCTGTATCTGCCACGGTGCTCAATAACAGAAATCTGAAATTGTTCCAAAAGCTTGGATTGGAATTCATCAAAACTATTAGAAGTGACAGCACATTCATCAATCGCATTTCGCAAATATTCTTTTTGTGTAAGGAAAACTGTGGATGTTGGTTTGAGACCATCTTCGATAATTTTCTGATTTGTCTCATCCAGTTTTTTCTGCCCGTATTGCTGTGCCATATATTCTTTCTGAGTGATTTTTCTTTCAGCCGGAGCAAGAAGATTTATCTGGTGAAGTCCTTCCTGTTGGCACCGTTCCATAACTGTTTTCTTGAAAGTGTTCATGAATTTATCTGTGGAACGATGCTTGTAACTAGCGGCCTCCTCATGTGGTTTATCCATATAAGCTTGCCTTTCCACTGCAGTTTTCCTCACACTGTTAATGACGATGTGAGTATGGATATTTCCAGACTCATTGTGACCATCTGTATGAGTAACCACCAGTGCCTGATAACCGGGAAACATCTGCTTTGCAAGTTCTAAACTGATTGCTTGTGCTCGCTCTCCGGTAAGTGCGTTTTCGGTAACATCGGTTGGATCATAACTGATAATGTAGTGGTGACTCTTGATATCTTCGTGTTTCGTATTCTTATGATGTAAAACTCTTTTCGCAGGATGCTTCGACCGGATTCATCTACAATCTTTTTTCCAGTTTTTTCATCATGTTCAAACAGAAGATAGTTGATGGCAGCCGAGTAATTTGCATTTCTGTTTTTAATGTGTTTTACGATTGCCATTCATACCACCTGCCAGTTTCAGTACCTCTTTTCTCAATTGGAATAAGTCAGTGATGCACTGATGAATTTCATTTTCTACAGCACGTGACTGGCTGCCACCAGTGTTAAAATGCTTAGCAATCTGATTGAGATTCGATCCGATCTTTCCATACTCACTGACCAGTTTTCTGAGATCACGCATGTCTGCAACTACTTCAACTTGATGATTGATCTGTTTCTCTAAAAGAAGTTTTCTTAGATATTCAGATCGACTAATTGAAAAACATGTAGCACCTTGATCCAATAAATCCAGTTCGACATCTGTAAGACGTACTCCTATAAAATGTCTGCGATTTAATTCTTTATCTTTATTTTCTGTTCTCATACTCCTCCTTTCGCTGAGAATATTCCTCCCGCCGGGAGTCCACTTATTTCAATATCGGCTGTCCCTTCCAATGTTAGAAATAGTGCTGTGAACACCTTTAGGTGGAACCAACAGACGAATGAAACGTCTGTTATTGAGAGGGTATGGGGAGATCCCCATCAAGATAAATCCCATAGGATAACAGGATGCAAAATGGTAATACTGTTAAACATGGGTGGATCTTGCTCTTGAAAGATTTACCCTCTTATATAACGAAAGGCTCAGAGAAGAAAAAACAGGGTGAGATAGAAAAAAAGTGAAAAAACTGCTATACTATGATTTAGGATCACTCAAAAAAGCGATTTTGAGAATAGAGGTATAAAGAAAATGGTAAAATCAATCATGAAAGATATATTTTTTCTGGGACAAAAATCTGAGCCGGCAACAAAAGCTGACATTCAAGTTGGAAGAGATTTAATGGATACATTAGCTGCGAACCATGAAGGATGTGTGGGAATGGCAGCAAATATGAATGGTGTGAAAAAACGAGTTATCATCGTAAATATGGGATTTGTGGATGTGGTAATGTTTAATCCTGTATTAGTGAGGAAAGATTCGCCTTATGAAACAGAAGAGGGATGCTTGTCCCTTTCGGGAGTACGTAAAACAACAAGATACCAAACGATAGAAGTTGAATATTTGGATATGAATTGGAAGAAACAGAATTTGAAACTTGAGGGGTGGACCGCACAGATATGTCAACATGAGTTAGATCATTTGGAAGGCATACTGATATAAGTAGCGTAAAATTTACGGGAGAGATGGTTTATGAAATCGGAAAGAACAGATGAATTGTATAAGATTTTACTTAGCATAGGATATCCGAAAGACCTTTGTGCAGAGATAGCTTATAATATTTTGAATACAGATTATACAGCGACCAGGATGTTAGGATATTTGTATCGTTACACAGATCCTAGAATAGAAGATGTGATAGACGAAATGATTACAATCTTAAGTGACCGAGAAGAAATCATAAAGAAAAAAGAAATGGAACAAGCACAAACTGCTATAAATGAGATTTATAGAAATGGGCTGTGATATAAAATGTGAATAATAAAATAATTCGATGTGAATAGTGGTAATGGAAGATGATAGTTGCTGAAGCAAATACTTCGGTAACTATTTTTTTACTTTTTTTCATAATCACCCTGTAAAATACATGGATTTCCTTTCGTTATGTGAGAAGACAAATTGGGTTTCTTCTTAATTATAAGTGGAAAGGAATTTTATGAAATGGGTTTTGCAAGAAAAGATGTGGAAGCTACTAAGAAAATGGAAAAGAAATTCGTGAGATATCCAGAAGGTGCGGAGAAATATAGTTTGGGATTGACGAAATTTCAGGTCTTAGCAAAAGAGGCAAAGGCAGTCTATAAAATTGATAAAGTGGCTTTGGTTAATTGTGAGATATTTGAAAAATATTTGGAAACATTTCGAGAGTATTAAAATTTAAAGAGAGAAAAAGAGAGAAGAACTTCTATAATTCGCTACATTTTTAAATTGACTTTATGTCATACGGAAAGTATAATGTTGGTATAGTCCAGCGGTGATATGTCAAGTATAAATTGAAACTTTTTTGCAGACTTTTTC
>OAWV01000153.1_pt1 | contig 65315 bp, 50 predicted proteins | sample 1495551 | NCBI WGS metagenome assembly OAWV01 (sample SAMEA2580245, study PRJEB22360) | human gut metagenome | biome: human gut; feature: human-associated habitat; material: faeces | place: Denmark | collected 2008/2010 | reverse complement strand
TCACATCCACGCGCGCCGCAACGAGCGGCGCCGGGGGAGCCGCATGCGCGCGTCGGCCGTCTCCACGGCGGACAACGGCCTGTGGAATCCGCGCTCCCATTGTCCGGCGAACATGTCCGGATCGGCGCCGTCGTACAGGACGCCGCCGTCGCGGTCGATCACGGTGAGCCTGTCGACCAGCAGCGACGCGGCGACGGCGCGGACCGTGGCGGGCAGGTTCGCCACCGCGTTGTCATGCGCCTCCGCGGGCGTCCAACGCGCCGGCAATCCGACCGAACGGTCCCGGTAGTAGCGTTCCAGCATCGCCAGCCGCGACAGGACCGGCGGCACGGCCAGCGCGGCCCCATACGCGAGACGTCCAGCGTCCAGCATGAATTGAACGGGAACGTGGAACGGAGCCAAACGCCCTCCTGCGTGCGAAGCCAGTCGACGGGACCGGCCTCGCGGTAGAAGCCCGGGTTGGAAGAGATATACGGTCTGGTTGGTTTTCTTTCGATGCCGTCGTCCATGCCGGCCTCCATGCGTTCCAGAAGACTTTCCCGTCGATGGCGCCCGGTCCCGCGACGCATAGCCACATGGCATGACAGATTCGAGGAAACCATCCACGGCCGGCCCCAAGGAGAAACCCTACGTGCCCATCGAGCACCGCCCGCTATTGGGCGTGTCCGAAGCGGCCGCCCTGACCGGACTGGACGAGAAGATCGTCCGCCAGGCCATACGCCAAGGCGAGCTCATCGCCTGCTACGCCCATTCGTCGACCAAACGCATCCGCCGGCGTGACCTCGACGACTGGATCTCATCCCTGCCCGAACGGCCCCAATAGACGGGCCCGACGGATACGACACGGCCCCCGCATGGCTCCTTCGAGTCGTGCGGGGGTCGTGTCTTTTCCGGACGTAAGTACACCTTAAGTACACCTAGTACCTATACTGAACCCTGAAACGTAGTCGCCAGTAGGGCTCAGGGGTTATGCCCGTCAGATGTGGAAGTACAGCTCGTACTCCAGCGGGGTCGGGGCCAGACGAGCCTGGTCGATCTCGCCGCGCTTGATGCTGATCCAGGTATCGATCAGGTCGTCGGTGAAGACGTCGCCTGCGGTGAGGAAGTCGTGATCTTCCTCAAGGGCGTCCATGGCCTCAGCCAGGGAGCTCGGAACCTGCTTGATGCCAGCGTGCTCTTCCGGCGGCAGTTCGTACAGGTCCTTGTCGACCGGTGCCGGAGGCTCGATGTGGTTCAGGATGCCGTCCAGGCCTGCCATCAGCTGTGCGGAGAAGGCGAGGAACGGGTTGCAGGACGGATCCGGAGCGCGGAACTCGATACGCTTCGCAGCCGGGGAGGTGCCGGCCAGCGGAATACGGATGGCGGCGGAACGGTTACGAGCGGAGTACACCAGGTTGACCGGAGCCTCGAAGCCCGGGACCAGACGGTGGTAGGAGTTCAGGGACGGGTTGGTGAAGGCCAGCACGGAGGAGGAGTGCTTGATCAGACCGCCGATGTACCAGCGAGCCAGATCGGACAGACCAGCGTAGCCCTTCTCGTCGTAGAACAGCGGCTTGCCGTCCTTCCACAGGGACTGGTGGCAGTGCATACCAGTGCCGTTGTCGTCGGCGATCGGCTTCGGCATGAAGGTCGCAGCCTTGCCGGCCAGAGCGGCGGTCTCGTGGACGACGTACTTGTACTTCATCAGGTCATCGCCTGCGTGCTGCAGGGTGTTGAAGCGGTAGTTGATCTCCTGCTGGCCAGCGCCGGCGACCTCGTGGTGGGAACGCTCGAGGATCAGGCCGACCTTCTGCAGGTTGGCGACCATATCGTCGCGCAGATCCTGGGTGTGGTCAATCGGCGGAACCGGGAAGTAGCCCTTCTTGACGCGATTCTTGAAACCGATGTTCGGGGTGCCGTCTTCCTCAACGTCAACGCCGGAGTTCCACGGAGCTTCGATGGAGTCGACCTCGTAGAAGGAGCGCTGCATGGAGTTCTCGAAACGCACCTTGTCGAAGATGAAGAACTCGGCCTCAGGAGCGAAGGATGCGGTGTCGGCAATGCCGGTGGACTTCAGGTAGGCCTCGGCCTTGCCGGCGACCTGACGCGGGTCGCGGGAGTACGGCTCGTCGGTCAGCGGGTCGACGATGGAGAAGGCCACGTCAAGGGTCTTGTGCTTGCGGAACGGGTCAACGAAAGAGGTCTCAACGTCCGGGACCAGCTTCATGTCGGACTCGTTGATGGCCTGGAAGCCCTGAACGGAGGAACCATCGAACGGCATGCCGTCGGTGAAAGCGTCCTTCAGGAATTCGCTAGCCGGCACGGTGAAGTGCTGCTGAACGCCGATAAGATCGGTGAAACGGACGGAGACATACTCGATGCCTTCCTTGTTGATAAGGGCCTCGACGTCTTCCTTGGACTTGAGTTCGGTCACGGGACCGCTCCTTTCGTATGAGATATAACGGTATATATCGTAAAATAGCGCGTTTCGCCGGCTCGAAACTTGGGTTACGAGAATGTTTCGTGACTGTGGTCGACAATCGCGCAGGCGCGTTATTTCAACGAAACATCATTACAGAATGGAAACGGAGGCTATCGGGGGAGTAGGTAGAGATGTCCGCAACGTGGACAGTGGGTATTGACAGGTGACGTAGGTGGATGTAAGTGGACGCGATTATGAGACATATGACGAAGCCCCGGAACCGATTGAACGGATTCCGGGGCTTCTGTGCGATTTGGTGGTGTGCTGCCGATCAGCGACCGCGCATCGCGCGGCGGGAGATCTTCTGCGGGCGGTTCGGATCCATGCCCTTGGGGATGGCATAGCCCTTCTTGGCCTGCAGCGTGCGAAGACGATCGTTCAGCGTTTCCATCTCGGCCTTGGTCAGCAGGAAGCGACGGCGCGGATGAATTTTGGCGATCAGTGCGTTCTTGTGGTCCGTGGGCTCATAGCTCTTGGACTTGATCACCGTGCTACGCAGCTTGTCCAGTGGCACCTGCTTGGGGCCGTGGCCCACGGAGATGCGGTACACCGGAATGGAGGAGCCGGCGGTGACGCCCTTGATATCGTGTTCCTGACGATCCATCGCCTTCATGATGCGACCGTATTCGCCTTCGCCGATCAGGTAGATGCCGTTCATCGAAGTGCCGCGCCAGATGGCATCCTTGGTCTTCGGGTCGATCCACACCGGTTCCTGCGGGAAGTTAAAGCCGGCTTTCTGCATGTTGCTCAGCACGCCGATGGCGGCACCAGGCTTGCCGTCAATCTGCTTGTAGCCGACTGCATCCGCGCGGCGGGTGAGCATCATGGTGGCCAGTAGCATGCCGAGCATGATGGCGGTGATCATGGTGAAGATCCAGGTCAGCCAGGTCCACTTGGCAATCAGACCGATGATGATCATCACGACTACAGGCAGCAGGAAAGCACCGGCCTCAAGCCACGGCAGGGCCTTGTCTTCCTTAGCCGTGTACTTGTAGATCTGGATGATCTGCTTGATTGTGCTCTGCTTCTTCGGCTTCGCGTCCTTTTCCGCCATCACTTCTTCCTTTGTTGAGACGAAACACACTAGACAGCATCTTATCAGGTGCGCTGGTCCGAACTTGTTTGTGCTGGTTGGTCTCAGCGTGTGTGTAACGGCCGTCCGTCGGCCTTGAGCAGCGCCTCGCCGAGCGTTTCACTGAACGTGGGATGCGGGTGAACGAGGCGGGCTGCGTCGGCGAGCGGCACATGGTTGCCGACCAGCTGTTCGGCTTCGGCGATGATGTCGGAGGCCATCTGGGAGACCATGTGCACGCCGAGCACGCGCGGGGTGTCCGGGTTGGCCGCGTCGCAGCCGGAGACGATGGTCAGTGAACCGGCCGTGCCGCTCATCAGCATGCGCGCGTTCGCCAGCATCGGATAGTTGGTCTCCTTGATTTCAATGAGATCCTCTCTCGCCTGCGCCTGTTCGACGGTGAGCCCGACCGACGCCGCTTCGGGGAAGGAGAACACGATTTGCGGCACGGTGGCTTCGTCCACCGGCTTGGGATTGAGTCCGGCGATGGTCTCCGCGATGACGATGCCTTGCTCAAAAGCACGATGCGCCAGCGCGTGACCGGCCGTCACATCGCCCACCGCCCATACGCCCGGTTTGTCGGTGCGACCGTACGCATCCGTGGCGACATGTCCGTGGTCGTCAATCGTCACGCCCCATGCTGGGTCGGTGATCGGGTCACGCCCGATGGCGACAAGGGCGATTTCGCCCCAGACGCTTTGTTCGCCGTCCTGGCCTTCGCGCGTGTAGTGCACGGTGGCACCAAGGTTCGCGCCGGTGTCCACATGGGTGACGCTGGCGCGGGTGATGATGTTCACGCCATGACGTTTGAGCTCACGGGTCAGCGTGGTGCCGGCTCTCCGGTCCCAGGCTGAGAGCACACGGTCCTTGCGAATCAGCAAGGTCACCTTCGAACCGGCGGCGTTCCACATCGAGGCGAATTCAAGGGCGATGGCCCCGGCGCCGATAATCACCGCCGACGAGGGAAATTCGTTGACTTCCAGCGCCTGTGTGGAGTCGATGAGGGCGCCGGCGAACGGGTTGCCGGGCAATGGGCGTGGCTTGGCACCGGTGGCGATGACGATGTTCGTGGCCGTGAGGTCCATCGTGGGGCCGCTGGGCTCGGGGACATCGGCCTTGTGATAGGTGAGGATGTCGCTTTGGTCGGGGGAAGGGACGAGGTGGACGATGTGGTTGGAAGTTGCTGGAGCGGTCTCATCCGCATGGAACGCGGCATTGGCTCGGAACACGGTGATGCCGCGATGGGCAAGCAGTCCGGCCAGTCCTCCCACCATCGTCTTGACCACGCGCAGGCGATAGTCGCGCAGCGTGCCGAAGTCGATGCCATTCACCGAGGCGTTGACGCCGAGCTCGGCCGCACGGTGCACGGTGTCGATGGTGTGGGTGGCGGTGATGAGCGCCTTGGAGGGGATGCAGCCACGGTTGAGACATGTGCCGCCTACGGTGGCGTCACGCTCGACGAGTGCCACTTTCATGCCGAGTTCGGCGGCGCGCAAGGCCGTGGAATAGCCGCCGGGGCCGGCCCCGATGATGACCAGATCAAACTGTTCGCTCATGATTGCCTCCTTGATACATATAAGTATGGCTCCCACGCTAGGGAGCCATATGCGGCTATCGCCGCCACTTCGCCTAAAAACAGTCCACTGGACTGTTTTCTTTACGGCTCAGCCCCTCAACGAGGGGAGCCAGAGTATATATGGACATCAGTCTGCCGGCCAGTGACCGCGCTTCGGGTAACGCGGCTTGGGAAGCCTCCAACGACGCATCTGAATCGAACGGCTCCAAGCGTAGGAGAAGGAGCGGGAGCCCTTGGACACGGACTGTTCGCCGTACTTGGCGATGAGCTTGGCCTTGAGCTTGCGCCACATCAGCCATACGTCGATGATCACGGCAATCAGGTAACCGTACATAAGCGCCATCATGATGATGGAAGCCCACTGGTTCTGCATCAAAGAAGTGACGAACATGGAGACGATCAGAATCGCGAAGGCCACCGGGATGAACCATTCGCCAAGGTTGAAACGGGCATCCACATAATCACGGATGTAGATACGCCAAGGCAGGCGTTCCGCCTTGGGCATGTGGTTGATATCGCCCTTCTGCATCGCCTCGTACTCGGCGTTCTCCTTCTCACGCAGACGGGCTTTGGCGGCCTTGGCGCTGGCCTTGCGGTCCACCGGAACCAGCGGACGGATACCGGCGGCCTGAGCCTGCTTCATCTTCGGGGTAGGACGGCCTTTTTTCTCAGAAGGATTGGCAGCCTTCTTCGGGGCCTGCTCAACAGGAGCTTGGGCCTCTTCTTTTTTCTTAAACGGATTCCATGTCATGCTTTGAGGTTACGGTGACGTTCAGACACTTGTACACTGGCGCAGCCATTGCAATGACGCCGCTCACACACATATATAAAGGAGGACCATCATGACAACGCTCACCGCTGACGAGATTCGTTCGCGCGTCGAAACCGATTGGAACCGCATAGTCAAGGTGCTGGCCGAAAAGGTCGCGCTGCAGTCGATCTCCGCCAAGGGCATCACCGCCGAACATATGAAGCGCTCCGCTGAATTCGTGGCAGACGAACTGCGCCTCGTGGGTGTGGATACCAAGGTGGTTCAGGCTTCCAATGCCGACGGCACTCCGGGCGCATGGGAGGTCATCGGCTCGCATATCGTTTCTCCGGACGCCCCCACCGTGCTGCTCTATGCCCATCACGACGTGCAGCCTGTTCCGGACCCGGCCGAGTGGAACACCGACCCGTTCGTGGCCACCGAAATCGACGGCCGCCTCTACGGCCGTGGCTCCGCCGATGACGGCGGCGGCATCGCCATCCACTCCGGTGCACTGAAGGCCCTGGGCGACGACCTCAACGTCAATATCAAAGTGTTCATCGAAGGCGAAGAGGAGATGGGCTCGCCAAGCTTCATTCCCTTCATCGAGGCTCACCGCGACGAATTCGCCGCTGACGTGATTATCGTGGCCGATTCCGGCAACTGGTCGGCGGACATTCCTTCTTTGACCACCTCGCTGCGCGGCAACACCTGTGTGGACGTGACCGTGCAGAGCCTTGAGCATCCGGTGCACTCCGGCCAGTACGGCGGCCCGATTCTCGACTCCAATACGTTGGCCGCCATGCTCATCGCTTCCATGTATGACGAGAACGGCGATCTGGCCGTACCCGGCGTGACCGCGGAAGAGCCGATCGGCGGTTTGCAGCACGACCTTGACGAAACCACCGTGCGCGAGGATTCTGGCGTGGTGGCCGGTTACGAGTTCGCCGGCACCGGCTCGCTGGCCTCACGCCTGTGGACCAAGCCGTCCGTGACCGTGATCGGCTTCGACGCCCACCCGGTCGAGGGATCCTTCAACGTGATCGCCCCGGAGACCCGCTTCCGTCTGTCGCTGCGCACCGCGCCCACCCAGCACCCTGAAGAAGCGCAGGAAGCACTGGCTGCATTCCTCGAATCCCACGCGCCGTTCGGTGCCAAGGTCACTGTCGAACGCGGCGAAAACGGCATGGGCTGGGCCATGGATCCGACCGCCGTGGCCACCAAGGACGCGCTGGAAGCCATGACCGAGGCCTTCGGCGTTGAGCCCATCAACAAGGGCGAAGGCGGCTCCATTCCGTTCATCCCCGAACTGCAGCGCATTTTCCCCAACGCTCAGGTGCTGGTCACCGGTCCCGAAGACCCGAAGGCCAACGCCCACAGCCCCAATGAGTCCATCTCCCTGCCCGGCCTCAAGAACAACGTGATCACCGAGGCTTTGCTGCTGGACAAGCTCGGCAAGTAGCCGAACCGCATCGGTAATGGTAGTGAGCCGCCGTCAGGTAGGTCACAGATGTGGCTATTGCCTTTGACGGCGGCTTGCTTTATAGTCGGGAGTTGACACGGGAGCTGCCGTTGGGCGGCTGAGAGGAGACTCATAGTCTCGACCGATGGAACGTGACCGGATAATGCCGGCGCACGGAAATGTCGCTCTTACCCACCCGTGCCTGAACCAACCCGCGCGTGGACACGAACATGTGCATTATGTGCGTACATATATCCATGTATGTTCGGCCTGCGTGCGAGCAGAAGAAAGGCACATTCATGACTGAAGCTGTGGCCAAAGCCAATTACAAGTGGCGCGTCGTCGATATCGTCGTCGCCGCAATCATCGCCGTCGCATCCGGCGTCATTTTCTGGGGCTGGGACATTGTCTGCTCCGCCCCGCTGGCCCTGTTTGAAGGCGTGACCCCCGGTTTCGAGGGTCTGCTCAACGGATTCTGGCTGTTCGCCGGCCCGCTCGCTGCAATCATTGTGCGCAAGCCCGGTGCCGCACTGTTTGCCGAAACCCTCGCCGCCTTCCTTGAGCTTACGCTGGGCAACCAGTGGGGCGTCGGCGGCTCGCTGATCGTCGGCATCATCCAGGGTCTGGGTGCCGAAATTGCCTTCGCCGTCTTCGCTTGGAAGAAGTGGAACATCGGCACCACCATCCTGTCCGGTGCGCTCGCCGGCGTGGGCTGCTGGGCCTACTACTGGGCCACCAACCCGGGCTGGAACGGCCTGCGCGTCACTTGGTATCTGGTGGGCTCCATCATCTCCGGCGTCGTGATCGCCGGCGTGGTGGTCTGGTACTTGTCTCGTGCGCTCGCCGTCACCGGTGCTCTGGAGCGTTTTGAATCCGGCCGCAGCAAGGCGCGCGTCTGATGCAGATTAATCCGGCTGCGGTAGAGGCCAGCGGCTGGGGATGGCGGCACGCCACGCGTAAGGACTTCGCGTTGCGTGCCGTCGATTTCACCATCCGGCCAGGTGAACGTGTGTTGCTGCTCGGTGCTTCGGGCGCGGGCAAAAGCACGATGATGGCCGGTCTCGCAGGCGTACTTGGCGGCGATGAGGAAGGCGAGCAGGAGGGCTCGCTCACCATCGATGGCGTCGATGCGCGCGAGGCGCGAGGTCGCGTGGGACTGGTGCTTCAGGACCCGGACTCGCAGATCATTCTTGAACGACTGGGCGATGACGCGGCCTTCGGCTGCGAAAACCTCAACGTGCCGCGCGAGGAGATTTGGCAGCGAGTGCGCGAATCATTGGATATGGTGGGACTCGGCGGCCTCAAACTGGACCGGTCCCCCCGCCATCTGTCCGGCGGTCAGCGTCAACGTCTCGCGTTGGCCGGCGTGCTGGCTATGAAGCCCGGTCTGCTGTTGTTGGACGAACCGACCGCCAACCTCGATCCCGAAGGCGTGGTCGAAGTGCATGACGCGGTCAAAAAGGTCATCGAGGCCACCGGACAGACCATGGTTGTGGTCGAACATCATATCGATGTATGGCTCGATCTGGTCGATCGCGTGATTGTGCTCGGCCGACCCGATGCAAGTTCGCCCACGGGTGCGGTCATTGCCGACGGCAAGCCGGACGAGGTGTTCGCCGAGATGGGCGACGTGTTGGCCGCCGGTGGCGCGTGGGTGCCGGGCCGTGCGATTCCCGATTACTCACCGAAGCAGGAGTCTGCGCACGATGCGCCGGTGCTCAGCACCGAGAACTTAAGCTTTGGCCGTGGGGCCGCTCTTGGCGTTGGTATCAATCTGGATTTTTATCCCGGCGAAGTAACGGCTCTGATGGGTCCGAACGGCGCGGGCAAATCGACCTTGGCCTTGACCTTGGCCGGGCTACTCAAGCCTATCGCCGGCAAGGTGCTCATCGCCGACAACCTCAAGCCCGCGCATGCCGGGCGTGAGCCGATCGACTGGAAAAGCAAGGAACTGCTGGGCCGTATCGGCATGGTGTTCCAGGAGCCCGAACACCAGTTCGCTGCCAACTTTGTGCGTGACGAGGTATCCATCGGCCCCAAGTCGATGGGGCAGAGCCAAGACGAGGCTTATCAGACCGCCGACCGCATGCTTGAGCAGATGAATCTCACGCGCTTCGCCAAAGCCAACCCGTACACCTTGTCTGGCGGGGAGAAGCGGCGACTGTCCGTGGCCTCCATGCTGGCCGCCGCACCCAAAGTGTTGGTGATGGACGAGCCGACATTCGGACAGGATTTCAGTACGTGGAATGAAATGGTCAAGCTGATCGCCGCCATCCGCGACCAAGGCTCGTGCGTGATCATGGTGACGCACGATGAGGCGCTGGTGGATGCGCTGGGCGCACGACGCGTGATGTTCGAGGAGGCGAAGGCATGAGTGACGTGGTAACCGTCAGCCCGCAGGAAACGCGCGTGGAGCCGGTCAAAGCCTCATCGCCCTCATGGTTCATCGCGCGCATCAACGCGGTCAGTCGCATCATCGGTGCGCTGCTGCTGTGCATTCCGATGTTCATCAGTCTGGATGCGGTATCCGCATCCACGGCGCTCGGCATCGAATTCGTGCTGCTGTGGATTGGTGGCGTGGCTCCGTGGACCGTATGCCGTAAGACCTGGCCGGTATGGATCGCCGCCGCCGGCAGTTTTATCTCCGTGTTCCTCTACGGCCGCACCTCGGGCGAGATCCTGTGGCAGGGTGGCTGGATTGTGATCAGCGAGGGATCCATCAATCTGGCCATCGCCACGGCTATCAGGGTGGCGGCCATTGCCGTACCCGGCGTGATTCTGGCCTTGGGCCTCGATCCCACTGATTTGGCGGACGGTCTGGTTGAGATTCTGCACTTCTCACCGCGATTCGTATACGGCGGATTGGCCGGATTGCGCATGTTTACGCTGCTGCAGGAAGATTGGCGCGCACTCGGCTTGTCCCAGCGTTCGCGCGGCCTTGGTGACGGTAACGCCATCGCCCGTGCCCTCTCCCAAGCGTTCGGACTGCTGGTGCTCTCCATCCGGCGTGCCACCAAACTTGCCACCGCCATGGAAGCGCGCGGCTTCGGCTCCGGCGCCCCACGTTCCCAAGCCCGCATCTCGCGTCTGAAGCCTATCGACTGGATCTTCTACGTCATCTGTCTGGCCGTCCCGCTGGCCTCCATAGGCGTAGCCGTCGGCACCGGGAATTGGCACTTCGCCTTTCAGGGTGTCTGAAAGGCGGCAGACTGGCACAGTGCCTTTCAGGGTGTCTGAAAGGCGACAGATTAGCACAGTGCCTTTCAAGGTGTCTGAACGCCTTATGATGCCCCCGCTGGCGGGGGCTGTCGGCGTAGCCGACTGGGGTGGTTCCAGCCTCGACCACCCTCAGTCTCGCGACTGACGTAATGACCCGGCAGTAGGGTAGTGGCTATGCCCATCAACGCCCAGATTCTTGATAATCCGAAATCCGACCGCGTGCGCCGCATCGCCGATCTGACCCGCGCCAAAGGCCGCGAACGTTCGGGCCGTTTTCTTATCGAAGGCCCGCAATCCGTGCGCGAGGCCGTCACTTGGCGGCCGGACGTGGTGCAGGACCTGTATGTAGAGGTTTCGCAGGCGCTGGAACATCCGCGTATCATCTCCTCCACGTTGGAGAAGATCGTCGAAACCTCGCAGGATGCCACGATTTATGTGCACTACTGCACCGGCGACGTGATGCGCCGCATCAGTCCGGACGCCCAAGGCATCGCGGCCGTCGGCAATGCCGAGTCCATGCACGCCGGAGCCGATGACGTCGAACTTGGCAAGAACGGTCGGGCCCCGCAGATTGCCGCCTTCTGGCAGGTGCGCGACCCGGGCAACGCCGGCACCGTGATCCGTGCGGCCGATGCGGCCGGCTGCGACGCCGTAATCTTCGTGGACGACTGCGTGGACGTGCTGAATCCCAAGGTCATCCGCTCCACCGCAGGCTCCCTGTTCCATCTGCCGGTACTCGCCATGAGCACCGACGAATTCTTCACCTGGACAGGCGACCATAATATGGACGTCTGGGCCGCCGACGTATACGGCACCGAAGAACGCAAGCCGGAAAGCCTGCCCGCAGTACTGGCGGACAAGGCGGCGGTCGAGGCTCCGAAAGCCGTGCTGTTCGGCAATGAGGCGCGTGGCTTGGAACCGGACATCCTCACGCGCTGCGGCCGCATCGTCTCCATCCCGCTTTATGGCAAGGCCGAATCGCTGAACCTCGGCACCTCGGCCGCGGTGATGCTGATGTCGCTGTCTATGTCGGGTCATGTTGAAAGAATGTGAAACCGGTAAAAACGCTGTGAAACGCTGAGAAAACATCAGACGAAAGGGTTCTCGTGGCAGAACAAATGGTGTTCGACGCCGACCAGGTGACCGCTGAGGTTGCCGAGGGCATCGAGAAAATCCAGAACGCCTCCAACCTGGAGGAGCTCAAGGCCATCAAGACAACGTACGCAGGTGCCGATTCGGCGATGACCAAGGCCAGCAAGGCCATTGGCTCCCTGCCCGCCGACCAGAAGAAGGAAGCCGGCAAGCTCATGGGCAAGCTGCGCGCCGACTTCGGCCGCGCCTATGGTCCCAAGGAGGTCGAGCTCAAGGAAGCCGCCGAGAAGGCCGCGCTTGCCGCCGAAACCGTGGATATGACGCTGCCGGTGAGCCGTAAGCCTCTGGGCGCCCGTCACCCGCTGCCTAAGCTGATGGAGGACGTCGAGGACTTCTTCATCTCCATGGGCTGGCAGATCTCCTCCGGCCCGGAAATCGAAGCCGAATGGTACAACTTCGACTCCCTGAATTTCGGCCCGGACCATCCGGCCCGCCAGATGCAGGACACCTTCTACGTCAAGGGCAATCAAGCCAAGGACGCCGCCGGTTTCGTCGGCTCCAACATGGTGGTGCGTACGCAGACCTCCTCCGATCAGGTCCGTGCCCTCCTGACCCGTGGAGTGCCGCTGTACATCGCGTCCCCGGGCCGCGTGTTCCGCACCGATGAGCTGGACGCCACCCATACTCCGGTGTTCCACCAGTGCGAAGCCCTCGCCGTCGACAAGCACCTGACCATGGCCGACCTGAAGGGCGTGCTGGACAAGCTCGCCGTCGCCATGTTCGGCCCTGAAGCCAAGACGCGCCTGCGCCCGAGCTACTTCCCGTTCACTGAGCCGAGCGCCGAACTCGACCTGTGGTTCCCCGACAAGAAGGGCGGCCCCGGCTGGCTCGAGTGGGGCGGCTGCGGCATGGTGAACCCGAACGTGCTGAAGTCCGCCGGCATCGACCCGGACGTCTACACCGGTTTCGCCTTCGGCGTCGGCATGGAGCGCACGCTCCTGCTGCGCAGCGACATCAACGACATGCACGACCTGGTCGAAGGTGACGTGCGTTTCGCCGAACAGTTTGTGATGGGGGAGTGATTCAGCCATGCCTATGATCGATATCGATTGGCTCAAGGACCATGTCGAGGTTCCCGAAGGCCTGACCTACGAACAGCTCGCCAAGGACCTTGTCAAGGTGGGTCTTGAGGAAGAGGAGATTCACTCCTCTCAGGTGACCGGCCCGATTGTGGTCGGCTACGTGGTCGACGCCACCCCCGAACCGCAGAAGAACGGCAAGACCATCAACTGGTGCCACGTGGACTGCGGCGACGAATGGAACGAGACCGACGAAGACGGCAACAAGGTGCCGCGCGGCATCATCTGCGGCGCGCCCAACATGAAGGCCGGCGAAAAGGTCGTCGTCACCCTGCCCGGTGCCGTGCTGCCCGGCGACTTCAAGATCGAACCGCGCAAGACCTACGGCCACATCTCCAACGGCATGTGTGCCTCCGAACGTGAGCTGGGTCTGGGCGACAACCACAATGGCATCATCCTGCTGCGTCAGTATGGCTTCTCCGAGGCTGAATACGAGGCTCTGAAGCCTGGTCAGGACGCCATGCACCTGCTGCACCTCGACCAGCCTCTGCTTGAGATCAACATCACCCCGGACCGTGGCTACACGCTGTCCTACCGTGGCGTGGCCCGCGAATACCACCACTCCACCGGTGCCGCCTACACCGATCCGGCCGTGGCACTCAACGAGAAGGCCCCGGAACCTGCTGACTACCAGCCCGGCACCCCGGTGGACATCGATGTTGAAATCGACGATAACAATCCGATTCACGGCGTGCCCGGTTGCGACCGCTACTACGCGCGTATCGTCAAGGACTTCAATCCCAACGCCCACACGCCCAACTGGATGCGCCGCCGCCTGATCCGCGCCGGCATGCGCTCCATCTCCTTGGCCGTGGACGTGACCAACTACGTGATGCTTGACCTCGGCCAGCCGATGCACGCCTACGACCTCGACAAGCTCGAAGGCCCGATTGTCGTGCGCCGCGCCAACGAGGGTGAGAAACTCACCACCCTGGACGGCAAGGAACATGACCTGAGCGTCGAAGATCTGCTTATCACCGATTCGCCGAACGGCGAACGCGGCTCGCGCATCCTCGGCCTTGCCGGTGTGATGGGCGGCCTGTATGGCGAAGTGACCGCCGACACCAAGAACATTCTTCTGGAGGCCGCGCACTTCGATCAGGTGACCATCGCCCGTTCGGCCCGTCGCCACAAGATTCCATCCGAGGCCTCCCGCCGCTTCGAACGTGGCGTCGACACCGCGCTGCAGCCTGCCGCCACCCAGATGGCCGCCGAACTCATGGCCAAGTACGGCAACGGCGAGCCCAGCGAACACCCGAACGACGTGAACAACACGCCGCGCGCCAAGGCCATCCACTTCAAGGCCTCCGAAGTGGCCCGCGTAGCCGGCCTCGACGTGGACATCAACCGCATCTCCGACATCCTGACCGACATTGGCTGCACGGTGGCCGGTGGCGGCAACGGTGAGTTCGCCGTAACCGCGCCGAGCTGGCGTCCGGACTTGAACGAGCCGTGCGACCTGGTCGAGGAGATCGCCCGACTGGTCGGCTACGACCAGATTCCGATCACCGTGCCGCCGGCACCGGTCGAGGGTCTGGTGGGCCTGACCCCGGACCAGCAGCGTCGCCGTCGCGTGGCGGACGAGCTCGCCGAGTTCGGCATGGTCGAATCGCTGAGCTACCCGTTCGTGGGTGACGACGATTACAAGGCCTTCGGCTTCGACCCGGAAGCCACCAAGAAGGTCAGCGTCGAGATCGCCAACCCGCTCTACGGCGACCGTCCGTACCTGCGTCGCGAGATTCTGCCGACCCTGGCCACCACCGTGCAGCGCAACATCCGCCGCGGCATCGAAAACGTGTCCCTGTACGAGCTCGGCCACGTCTACCTGTGGGATCCGAACGCGCCCGCCATCCCGGCACTGCCCGGCGGCGTGCGCCCCACCGACGAACAGCTCGCCGCGCTTGACGCCGGTCTGCCCGAACAGCCCGACCATGTGGCCGGCATCCTGACCGGTCTGGCCGAGGACGACGGCTGGATGGGTGGCAAGCGCCCGGTCGACTGGTCCGACGCCGTCGAGGCCGTGCGCCGCATCGCCGGCCGTATCGGTGCCGCAATCGAACTCGACCAGCCCGCCGCCGACGATGTGCCAGTCCAATGGCACCCCGGCCGCGCCGCCCGCGTCATGGTGGGCGACGTCTTCACCGGCTGGGTTGGTGAACTGCACCCGCGCGTCAACGAGGCGCTCGGCTTCCCGGCCCATTCCGCGGCCTTCGAGCTGAACCTCACCGCGCTGTTCGCCACGCTGACCGGCAAGCCCGTCCAGGCCAAGCCGATCTCCACGTTCCCGCCGGTCAAGCAGGATTTGGCCTTCACCGTGGACGAGACCGTGACCGCAGGCCAGCTTGAGAACGTGATTCGCAAGGCCGTCGGCGCGAACCTCGAATCCATCGAACTGTTCGACGTGTTCACCGGCGAACAGGTGGGCGAGGGCAAGAAGTCCCTGGCCTATGCGGTGGTGTTCCGTTCGCCGAGCAAGACGCTGTCCGCCGAAGACAGCGACGCCATCCGCAAGGCCATCGTGGCTGAGGCCGCCGAAATCGGCGCCCAGCTGCGCGCCTGACCCAACCAATCATCCGAATCGAGGAGCGCCATGAGCCAAGCGGAGCAGGACAAGCCGAAATACGGGCAGTACCAGCAGCCTGAATATGGTGCTATGTCTGGCCAATACGGGCCGAATTACAACCCGTATATTTATGGCGCTCCCGAGCCGGATACTAAGAAGGATTCCGCCGCAGCCGCTGGCGATAACGGTGGCGCGGCACAATCTCAGCAGGCTGGCCAGCCGTATGGTCAGCAGCCGGCGTGGCCCGGCAATCAGCAGGCGGGCGGCTGGCCGTACGCTCAAGGCGGCCAACAGTCCGGTCCGGGCGCATATCCGGGCGGGTACCCGGGCATGCAGGGCCAGCCGTATGGTCAACAGCCGAACGGTCAGCCTCACCAGCCGCATTATTACCACGGCATCGACCTGAACGATCCAAACCAGAACCCACTCTACGGGCACTGGGATTCGTATGCGATCATCTCCTTTATCCTCGCCCTGTTCTTCCCGGTGCCAGTGCTCTCGGCACTGATGGGCGCGGTGGCAATGTGGCGCACGCGCACTTTCCATATGAAGGGCTTCGGTTTGGCCGTGGCCGCCGTGGTAATCAACGTGCTGTACACCATCGCCGTCATCTGGATGGCCTTCAATGGCTATGACGCCATGAGCCTTTACCAGGAAGCCCTCCAGCAACTGACCGGCGGCACCGGCTCCTCCTCCGACTCCATCTCCGCATAAGTAGCGTTCACATACCAACACACCCACTGCATAAATATGCAATAGTCTGCATAATCGCGTATACTCATCCGAAGACACATCAGTGAAAAGAGATGAGTATGGCGAAATATACAGTGGCCGTGGCCGGTGCCACGGGCTATGCCGGCGGTGAAGCGCTGCGCATTCTGGCCGCGCACCCCGACTTCGACATCACCTGCGTGGCAGGCCATTCCTCAGTGGGGGAGTCGATGGCCAAGCACATGCCGCATATTCCCCAACTGGCCAATCTGGTCGTTGAAGATACCACGCCCGAAGTGCTGAACGGGCATGACGTTATCATCCTCGCACTGCCGCACGGTGCTTCGGGCAAGCTCGCCTCGCAGCTCGATCCGAATGCCGTGGTTGTGGATTTGGGCGCCGACCATCGCCTCGAAGAACAGGCCGCTTGGGATGAGTTCTACGGCGGCGATTTCTATGAGCATTGGACCTACGGCATGCCCGAGCTCATCACCGGCAAAGCTGCGGACGGCTCCTACACCCGCCAGCGTGCGGCGCTTCCTGGCACCAAGCGCATCGCAGGTCCTGGCTGCAACGTCACCGCCACCACGCTGGCCCTCCAGCCCGGCATCGCCGAAGGACTGGTTGAATCGCAGGATATCGTGGCCGATCTGGTCGTCGGATACTCGGGTGCCGGCAAGAATCTCAAGCGCACCAACCTGCTTGCCGCCGAGGCCCTGCAATCCGCCCTGCCGTATTCGGTGGGCGGCAAGCACCGCCACATTCCCGAAATCCTGCAGAACTTCGCCCACGCGGCCGGCAAGAGCGCGGCCGAAGCCAGCGAATTCACGCTCGGCTTCACACCGATTCTCGCCCCCATGTCCCGAGGTATCCTCGCCACCGTGTCCGCCCGCATGACGGACAAGGCCAAGACACTGAGTGATGAGGAGATTCGCGCCGTATGGTCCAAGGCCTATGAAGGTCAGGACTTCATGGTGCTGCTGCCCGAGGGCACGCTGCCCGCCACCGGCAACATCATCGGATCCAACGCAGCCCACCTGCAGGTCGTCACCGACCGCAAGGCCGGCCGCATCTACGCTTTTGCCGCCATCGACAACCTCAACCGTGGTACCGCCGGACAAGCGGTCCAATCACTGAACATCGCACTAGGCCTGCCGGAAGACGCGGGCCTGACCAAGATCGGAGTAGCACCGTGAGCGTTACATTTGCACAAGGTTTCTCCGCCGCCGGCGTGGCGGCTGGTATTTCATCCGTCGAAGGCAAGAAGGACTTGGCCCTCGTGGTCAACAACGGCCCGCTCGAGCGTAGATGCGCCTGGTCCCCCCCGACCCGTTCCTGTCCCCCCCCGGTGCAGTGGAGCCGTAAGGTCGTCGCCGACGGTCACGTCAAGGCCGTGATTCTGAACTCCGGCGGTGCCAACGCCTGCACCGGCGAGGCCGGTTACGCCCAGTCCGTCGCCACCGCGGAAACGGTCGCCGGGCTCATCGGCGCCGAACCGAATGATGTGGCTGTCTGCTCCACCGGTCTCATCGGTGAACTGCTGCCGTTGGACAACGTGCTGGCTGGTGCCAAGAGTGCCCATGAGGCTCTTGCCGCCACCGCCGAAGCCGGCACCGACGCCTCCCACGCCATCATGACCACCGACACCAAGCCGAAGACGGTCGAACTGACCGGCTCCAACGGCTGGAAGATCGGCGGCATGGTCAAGGGCTCGGGCATGATTGCCCCGCAGCTGGCCACCATGCTGTGCGTCATCACCACCGATGCGGTTGTCTCCGCCGGTCAGATGCAGGCCGCACTCGCTGTGGCTGCCGAACATTCGTTCAACCGCATCGACGTGGACGGCTGCATGTCCACCAACGACACGGTCCTGCTGCTCGCCTCCGGTGCCTCTGGCGTCGAACCGGACAAGGACGAATTCAACAAGCTGGTGCGTGAGGCCTGCGCATCCCTGTCCCGCCAGATCATCGGCGACGGCGAAGGTGCCTCCCACGACATCCGTATCACCGTCACCGGTGCCACCAGCGAAGACGCGGCACTTGCCTGTGGTCGTGCCGTCGCCGCCTCGAACCTGCTCAAGTGCGCCATCTCCGGCAACGATCCGAACTGGGGCCGCATCGTCAGCTCCCTGGGCACTGTGCCACCTGAAGTCGCGCCTTACGATTCGAACAAGGTGACCGTGGACGTCAACGGCGTGCGCATCTGCGAGAACGGCGGTGCCGGCCGCGACCGTAGCGAGGTCGACATGACCCCGCGCGAAGTCCACATTGACATCGACCTGAACACCGGCTCGGACGCCGAGGCCACCGTCTGGACCGACGATCTCACCCACGAATACGTCCACATCAACGCCGACTACGAAAGCTGACAAACAGCCCAGTGGGCTGTTTGTAGCAGCCGGCAGCGATAGCGTCGCCGGCGTCGCAGAAAAGAGAAAAATTGTCTACAGAATTGAAGGGACCTGGGTTCCATTTCGACGTGCACACCGATTTGCGCGCCGATCAGAAGGCAGAAGTGCTTATTGAAGCGCTGCCATGGCTGGAGGAGTTCGCCGGCCAGCGTATCGTCGTCAAATACGGCGGCAATGCCATGGTCGATGACCATCTGAAGCAGTGCTTCGCCGAAGACATGGTCTTTCTGCGTCAGGTGGGTCTGCACCCGATTGTCGTGCACGGCGGCGGCCCGCAGATTTCCCACATGCTCAAGGCCCTCGGCATCAAATCCGAATTCAAGGGCGGCCTGAGGGTCACCACCCCCGAGGCCATGGATGTGGTGCGCATGGTTCTGACCGGCAAGGTTTCACGCGAACTGGTAGGCCTGATCAACGCGCACGGCCCGCTGGCCGTAGGTCTGTCCGGTGAAGACGGCGGCCTGTTCTCGGCCATGCAGCGCAGGCCCATCATCGATGGCAAGTCCACCGATATCGGCCTGGTCGGCGACGTGGTTTCCGTCGATGCTTCGGCAGTCGAGGATCTGGTGGCCGCCGGTCGTATCCCGGTCGTCTCTTCCGTGGCTCCGAACGAAGAAGATGCCACTGAAGTGCTCAACGTGAACGCCGATTCCGCTGCCGCCGCTTTGGCTGCCGCTGTGGGCGCACACAAGCTCGTTATCTTGACCGATGTGGATGGTCTGTACGCCGATTGGCCGGACAAGAATTCTCTGATTGGCCGGATCGGTGTGGAAACCCTGCGCGATATGCTGCCGGACCTGGAATCCGGTATGCGACCCAAGATGGAGGCCTGTGTCAGGGCCATCGACGGTGGCGTGCCCCAAGCCCATATCATCGATGGGCGCAAGCCGCATTCGATTTTGAACGAGATATTCACCTCCGCAGGCATCGGTACCATGGTTATGCCTGATGAAGGACTGGAAATGAGGAGCTCTTATGGCTACTGAGCATGAGGAAAAACTAGGTACGGAAGACAGCAAGTGGCTGGGAGAGTACTCTCAGGTCCACATGAATGTGTTCGGTACGCCGCTGCGCGTCATGGATCACGGCCAAGGTGCCCACATCTGGGATGTTGACGGTAACGAATACCTCGATTTCCTGGCAGGCATCGCCGTCAATTCCCTCGGATATGCCCACCCCAAGTGGGTCAAGGCGGTTGCCGATCAGGCTGCCAAGGTGGCTCATATCAGCAACTATTTGGCTCCGGAGCCGCAAATTGAATTGGCATCAAAACTGGTCAAGCTGGCTGGTGCACCTGAAGGCTCCAAAGTCTACTTCGGCAACTCCGGTGCTGAAGGCAATGAAGCTGCCCTCAAGCTCGCCAAGCTGTATGGACGCACCTTGCCTGGTGCCCTGCCTTCCATCGGCGGCAAGCCCGCACGCATTCTCGCAATGACTCACGGCTTCCATGGCCGTACGATGGGTGCGCTGTCCGCCACATGGAAACCCGGTATCCGCAAGCCGTATGATCCGCTGGTGCCGAACATCGAATTCGTGCGCGCCGGCGACAAGGTCGCCCTGCACGACGCTTTTGCACAGACCGGTCTCGGTCGCTATGGCAAGGGTCCGGTGGCTGCTGTGATTCTGGAACTTATCCAAGGCGAAGCCGGCGTGCAGCCGTTGGGCGCCGATTACGTCAAGTTCGTGCGCGAACTGTGCGATATCAACCACGCGCTGCTTATCATCGATGAAGTACAGACCGGTATCGGACGTACCGGCAAGTGGTTCGCATTCCAGCGTGACGATCTGTCCGGCGGCGTGACGCCGGATATGGTGACTTTCGCCAAGGGCGTGGCAGGCGGATTCCCGATGGGCGGCATGATCGCTTTCGGCGAGAAACTTGCGGCTCTGTTCACTCCTGGTTCCCACGGCTCCACCTTTGCCGGCAATCCGCTGGGTGCGGCTGCGGGACTCGCCACTCTTGGCGTGATTGAAGACGAGAATCTGGTGGCCAACGCCGAAGCTCGCGGCGAACAGCTGCGCGATGGCATTATGGCCACCGGTAATCCGCTGTTCGTTTCCGTACGCGGTCGTGGTTTGCTGGACGCCGTCGAGCTCAAGCATCCCTGCTCCCACGCGGTGATGAACTACTGCCTCGAACACGGGCTCATCGTCAACGCGGTGGCTCCCAATGCGCTGCGTTTCGCACCGCCGCTGATTATAACCGCACAAGACGTGGATCAGGCACTTGCCATCCTCAAGGATGTGCCTACGGACCTGCCCGACGACTGATTTCTCTCCGTCACTGCCGCCCCACCGATCCAAGGAGATCATCATGACCCCAGAACTTCGCCACATGCTGCGAGATGACGACCTCAACCATGAGGAGCAGAAGCAGGTGCTCGAACTTGCCATCAAGTTCCACCACGACCGCTTCTACAAGCAGCCGTTCGCCGGTCCGCAGGCCGTCGCCGTACTGTTCGACAAGCCCTCCACCCGCACCCGTTCCAGCTTCTCCATCGGCGTTGCCGAGCTTGGCGGTTACCCGCTGGTCATCGACAAGTCCGGCTCCCAGCTGGGCCGTGGCGAGCCCGTGGCCGATACCGCTCGTGTGCTCGACCGCATGGCTTACGGCGTGGTGTGGCGCACCTTCGGTCAGGACCGCGTCGAAGAAATGGCCAAGTACTCCACCCATCCGGTGGTCAACGCCCTGACCGATGACTTCCATCCCTGCCAGATTCTCGCCGACTTCCAGACCATCGCCGAGCACCGAGGCGGCGTCGACAACCTGAAGAACCAGACCATCGCCTACCTCGGTGACGCGGCCAACAACATGGCCAACTCCTACCTGCTCGGCGGTGCCGTGGCCGGCATGGACGTGCGCGTGGCCGGCCCCCACGGCTACCTGCCCCGCCCGGACATCGTGGCCGACGCCAAGCGCATCGCGGCCGAGACCGGCGGCTCCATCCTGGTCACCACCGATGCCAAGGAAGCGGTGCAGGACGCCGATTGCGTGTTCACCGACACCTGGGTCTCCATGGGCGAGGAAGCCGAATACGCCATCCGTTCCAAGCCGTTCTGGGATTACCAGGTCAACACCGAACTTATGGCATTGGCCAAGCCGGATGCGCTCTTCCAGCACTGCCTGCCCGCCTACCGCGGCAAGGAAGTCACCGCTGAAGTGATCGACGGCCCGCAGTCCGTGGTGTGGGATGAGGCCGAGAACCGTCTGCACGCACAGAAAGCGTTGCTGACTTGGTTGACCGGCAAGGCCCGTGGAGACGAAAGCCTGCTCGCATGAGTGAAACCGGTCCGTCCCTGCAGCGCCCTGCCACCAGGGCGGCGCGGCTGAGTGCCATAGAACAGGCGCTCGCCACGCATATCATCACCTCGCAATCACAGCTGTCCAAAATCCTTATCGACGAGGGCATTGCGGTGACTCAGGCGACGCTGAGCCGCGACCTTGATGAGATGCACGCGGTGAAGACCCGGTTGAAGGACGGTACGGTGGCCTACGCGGTGGGTCGCAGCGTCGTTGCTTCAGAAGGTGAGGATGTAGGGGAGCGCGGTGAGGCACAGATGTCCCGCGTGCTGAACGGACTGGTCACCTCGGTGGCCGCCGCCGGAAATCTGGTTGTGGTGCACACGCCTTCCGGTGCCGCACAATACGTGGCCTCGGTGATTGACAGGCAGCCGATCGAAGGCGTGCTGGGCACCATCGCCGGAGACGACACCGTCATGGTGATTTGCACCAATGACGACACCGCCGTCTCCCGCTCCGACTGGCTACTAAGCCTCGCCTCCAAATGACCAACACGCCGTGCATAAATATACAGTCCTCTGTATATACTTGCATCAGTTTGTTTTTCAGACCTTGAACGAAAGGGAACCAATGGCAGATAACAAGCGCATTGTTCTGGCCTACTCCGGCGGTCTTGACACCTCCGTAGCCATCTCGTACCTGAAGGAGCGCACCGGCAAGGACGTCGTGGCCGTGTCCCTCGACGTCGGCCAGGGCGGCGAAAGCCTCGAGACCATCAAGCAGCGCGCCCTTGCCTGCGGAGCCGTCGAATCCTACGTGGTCGACGCCCGTGACGAGTTCGCCAACGAATATTGCATGAAGGCCCTCAAGGCCAACGCCATGTACGAAGGCGTCTACCCGCTGGTCTCCGCCATCTCCCGTCCTCTGATCTCCAAGCACCTCGTGCGCGCCGCCCACCAGTTCGGCGCCGACACCATCTCCCACGGTTGCACCGGCAAGGGCAACGACCAGGTTCGTTTCGAGGTCTCCATTGCCTCCATCGACCCGACGCTGAAGGCCATCAGCCCGATTCGCGACCTGTCCCTGACCCGCGACGTCGAGATCGCGTTCGCCAAGGAGCACAAGTTGCCGATCACCCAGACCGAGAAGTCCCCGTACTCCATCGACCAGAACGTATGGGGCCGCGCCATTGAGACCGGCTTCCTTGAGGATCCGTGGAACGGCCCGACCAAGGACTGCTACTCCTACACCGACGACCCGGCCTTCCCGCCGGTCGAAGATGAAGTCGTCATCGAGTTCAAGGAAGGTGTGCCGGTCAAGATCGATGGACGTGACGTCACCCCGCTGCAGGCCATCGAAGAGATGAACCGCCGCGCCGGAGCCCAGGGCATCGGCCGCATCGACCTCATCGAGGACCGCCTGGTCGGCATCAAGTCCCGCGAGCTGTACGAGGCTCCGGGTGCCGTGGCTCTGATCACCGCTCACCAGGAACTCGAAAACTGCTGCCTCGAACGCGAACAGCACCGCATCAAGCGCGACATCGACAAGCGCTGGGGCGAGCTGGTTTACGATGCGCAGTGGTTCTCCCCGGCAACCCAGTCGCTCAACGCCTTCATCGAAGACACCCAGAAGTACGTGTCCGGTGAGATTCGCATGGTCCTGCACGGTGGCCGCGCCGTGGTGACCGGCCGTCGTTCCGACTCCTCGCTGTACGACTACAAGCTCGCCACCTACGATTCCGGCGATACCTTCGACCAGAGGTCCTCCAACGGCTTCATCGACATCTATGGCCTGCCGTCCCGCGTGGCCGCAGCCCGCGACGTCAAGTTCGGCAACGGCATCGAGGTCCCGAAGAACACCGTCGAGTAATCATTTACTTTGGCTCCCCTCGTTGAGGGGCCGCGCCGTAAAGCAAACAGCCCAGTGGGCTGTTTGCAGGTGAGGTGCGAACGACAGTGAGCCAACAATCAGCAGCCGTCAGGCTGTCCGTAATTACAGGACGCTGTCGCCGCAGATGACTGAGGGGAGTACGAGCAAAGATTATGCTCGTGCTCCCCTCGTTTTTTTTTGCCGATGACGGAAGAAGCTCAGTGCTCTCCGTAATGAGTTCGGCAGACGGCTATTTCCAGGTTTTGAACATCGTTACCCGTAATGCGGTATACGATGCGGTTCTTTTCATCAATACGACGTGACCAGTATCCCTGACATTGCCGCCATGGAATACGAACAACTTGAATCCACCGGTATGTAGCCCAACGCTGATAGTCTGACAAGCAGTCTGATTTGTTTGCAATCCATGGTTTCAAGGAGCCTTCATGACTGAGAACAACGAACATCTGGCCCTGTGGGGTGGTCGCTTTACGTCCGGTCCGTCGCCGGAACTGGCCCGACTGTCCAAGTCCACGCAGTTCGACTGGCGCTTGGCCGACGACGATATCGCCGGTTCCCGCGCCCACGCCCGTGCTCTCGGCCGTGCGGGACTTTTGACCGCCGACGAGCTGCAGCGCATGGAGGATGCGCTCGACACGCTCCAGCGTCATGTGGATGACGGCTCCTTCGCCCCCATCGAAGACGATGAGGACGAGGCCACCGCCCTCGAACGCGGACTGATTGACATTGCCGGCGACGAACTCGGCGGCAAACTGCGTGCCGGACGCTCCCGCAACGACCAGATCGCCTGCCTGATTCGTATGTGGCTGCGCCGCCACTCCCGTGCGATTGCCGGACTCCTGCTTGACCTCGTCAACGCCCTGATCGAGCAGAGCGAAAAGGCCGGCCGCACCGTGATGCCGGGCCGCACCCACATGCAGCACGCCCAGCCCGTGCTGCTCGCGCACCAGCTCATGGCCCACGCTTGGCCGCTGATTCGCGACGTGCAGCGACTGATCGACTGGGACAAGCGCATCAACGCCTCCCCGTACGGCTCCGGCGCACTGGCCGGCAACACGCTCGGCCTCGACCCGGAGGCCGTGGCGCGTGAGCTCGGCTTCTCCCGCGTGACCGACAACTCCATCGATGGCACCGCCGCACGTGATCTCGTGGCCGAATTCGCGTTCGTGGCCGCCATGACCGGCGTGGACATCTCCCGCCTGTCCGAGGAGATCATCATCTGGAACACCCAGGAGTTCGCCTTCGTCAAGCTCGACGACGGCTATTCCACCGGCTCCTCCATCATGCCGCAGAAGAAGAACCCGGATATCGCCGAGCTCGCCCGCGGCAAGTCCGGCCGACTCATCGGCGATCTGACCGGCCTGCTGGCCACCCTGAAGGGCCTGCCCACCGCCTACGCTCGCGATCTGCAGGAAGACAAGGAGGCCGTGTTCGACCAGGTCGATACGCTCGAAGTGCTGCTGCCCGCCTTCACCGGCATGGTCAGGACCATGCACTTCGACGGCGACCGCCTGGAAGAGGAAGCTCCGACCGGCTTCGCGCTGGCCACCGACATCGCCGAATGGCTCGTCAAGAACGGGGTGCCGTTCCGCCACGCGCACGAGCTCTCTGGTGCCTGCGTCAAGCTCGCCGAAGGCCGCGGCCAGGAACTGTGGGATCTGACCGACAATGACTTCATCGAGACCTTCGCCGCGTTCCTGCCGGCCGACAAGGCTCCGGGAGTACGCGAAGTGCTCTCCAGCCACGGTTCGGTCGACTCCCGCAACGGCAAGGGCGGCACCGCTTACGGTCGCGTGCGCGAGCAGATCGCCGACGCCAAGGCCGAGGTCGAAGAACTCAAGCTCTTCCCCGCATCCACGTCGGATGGCTCCGCCTACAAAGCCCCCGGCACGTTCTAGTCCCAATGAAGCTCCCTCTGATGAGGGAGCTCTATTTTGTTGTTGTCACTGCAACGGCATACACTGAGAAACCGTAACGAACGGGAGCCGTGAGGCTGAGAGGAAGTCGCCAGACTTCGACCGGGGAACTTGACGCGGGTCATGCCGCCGTAAGGAATCGTTGTCGCAGATTTGCCGGGTTCTCCGATACAGCTTTCATTCCGTTTGCATAATTCAGCCGTGAGACGGTCGTGATGGAGCCAATACATCACAGCGGTCGAACGGTCGCATGATTGGGTTCATGAATGGGCGCACCACTTAAGGTACGGTTCGTTTCGTGCACCCTTTTTTACTATCTGAAAGGATATTATGCAGGTCAACGGAGAGCAGGTCACGCTCGAGACGCCGGTCAGCGTCGCCGATTATCTCGAAGCGCACGGATTCCGCGCCGAGCGTGTGGCCATCGAACTCAATGGTGAGATTATCCCGCGCGATAAGCGTGCCGACGCCATGCTCGACGACCAGTGCGTCATGGAAATTGTGCAGTTTGTACAGGGTGGATGAAAGGAAAAGCTATGAGCAATATTAATCCGGTTACTGAAGCATCTGTTGAGGCGACTCCGCTGCCGCCGCAGCCCGCCGTCACCAATCCGGTCGGCACCGCCGCGCCGATTCTCCCGGTGGAAGACAAGCCGCTGAACCTGGGCGGTCACGAGTTCCAGTCGCGATTCATTCTGGGCTCCGGCCGCTACGACCTGAACCTCATCAAGGCTACGGTCGAACATGCAGGCACGCAAATCGTCACCATGGCACTGCGCCGCGCGCAGACCACCGAGAACAGCGTGCTCGACTACATTCCCGAAGGCATTACGCTGCTGCCCAACACCTCCGGTGCGCGCAACGCCGAGGAAGCCGTGCGTATCGCCCGACTGGCACGCGAAGTGTGCCACACCGACTTCGTCAAGGTCGAAATCGAACACGAGACCAAGTACCTCTTGCCGGACAACGCCGAAACCATCCGAGCCACCGAAATGCTGGCCAAGGAAGGCTTCGTGGTCATGCCCTACATGTTCCCGGACCCGATTGCGGCCCGTCAGCTGGAGGAGGCCGGTGCCGCTGCCGTTATGCCGCTCGGTTCGTTGATCGGCTCCAATATGGGCCTGCGCATGCGTGACTTCATCGAAATCATCATCGCCAACGCGCATGTGCCGGTCATCATCGACGCTGGTATCGGCCGTCCGAGCCAGGCCTGCGATGCGATGGAGATGGGTGCGGATGCGGTGATGGCGTACACGGCCGTTGCCTCTGCTGGCAATATCCCGCTGATGGCTGAGGCGTTCAAGCACGCCATCGATGCTGGTCGTGCGGCGTATTTGTCTGGCCTTGGCAAAGTGACCGAGGGACAGGCTGTGCCGTCCAGCCCGACTACGGGGTATTTGCACTGACACTTTTATTAGCTCCCCTCTCTGAGGGGAGCTGGCCGCGTAGCGGACTGAGGGGAGATGGAAACATGGAGAAAACATGGCATTGACTGATGAACAGGTGGAGCGGTACGCGCGCCATCTGATTTTGAAGGGTGTGGGGGTCAAAGGGCAAAAGCGGTTGCTGGCCTCCAGCGTGCTCATCATCGGAGCGGGCGGTCTTGGTTCTCCGGCCGCCCTGTATCTGGCGGCGGCCGGCGTCGGCCATATCGGACTGGTGGACGGCGATGTGGTGGATATGAGCAATCTGCAACGCCAAATCATCCATACCACTGCACGTGTCGGAGCGCCCAAAGTGGAATCCGCGGCCACAGCCATCCGCGCGCTCAACCCGGATGTGACGGTTGATACCTACTACGAGCTCGTCGACGCGAGCAACATCGCCGGCCTCATCGAACCGTACGATCTGGTGATCGATGCCACCGACAACTTCGCCGCAAAATTCCTCATCAATGACGCCTGCGTGCTGGCCGGCAAGCCGTATATCCATGCCGGCGTGGTCGGATTCGCCGGTCAGGTGATGACCGTCATTCCCGGCGAAGGCCCCTGCTACCGCTGCATCTTCCGCGACCTGCCCGCCGCCGGTGAGATTCCGACCTGCAAGGAAGCCGGCGTACTGGGCGCGGTGGTCGGCGTGATCGGCAGTCTGGAGGCGACTGAGGCCGTCAAGCTGATTGCCGGCGTGGGGGAGCCGCTCGTGGCTCGCATGCTCACTGTGGATGCCCTGACCATGAATATTCGACGGGTCCCACTGCCAAAGCATGTGCCGGATTGCCCGGTGTGCGGTGAGCAGCCGACCATTACTGCTATTGATCCGGCCAACTATATTCAGCCGGCCTGCGCGATTTAGAGCTATGTGGTGCCCCTCCTTGAGGGGTGCCAAGATCAGAACGAGAGGGGAAGAACATGCCTATTGCTTTGCATAATGCGGTCGATGACGATGAGAGCAGTGAAGCATCGTACCGCCGCATCACGCCGGCGGAATTTGCCAAGCTCGACCCGAATACGGTCACGCTGCTCGACTTGAGGGAACCAGCCGACTTCGCCGCCCACCCGGTCGAAGGTGCCATCAATGCACCACTCGACCCTCTGGCCCATGTGCTCAAAACCGTGCCCACAGATCGAACTGTCGTAGTCTATTGTGCTCAAGGATGGTGGAGCGAGGAAGTAGCTGAAATCCTTGCCGATCGCGGCTACGATGTAGCAAGCCTCGATGGCGGTTTTCAAGGTTATCTCGACTATCTTGAAACCCACCACGATTAACGGTTCCCGTTGTCGTTCTTATGGATGAGTGTGCACGGACATATTTGTGCCCTACAATCGGTCACGGTATTACTCGATGGATTCTTGAATATCGCCGGGTAATCGTAATTCACAACAGGGGATTGCACTGAACCAACCCAAAACGGGAAGGACCGAAAATCGTGGGACATCTGCTCACCTGAACGCAGATTCAACGCCTGGTCGCCAAGCACGGCCGTGAGGTCATCGAGCATCGCCACATGCAGATCGAACGCTGCTGCTGCCAGCACGGCAATGTCACCACGTTCGAACATTCCGTGCGTGTCGCCTGCCTGGCTGTGTGGATGGCCGACCGCGCACACCTGTGGTACCGCGTCGACCTCAAATCCCTGATTCGCGCGGCCCTCCTGCACGATTACTTCCTGTACGACTGGCACGACTGGGATAACGGCGAACACCAGTGGCATGGCTTCACCCATGGCCACGCCGCCCTGGTCAATGCCCTGAAGGACTTCAAGCTCAACGATATCGAACGCAACAGCATCGAGAACCACATGTTCCCGATGACCCCGGTGCCGCCGCGCTATATCGAAGGCTATCTGGTCACCTTGGCGGACAAATGCTCCGCCACCGCCGAGACCTTCTCGTTCGACCGGTTCAACAAGCGCGCGTTGCCCGCCGCGAAGCCTTACGCCGAGATCGAAGCCCGTCGATGATCATCACACTCGAACATTATTTCCTCTGGTTTCTGTTCTACAGTTTCGTCGGCTGGATGTACGAGTCCATTCTCGTCTCCTGCCAACAGCACCGCTTGGTCAACCGAGGGTTCCTCAACGGCCCGCTGTGCCCGATCTACGGCACCGGCGCGATACTCGGCGTCGCCATTCTCGGCAACGTACATAACCCGATCATCATCTTCCTGATTTCGATGGTGGGCGCCACGATACTCGAATACACAACCTCGTGGGTCATGGAGCAGCTGTTCCACGCCCGCTGGTGGGATTACTCGAACTTCCGCTTCAACCTCCAAGGCCGCGTCTGCCTGCTGGGCGCGTTGATTTTCGGCCTCGGCGGCGTGGGCGTGGTACTTGGTTCGCAGCCATATGTCGAGCGGGTCACGGATATGATTCCGCTGCCGATGCTGCATACGCTGGTCACGGTACTGGCCCTGATCACCATCATCGACTTGGCGGTCACGGTTGCGGGCATGCTCGAATTCGAGCGGGTGCTCGATTCCGTCTCTCAGGTGGTGCAGGATGTGGCGGCACGCGCCGGTGGCACGTGGCAGTGGGGCTCCAGTGCGGTATCCGACAGGATGCGTGAGCTTTCGCAGGATACGGTTGAGCGTCTGCGCTGGGCCGTCAATGGCGTCATCAACGCACAGCAGAAGCGTATGCTCAAGTCCTTCCCGAAGTTCCAGGTGCCGGATCGTCAGGACATCATCGACTCTTTGCGCGAACTTATGGGCCCGCGCCGCTAGAATAAGGCGTTTTACTGAATCGCGCGGCTCGGCTGGTGTTCGGCACTGTCGCCATGTTCTGCGAAACTTGACTGTGCCCAATTGGGCAGTCTTATTCACAATTCGATAGGGAGAAGCGACAAGCTATGGCTCACGTCACCGACTTCAAGGAAGCGGGTTTCAACACCCTGCTTGAGGAACTGGAATGGCGCGGGTTGATTTCCCAGTCCACGGACCGGGATCGACTCGCAGAAGCACTGAACGGCGAGCCCATCACCTATTATTGTGGCTTCGATCCCACCGCTGCATCGTTGCATATCGGCAACCTCGTGCAGCTCATCAACATGCGTCACCTGCAGCTTGCGGGCCATCATCCGATCGCTTTGGTCGGTGGCGCCACCGGACTCATCGGCGACCCGCGCCAGTCCGGCGAACGTACGCTTAACCCGAAGGACGTGGTGGCCGGCTGGGCCGATCGCCTGAAGAATCAGATCGGCGGCATTCTGGACACCGAAGGCGCGAACGCCGTACGTTTCGTGTCCAATTACGATTGGACCGCCTCGATGACCGTCATCGACTTCCTGCGTGACGTCGGCAAGAACTTCCGTCTGGGCACCATGCTCGCCAAGGACACGGTCGCCCGCCGCCTGAACTCTGAGGAAGGCATCTCCTTCACCGAGTTCAGCTACCAGGTGCTGCAGGGCAACGACTTCCTCCACCTGTTTGACGAATACCACTGCACGCTGGAACTCGGCGGCTCCGACCAGTGGGGCAACCTCACCTCCGGCCTGGACCTGATCCACAAGGTGCGCGGTGTGGACGTCAACGTGTTCACCAGCCCGATTATCACCGATGCTTCCGGCAAGAAGTTCGGCAAGTCCGAGGGCAACGCCGTCTGGCTCGACGCCACGATGCTCAGCCCGTACAAGTTCTACCAGTTCTGGATCAACCGCCCGGACGTGGAGATGGAAAGCCTGCTGAAGGCGTTCACCTTCCTGCCCAAGGCCGAAATCGAACGACTGGTCGAGGAATCCAAGACCAACCCCGGCAAGCGCGAGGCCCAGAAGACCCTTGCCTGGGAGGTCACCAGCTTCGTGCATGGCGAGGCCGCTACCCAGGCTGCCATCGATGCTTCCGGTGCGCTGTTCGGCCGCGGTGGCAACCTCGAAGACATCGACGAGGAAATGCTGGAATCCGTGCTCGACGGTTTCAAGGTGGTCGACGAGAACGGCGAGCACGTCTTCCCCGTCTCCAAGCCCGGCGATCGCGTAATCGACGCCGCCCAGGCTGCCGGACTGTTCAAGTCCGCTTCCGAGGCACGCCGCGCCATCAAGTCCGGTGGCGTGTATCTCAACAACAACCGTATCGAGGATGAGGAGCAGGTGCTGGCCGAAGCCGACTTTCTGGCAGGCCGCTTCGCGCTTATCCGTCGTGGCAAGAAGGCGCTCGGCGCCGTGGAAAACCGTTAATCAACAACGAATTAAGGAAAACAAGTAATGGCAGAAGGTAACGAGCGTTCCGGCAAGTCTTACGGCGGCGGCCATAAGGGGTATGGCGATCGCCGACCGGGCAACCGCGGCGGCAAGGGTTTCAAGCCGCGCGGCAAGGGCGGTTTCAAGCCGCGTCATGATGGTGAGGGTTTCAAGCCGCGTCGCCGTGAGGATGGCGAGGGCTACGCGCCGCGCCGTGACGGTGATGGCGAGGGCCACGGCGTTTTCCTTAAGGCGACCGGCAGGCCGGGCGGCTTCCACAAGGGCGGCCGCTCCGGCTTCGGCGGCAAGGGCGGTTACCGCGGCAATGGTCCGCGCCGTGACGGCGAAGGCTTCAAGCCGCGCCGCGAAGGCGGCTACCGTTCCCACGAAGGCGAGAACGGCGAGAATCCGCGCTACCAGCACCGTGATAACGATCGTCGTGATTTCCGCCGCGATGGTGAGCGTCGCAGCTTCCGCCGCAACGACGACCGCCGAGATTTCCGTAGGGACGACCGTCGCGATGGGGACCGTCGTGACTTCCGTCGTGACAATGACCGTCGTGACTTCCGTCGCGATGACCGCAGGGATAACGATCGTCGTGATTTCCGCCGCGATGGTGAGCGTCGCAACTTCCGTCGCGACGACGATCGCCGTGATGGCGACCGTCGCAACTTCCGCAGGGACGACCGCCGCGATGATCGTCGTGACTTCCGCCGTGACGATCGCCGCGACAACAACCGTCGTGACGGCGAATTCCGCGAGTTTTCGCAGGAAGAGAAGCGCCAGTACCGTGAGGAGAAGCGCTCTGAATACATGAGGCGCCCGCGCCGTAACTCCGACGGCACGATGAGCTTCCCCTCGCAGAACCCGTACACCGACCGTCGTCCCGACGAGCCCAAGATGCCCAAGGGCATGGAATGGTCGATGCTGTCCAAGGATGAGCGCGAACGTCTGCGCGGCCTGTCCAAGGAGCACGCGGAGAACATTGGTCTGCACATCCTCGCCGCTTTCGCGCTGGAGGAGAGCGACCCCGAACTTGCCTTGGAGCACGCCAAGTGGGTGGCCCGTCAGGCCTCCCGCATCGACTTCGCCCGCGAGACGCTTGCGTTCGTGGCCTACCGTCAGGGCGACTACAAGCTGGCCCTGCGTGAGTTCCGCACCGCCTACCGTATGAACGGCTTCCTCGACTACCTGCCGTTCATCGCTGACTGCGAGCGTGGCGTCGGAGAGCCGAAGAAGGCCGTGGAACTGGCGCTGTCCGATGAGGGCAAGCAGCTGCATGGCGCTCCCAAGGTCGAGATGTTCCTGGTGTACGCCGGTGCCCTTGGCGATTTGGAGATGTGGGACAAGGCCATTGAAGTGGTTCACACCGTCGGCCGTTCCCAGGGGCTGCCGGGTGAGTACCGCATGCGTGCCGTGCAGGCCGAGCAGTACTTCCTTGAAGAGGCCGGCCGCAGCAAGGAAGCCGAGCAGCTCAACGACCTGCTGGACCGTCTTGAGGACCAGTATGCCGACGAGGAGATTGACGAAAACAGCGACGACGTGGTGATCGATCACGATCTCGAAGACATCACCGACGACTCCGACGTGCTCGAAAAGCTCGGCATCGATCCGGATGAGGCGCAGTACGCCCCGGATCCGGAGCAGGAATACGGCGATGAGGATGACGAGGCTGAAGACGGTGATGCCGAGTCTGATGAGGCCGACGAGACCGAGACCGATTCCGCCAATGACGCCGAGGCTGACGATTCCGCCGAATCCGCCGACTCCGACTCCACCGAACCCGAAACCGAAACCGAAACCGAGGAGTGAACGGCGTAATGACCCGTTTCCTCAAAGGCACCGATCGCCCGCTCGCCGAGGCCTATCAGCTTGCGCTGCTGGACCTCGACGGCGTGGTGTATCGCGGCAAGAATCCGGTCGAATACGCGGCCGATTCCATTCGTGCGGCCGAAGCCGCCGGCATGACCATCGAATACACCACGAACAACTCCTCGCGCTTCCAGCACGTGGTGGCCGACCAGCTCAAGGGCTTCGGCTTGGACGTGGAGCCGTGGCAGGTCATCACCTCTTCGGTGGTGGCCGCCCGTATGGTGGCCAAGGCGTTGCCCGCCGGCGCGCGCGTACAGGTATTGGGCGCCGAGCATTTGCGCGATGAGGTCACCCGCAACGGCCTGACCATCGTGGACGGTCCTCAGGACCGCCCGCAGGCCGTCATTCAGGGCTGGTATCCGGATATGACTTGGCAGATGATGGCCGATGCTGCGTTCGCGGTCGAGGCCGGAGCCACGTATTTCGTGACCAACCGCGACCTAACGATTCCTCGTGAACTGGGCATCGCCCCCGGTTGCGGATCGATGATTCGCGCCGTGATCACGGCCACCGGCGTCGAACCGGTCGTCTCCGCTGGCAAGCCGGAAGCGTACATGTACGATGAGGCCCGCGAACTGAACGCCGCCGAAGGCCACGATTTGGTGCCCAAGGAGGCGTCCATCGCCATTGGCGACCGCCTCGACACCGATATCGAGGCCGGTAACCGCGGCGACTACGATTCGCTGGCGGTGCTGACCGGTGTCACCAACCCGACCGAACTGATGCTGGCTCCGTCACACCTGAGGCCCACATTCATCGCCCCTGATCTGCGTGAACTCGGCGAAGCCCAACCGAAGCCGGTCCGCGATGAGAGCGGTACTTGGGAATGCCGCAAGGCTAGCGCTTGGTTTGAAAACGGCCAGGTACACGTCAGCGACCCCACCAGTATGGACGGCCTGCGCGCCGCCGTATGCGCCGCATGGGAAGCCGCCGACCAAGGCGCACAGCTTAGCGAGGCCACGGTACCGGTGTTCGCCATCGAGGCATAGTCCTATGCCTACGGATAGCGAACATGCGCCGGTCACCGAGCGATACCCCGAACTTGCGGATATCGATGAACAAGACAACGACCGCAAGCTTGAGACCTATCGCAACGTGCTGGAATCCTTACAACACGAGCTTGATAACAGCCGCAGCTAGCAGAGGTGATTCATTCTCCCGCCAGCGGAAGATGACGTGAAGTGCTGGATGGTGGCTCCATGCCGAGCCACCCCGTTGGTGGATGGTGGGCCGAAAGGAAGATATATGACCGAGCAGCATATCGATCCCGCGACTCCACTTGACCGACTTGACATGATGCTCGTGGCTTCGGGACTGGTCGAATCGCGGGCCAAAGCGCAGCGACTCATCAAGGCCGGGCATGTGCGCGTGGACGGCGAGACCATCACCAAGCCATCGTTCATGGTCAAAGCCGGGCACAGCGAACTCGCCGTGGATAAGGGCGACGACTACGTCTCCCGAGGCGCTTACAAACTCTTGGGCGCGTTCGAAACCTTTGCCGGCAATGGCCTTACCGGGCCGGAAGGCTTGGAATGTCTGGATATCGGTGCCTCCACCGGTGGCTTCACCGACGTACTGTTGCGCGGGGGAGCGGCCAAAGTCGTAGCGCTCGACGTTGGGCACGGCCAGCTCGACCCGCGCATCGCCAATGACGAGCACGTCATCGAAATGAGCGGCGTCAACATTCGCGAAGTAGAGGCCGACGACCTGCCTTACCGGCCGGTGATGATCGTTTCCGACGTCTCCTTTATTTCCCTGACCTATGTGATCCCGGTAATCGCGCGCATCGCGGCTCCCGGTGCGCAGATTGTGTTACTGGTCAAACCGCAGTTCGAGGTCGGCCGGGCAGGACTCGGCAAAAACGGCATCGTTGAAGATCCGGCATTGCGGGAGCGGGCATTACACGACGTGGTCGCCTGTGCTGAACAGCACGGACTTGACGTGGTGGCCACTGCCGATAGTCCCATCATCGGCACCCACGGTAATGAGGAATACCTGCTTTACGCTGTCTTGAGATGAATGCGTTGGCAGTCTCCGTTCACCAGCAGCACGCTGGAGGTACGGTCGATGCCTAGTGCGGTGGCACACGTGGCGCTTTCCACCGCACTGCCGTTGCGTAGCATGGCGGAGTCCGCCGTCAAAGTCCGGCATTGCAGATGGTTGGCTTCAACCGTGACGGCTGTGATATGGCGAACCGTGCTGCCATCCTCATACCCATCCATATCAAAACGGGAAAACATCGTACTGCGGAGTGGATGAACTTCCAGAGCCCTGCTGTTGACGTCATGACCCTTCAACACGCCGTTCAAGCGGACTGTCTGACCGCTAATATGACGGGTGCCTAGGGAGCCATTGACGGACAGATTTCCGGAACAAACGATATCGCCGTTGCATCGTAGTTTGCCGGTAAAGGTTATTTCATCGCAAATAATGTCGCCGCCGACTTCGATGTCGCCGCTGCCGCTGATGCTGGATACGCGAATATCACCATCACACCGCACAATGCCACTCTTGATGACCAGTTTGTCCCCTTCTATAACTGAGGCCTCGAGGGTGCTGGTCACAATCATGGTGTGAAAATGCGCGCCATCGGCAAGACGGGAACGTTGGTCCACTCCTATGGTGCCGTAGACTCCTTTGCCTATCAACGTGCAATTCTGCGTATGCTTGCCCATGATGATAAAGCCCCCTCAATATGGACGTACAGCTTTATGGCTTATTGCCCCAATAATGAGCGCATCCATGTTGAGGGGGGGTTATATCGGTCACGATGTGAGCAGATAGGGGGTATAGCGAGCGCAGTTAGGGGGTTAGCCTTGGATGAAGTGGTCGATCTGATCCTGCTTGCCCATGAGGATGAGTTCGTCGTTGCGATGCATGACCAGTTCCTTGGAGCCGTACTGGAACTCCTTGCCTGGGGCCTTGAGGCCCACCACGGTCACGCCGTACTTGTCATGTACTTGTACGTCCTCGATGCTGCGGCCTACCGCGTACAGGGGCGTGTGGACCTTGACGACGGTGTACGGCCCGTCGATTTCGATGTAATCCAGATAATTGCCGGCCACCAGATGGCCCACGCGCTTGCCGGCATCGGTCTCCGCGTTGATGATGTGGCGGGCGCCGATGCGCTGCAGAATGCGCGCATGCTCCTGGGACACGGACTTGGCCCACAGGTCGGAAACGCCGGCGTCCAGCAGGTTGCCGGTGATGATCACCGAAGCCTCGATGCTGTCGCCGATGGCCACGACGGCCGTGTCGAACTGGGAGGCGTCGATCTGCTCGATGGCCAGCACATCGGTCATATCGGCCTGAATGGTGGGCAGATGCGCGGACCAACGGGCCACAAGCTCCGGGTTCTTGTCCACTGCGAGCACATCCTGACCCATCTGGTCGAGGGTGGCGGCCACGGACCCGCCGAAACGGCCCAGTCCGATGACCAGCACGCTTTTGTTGCCGCTCGGTTTTGCTGCCATGATGATGGTCCTCTCTATGTCAGATTGCTGGGCGCCGATTGAATGGCCGATCAGCCAACGATAATGTTTTCCTGCGGATAACGAATAGGTTCGGGAGCCATCGGTCGGCTGATGGAGTAGGCGATGGTCAACGGGCCAAGTCGTCCGACAATCATCTCGGCGGACAGAATAAACAGGCTGGCCGGATTGCCGGCGCTTGCCACGCCCACCGAATAACCACCCAACGAGAAGGCCGAGCAGGCTTCGAACACGGCGTCCACGAACGCGCAGCCGGTGGTGAACATCAGCATCATCGCACCGACCATAACCAACGCAAAGCAGGCCGTGGTCACGGACACGGCGGTCATCTGGATGCGGCGGGGGATACGGCGGCGGAACACGGTGACATCGCGATGGCCGGTGAATGCGGCGCGGCAAATCAAGAGAATCACCGCGAACGTGGTGACACGGATGCCGCCGGCGGTGGATGAGGAGCCTGCGCCGATGAACATGAGTATGCTCATGAACACCTTGGTCTCATTCGTGACTTCGGGCACCCAGGAAATATCGAAACCGGCGGAGCGGGGCATGACGGCGGCGCTCATCGCACGGCGCATCTTCATGCCGGGACCGTCTGCGGGGAACAGGCCGGTATTGCCCCACTCGACCAGCAGGAACCAAGCCAGTGAGGTGGCCACCAGCACAGCGGTGGTCACCAAAGTGAGTTTGGTGTGCAACGTCCAACGTTTCGGGCTGAGATGTCGGCGTGCGCACTGCACCAGATTCAGCACCACGGGGAAGCCGAGCGTTCCTATGAATGCGCTGATGAGAATCGGCAGTCCCACGCCCCAACGGTTCACATGCAGGCCGGTGGCGTCAGGCGTGAAACCGGTGTTGTTGTAGGCCGATACCGCGTAGAACAGCGCCTGCCACAATGTACGTCCCATATTGCCGTGGTTCACGCGGAACAGGTCGGGCAGCAGCAGCACGAAGGTAAGCACCTCGGCGATGATGGAGGTGCCCAATACCACGGTGAGTACGCCTTTGACCTCGGAAAGCTTCGTGGTGCCCAGTTCGTTCGCGGTAAGCATGCGCTGGGAGACCTTGAGTCTGCGGGAAGTGCCAAGAGCCACCATCGAGGCGAAGGTCATGACGCCCAGGCCGCCGAACTGGATGGAGAATAGGATGACAACTTGGCCGAACGTCGACCAGTATTCGCCGGTGTTCACCACCGGAATGCCGCAGGTGGACAGGGCCGAGACGGCGGTGAAGAACGCGACCGGGAAGTTGGTGAAGATGATGTCCGATGTGGCGATCGGCAGCAGCAGCAAGCCGGTGACGATGATGATCAGTGCGCCGAAATACACCATGGACAGACGGCCCGGGTGCCTGAGCAGACGGTCGGTGATGCTGATGCGGCGAATGCGCTTGGCGGTTTTATCGCTTTTGTCTCGGCTCAGTACATCGGCCGAATACCACCATGACAGGCCCTTCGAGGCCTCCTCATTGGCGGAGGATTCGTCGAAGTCATTGGCCATGGGTCCTCAAGCTCCTCAACTGATACTGCTGTATGGTCATACGGCATGCCATCGCGCTGCGCACGGCACGCGTACGGTGATCGCGCGGCTGTATGCCATTGTATGCCGATGCCTTACGTTAATCGACTCTGCGGAACGTTGTCGGCGACGCGCCACGAAGCGGCATTTTTCGAACACCTGTACGAGTGATGACGGTGTCTGCGGCTAGAATAATGAGCAGTGCGACCGAATCGACAGGAGGATGCCATGGCCAAGCGCAACGCGGTGGTGGTGACGCATACCAGGCTCAGGCAGACCGGAACCGTAGTGGCCGAGGCGGTGAGCCAGCTGCGAGTGGCCGGTTTCGAAGTCACCATCATCGACAACACCGAGGCCCCCGATTTCGGCGTGCAGCCGCCGTGCGTGTCGGACGACACCGAAATCGTCGTGGTCCTGGGCGGCGACGGCACGATACTGCGCGCCGCCGAACTCGTCCACTGCACCCAGGTGCCGATTCTCGGCGTGAACATGGGGCATGTCGGCTTCCTGGCCGAATTCGAAAGCTTCCAGATCGACGAGGCGATCCGCCGGGTCGCCACCCACGACTATTCGATCGACGAACGCATGATCGCCCATGTGGACGTCTGGCTGCCTGGCACCACCAAGCCCATTGAGGATTGGGCGCTGAACGACATCACGCTGGAACGCGCCGACCGGGGCAAGATGGTCGAACTGTCCATCCGCGTGGACGATGTGGAAATGAACTCGTTCGGCGCGGACGGCGTCATCGTCTCCACGCCCACCGGTTCCACCGCCTACGCCTTCTCCGCGGGCGGTCCGGTCATGTGGCCGAACGTCAAGGCCCTGCAGTTGATTCCGTTGGCCGCGCATGCCCTGTTCGCCAGGCCGCTGATCATCGGCTCCGGTTCGACCTTTACCATCGATATTCTGGACGAATCCATGTCCGAAGGCTGGATTTGCTGCGATGGCCGCCGCCAGCGCGCCCTGCCGCAGGGTACGCGCGTCATGGTGCGCGAATCGCGCGATACCTTGCGCCTCGCCCGACTCTCCGGCGTGCCGTTCACCAACCGTCTGGTCTCCAAGTTCGATCTGCCCGTGGTCGGTTGGCGCGAGCACGCGCGCAACGAGGCCTCGAGCCAGCCGCTGCATCACGGGCACACGTTCCCGACGGCCGCGTATGCGGCTGGCGTTGCCGGTGACGCTGGTGTCGCTGGTACCGAGCCCGACAAGCCGGGCGAACGCGACGGCAAGGCAGGAGCCTGATGCTCGAAGAACTCGATATCCGCAATCTGGGACCGATTCGAGAAGCCGCCATTGCGCCGGCCGCAGGCATGACCGCCATCACCGGTGAGACCGGCGCCGGCAAATCCATGCTGCTCTCCGCGATCCGACTGGTCTCCGGTGGGGCCGCCGAATCCTCGCGCGTCTCGGCCGGGGCGGACGAGGCTTGGGCCCAGGCGATTTTCGCGCTCTCGGATGATGCCGTCGTATCTGAACATTCCGGCGACACCAACGATGCCGGTGACGATGCCGGTTCTGGCGATGCCGACAGCGGGTTCACCGGTGCTGCCGTGGCCGTGGCCAAGGCCCATGACGCGGGCGTCGACCCCGAAGACGGCGAACTGTTCCTTTCCCGCACCGTACGCGCTTCCGGACGTTCGCGGGCCGTGCTCGGCGGCAAGTCCGTACCGCGTTCGGTGCTGGGGGCCATCGCCGGCGAACTGGTCATCATTCATGGCCAGACCGATCAGCTGAAAATCGCGGCCGCCGCACGGCAACGCGAGTTTCTGGACCGGGTGGCCGGAGACGAAGCCGAACTGGCCGCCTACCGCAAGGCGTGGGATGCGCTGGCCGCCATGGATGAGCGGCTGGAACGCCTGCGCTCGCAGGAATCCTCTGCCCGCCAACAGGCCGACTACCTGCGCGAATCCATCGACCGCATCAACCGAACCGACCCGCAGCCGGGGGAGGACGAGGAGCTGAAGGCGCGCCGCGAACGCATCGAAAACGCGGCTGACATCGCCCAAGGCGTGGGTTCGGCGCTGGGCGCGCTGGATGCCTCGCAGGTGGATGTGGACGCCGCCGACGGCGCTTCGGCCGTGGAACTCATCAATCATGCGGTGACCTCGTTGCGCGCGATTCGCGTCGGCGGCACGTTCGCCGAGCAGGCCGATCGGCTTGAATCCATCAATGCCGATTTGGGCGACGTGGTGTTCGCCCTGAGCCAGGAGCTGGGTGACGAAGGCAGCGTGGAGGATCTGGACCAGATCAACGGCCGTATCCACGAGCTTGGCGACCTCACCCGTCGGTGGGGCCCCACCTTGGCCGACGTGCTCGCTTGGCGGGACAAGGCGGCGTTCGATTTGGAGGATCTGGACGCCTCGCCGGAAAAGGTCGCCGAACTCGAATCCGAACGGCAGACGCTGTACGATGCGGCCCTCGCCGCCGCCGACGTGCTGAGCGCCGCGCGCGTGGCTGCCGCTGCCGACTTGGGCGCGCGCGTCACTGAAGAACTCGGCTCGCTCGCCATGCTGGGCGCCTCCTTGGAAGTGCGCGTCACGCCGCGAGACAAGGCCGATGATCCGCTCGGCCCGTATGGTCGCGACGATATCGCGTTCCTGTTTACGCCGTTCGAGGGGTCGCCGCAGTTGCCGATGGGCAAAAGCGCTTCGGGCGGTGAACTGAGCCGACTGATGCTGGCCTTGGAACTGGTGGCCGCCGACACGCGCGGCGGTGCCGACCAGACCTTCATCTTCGACGAGGTTGACGCCGGCGTGGGTGGCAAGGCCGCGGTCGAACTGGGCAAACGTCTGGCACGGCTGGCCCGCAGCGCGCAGGTCATCGTCGTCACCCACTTGGCGCAGGTCGCCTCGTGGGCGGACGCGCAGTTCGTGGTCACCAAGGAGCCGCCGGATGCCGATGACGACGATTTGGGCGTGGTCACCACCATCGCCGAAGTCAACGGCGAAACCCGCGTCCACGAAATCGCCCGCATGCTCTCCGGCAGCGAATCCGAAGCTTCCCTGGACCACGCCCGAGAACTCCTATCCGATTCTCGGCTTACGCTCCCGCTGGCGGGAGCTGGCGCCGCAGGCGACTGAGGGTGGTTGAAGAAGAAGGAGATTAGCAAATGGCCAAAGCCGCCATATTCGACCTCGACGGCACCCTCCTAGACTCCATGGGAGTCTGGGACCAAGTCGACATCGACTTCCTGAACAAGCGCGGAATCGAAGTGCCGCCCGACTACATGACCAAAGTCTCCGCCATGCAATTCCGCCAGATCGCCGAATACACCATCGCACGCTTCGGCCTTACAGACACGCCCGAAGAGCTCATGCAGGAATGGGACGACATGGCCAGCGTCGCCTATTCCACCACGGTCGAAGCCAAACCCGGCGCGCTTGACTATCTGCGCGATCTGAAAGCCTCCGGTGTCAAACTGGGTGTCGCCACCTCGCTGCCCCCGCATCTGCGTGAGCCGGCGCTACGCCACGTCGGCATGTTCGATCTGTTCAACGATATCGTCTCCGTCGATGACGCGAACGACGTCGGCAAGGACCAGCCCGACGTCTACCTGCTCGCCGCCAAGCGCCTAGGCGCCGCGCCGGTCGACTGCACGGTGTTCGAAGACCTGCTGGTCGGCATGAAGTCGGCCAAATCGGTCGGCATGAAGGTCTGGGCCATGCACGACGACTCCTCCGCCTCCGATTGGCCCGAGATCTGCCACCTAGCCGACGGCGTCCTCTTCGACTTCCACGACGCTCCGCGCGTGCTGTGATAAAAAAGTTACACCCCCGCTGGCGGGGCTGTCGGCGTAACGGCGTTGTTTGGCATAGGTGCCCCTTTCCGAGGCCATTGTAGGCACGGCCCATGTTTCGACGCTGTATGTTGTCGAGGTGTTTGTTCACTGTTCAACTGTTATGTAACACACCTTGACAGTTAAGCAGAACAGTTATACTGTGTTGTATAACAGCTAAACAGCTGGGGTGCTAGTCAACCACAATCGAAAGGGGCATAGGTGAAACTGATCATCTCATCCGTGTCCGGTGAACCCATCTACGAGCAAATCAAAACCCAAATCCATTCGGCGGTGCTCAGCGGCGAGTTGAAGGCGGGCGAGGCCCTGCCTTCCTTGAGGAAACTCGCCAAGGAGCTGCGCATCTCCGTACTCACCGTCACCAGGGCGTACAACGAACTGGCCGATGAGGGCGTGGTGCAGAACATCCAAGGCAAAGGCACTTTCGTGATGGACAAGGGCAACGAACTGATGCAACGTCAGCTCGAAACCCAGATTCGTGAAAGCCTGGCCGAGGCAAGCCGGGGCGCCAAAGCCGCCGGCATTCCGCTGGACGCATTGGACCGCATGCTCGAAGAGGAATACCGCAAGGAATAACCTCAAGAAAGGACCATGGACATGACCGCCATATCCGAATCCGACGCGATGGCGTTGCAGGTCACCGACGTCACCAAACACTATGATTCCGGCTTCACGCTGGACGACGTGACCTTCGACCTGCCCAAGGGCTACATCATGGGACTGATCGGCCCGAACGGCGCCGGCAAATCCACCCTCATCAAACTCATCCTCAACATGATCCACCGCGACGCCGGGTCGATTCACGTGCTCGGCCTCGACAACATCGCCAACGAGGAGCCCGTCAAAGAACAACTCGGCGTGGTGTTCGACTTCAGCTACATGCATGAACAGTGGCAAGTCAAGAACATTGAACGTATTGTCGCGCCACTGTATCCATCATGGGACGGTGGATGCTATCACAAGTATCTGGATACTTTTGGCCTTGGTGACGCACAGAACGGCAAGAAACATATCAAGGATCTTTCCCGCGGCATGCAGATGAAGCTGATGCTGGCCATCGCATTGAGTCATGATGCCAAGCTGCTGATTCTCGACGAGCCGACCAGCGGACTCGATGTGCTTGCCCGCGACGAACTCATGGATATCCTGCATGCCTACATTGAGGATGGCGAGCATTCGGTACTGTTCAGCACCCATATCACTGCCGACCTCGAACGTGCTGCTGACTTCATTACCTACATCACCGATGGCCGTCTCTACTACACCGGTCCGAAAGACGAGTTTGAGGAATCGTTCCGCCTGATTAAGGGCGGTCCAGACGAACTGGCACAACTGCCTGCGGACGTAGTGCTGGGCTCACATACGTATGCCACCGGATTCGATGCGCTGGTCCGGTCAGACAGGCTTGATGCTGTTGCGTCGGTGGTTTCGGGGCTTGTCGTTGAATCGGCTTCCATTGATGACATCATTCGACTGACCAATGCCCATGATTCCAATCGTGACTTGAGCGGGAGGTGAGCGGCCATGGAGGCAATACTGAGGGTGTCGCGGTCTCGGCAACATGCATTGACCACTGCATTGCGCGTCGATATGGCCTACCTGTGCGTCGGCGAACGGACTGTGTTCTCGTTGTTGTTGGCACCGTTGTTCTCCGTCATCTTTCAAGGTGAAGCTTATGGTGATGGCTTCGGCTATCGCATGGGTGTCATCATGACGGTATTCATCTGCGCCATGTGGGTGCTAACCATGGCGGTTGCTGACTTACAGAACGGATATCGACTTCGTGGCATTATTCCGGCTTCGAGGAAGAGTCAGGTGGCCGCGCGATATGTGGTTGGATTGGTGATTTCCGTATTGTCGATAGCGATGATTGTTCTGATTGACGGGTTGCAAGTGCTGGTCAATCCGGATTGGTCATTCGCGGGCAATCTGTGGGCGGCGCCGTTGGGAGGTTTCTGCACCGCGCTGATGGTCGCGCTTATCGTGCCCACGGGTTATCTGTGGACCAAACTAGGCGGTCTTCGAGTCACGATGATGGTGATTTATGTCGTTGTATTGGCTGTATTCATGCTGCCATCTATTTTGCCTGCTTCGGTGACCAGAGGATTGGCCCATGCCGCGAATGCCATCATCGCGCAACGATTGTGGCTGGTTATTGCGGTATTGACAACGACGGTTGTGGCATATGGAATCTCGTATGTAATTGCCTCTCGCATATTTGCTTCAAGGGAATGGTGACGATGAGCTGGAAATCCGTAGTAAAGCAATGTCGATTCGATTGTGTCGGGACGGGTCTGTTCAGCGTGGCGAATATGGTGTTTCTGCTGGTTTTCCCGGTGCTGTCTATCGTGGTATCGCTGGTGACGATACCGACCCACGTCGATGAACACGTTGCCAGTGGTCTGATGGGCGGACTCGGAGGTTTGGCATCGGCGATGGCATGTATGAGTGCATTGGGGCCTGCGTCATCCGAGGAATCTGCAGGGCACAGTGCCATGCGAGGGCTGATTCCTGTTTCACGCACTGCACAAGTTGTAGGTCGGTACCTTTTTCTGTTGGTGGTTGGCCTGCTCTGGGCTTTGGACGTGGTGATATGCGGCGGCGTCTTCATTGTCTTTGGCGATATAGCAGATATGGGGTGGACCGGTACCTTGGCAGCAGGTGCTTTCATCTTCGCTTTGGCTATCATTCTTGGGTCGGTGCTGCTGGCCTGTGCATACCGGTTCACCTTCCGCAAGATGATGGTGGCCTCTGGCGTGGTCCTGGTTGGCTTGTATGCCGTCATTGCGCTGCTGGCCCGATTGCCTGTTGACTGGCAATGGCTTTTGCTGAATATTACCGATTTCCTGGCGATCTGGTGGCATACGGCGCTTGTTCTCGCCGTGTTGTGTCTGCTCGCATATTTTGGCTCCATGCTTATAGCCATCCGCATCTACCGAGCCAAAGAACTCTAGCCGCGCATTTGTCCGACCGCGAATGAAAAGAGACCGACAGGAATCTGTCGGTCTCTTTCCGTTATCGGTGTGTTATCAGTCCACCAGATCCAGAGCGATTGGCTGGTGCGGTTGCTGGGAATCGCTTTCATTGGCCGTGCGGCGCGCGCGGATGGCGGCGGCTGCGCGCTTGACGGTCTTGATAACTTCCTGCAGCACCACCACGCCGAAACCGACCGCGATGATTTTCAGCCACATGTCGATCGGCAGCGGCACGGTGCGGAACATCGCGCCGCCGAATTGCACCACTAGCACCTGAAGTGCGAACATCAGCGCGAACACGCCGATCATCACCTTATTGCGCAGCAGATTGGCGAACAGGCTGGCGTTGCCCAGCTCGCGGCTGTTGAAGGCGTTGAACAGCTGGAATACCACGAACAGCGTGAACAGAATGGTCGACTGCTGTTCGGCGGTGCCGCCCATGAAGTTCGTCCAGCTTTGCGCCATGAACACCACGGCGATGAACGCGCCGGAGACGATGATGCGCTCCAGCATGCCGCGCGAGACGATGCCGGCGTCACGGCGGGTGGGCCTGCGGTCCATAAGATTGTCGCGAATCGGCTCCATACCGAGCGTCAGCGCGGGCGGGCCATCCATGATGATGTTGACCCACAGCAGCTGCAATGCGGTGAACGGCGCGGCCAGACCACTGAACAGCGAGGCGAGTACCACGACCACCGAAGACAGGTTCACGGTGAGCTGGAACTGGATGAATCGCTGGAAATTCTCGTAAATGCCACGGCCCCAGTGCACGGCCTTGACAATGGTGGCAAAGGAATCGTCCAGCATCACGATATCGCTGGCTTCCTTGGACACCTCGGTGCCGGCGATGCCCATGGCGATGCCCACGTCCGCGTTCTTGATGGCGGGCGCGTCGTTGATGCCGTCGCCGGTCACCGCCACCACATTGCCCTGGGCTTTCAGAGCGTTCACCACGCGCATCTTGATAACCGGCGTGCTGCGGGCGATCACGCGGATGCGGCCGATTTCGCGGGACAGTTCCTCGTCGCTCATTTCCTCGATCTGGCGCGCCTCGACGGCGATATGCCGCTCGTCCAGAATGCCGAGTTCGTTGGCGATGGCCGTGGCGGTCACGATGTTGTCGCCGGTGAGCATCTTGAGCTCGATGCCCGCCTTGCGGCAGCGCTCCACGGCACCGGGCACATCCTCGCGCAGGGGATCCACGATGGCCACGAAGCCGTCGAACATCATGCCGGATTCCAAGCCGGCGCGGTCGGCAGCGTAATCGAGAGCCGCAGTGTCGGCGTCCTTATCGGAAATATGGCGGTGGGCGAAGCCGAGCACTCGGCAGGACTGCGCCTGGAACTTCGCGATTTCCCGTTCGATTTCGCCGCGCGTCTTGGCGTCGACGGCGCACAGGTCGAGCATCTTCTCCGGGCTGCCTTTGGCGAACACGGTAATGCCGTCGCCGTCACGCACCACAGTGGTCATGCTCTTGGTCTCCGACGAGAACGGATACGTGTGGAGCACCGTCGCGCGCTCGCGGCGAATCCGGTAGTCGAGTCCGGCCTTGTGCGCGGCGACCAACAGTGCGCATTCGGTGGGGTTGCCGATGAATTCCGGCATCGCGCCGGCCTCGGCTTCGGTGGCGCCCGGGAAGGTCACGTCGGCGGTGCCGTTGACGCAGAAGTTCTCCAGCAGCATGCGGTTCCTGATCTGCTCGGGCTTCTCCAAGGCGCGGCCCGGTGCATTGTACGCCTCGATCACGGTCATGCGGTTCTGGGTCAATGTGCCGGTTTTGTCCGAGCAGATCACGTTGATGCAGCCGATGGTCTCGCACGCCACCATCTTCTTGACCAGCGCGTTCTGCTTGGACATTTTGATGATGTTCACCGCGAGGCACGCGGCCACGATGGTCGGCAGGCCTTCGGGCACGGCGGCCACGATCAGCGTTATGGAGGTGATGAACGCCTCGGAAATCGTGTCGAACGAGGCGGTGCCGGAAGCCACGAACCGGGCCACCTGAAGCACGAACACCAGTGCGGCCACAATCGAGCCCACCACGGCGATCACCTTGCCGAGCTTCGCGAGCTTCTCCTGCAGCGGCGTCATACCGGTGTTGGCGGCGCGCAGTTCGCGGGCGATCTTGCCGAACTCGGTGTCGTCGCCCACGGCGGTGACCACGGCACGGCCATTGCCGGCGGTCACGAAGCAGCCGGAATAGAGCATGTTCGTGCGGTCGGCCACCGGGGTCTTCGGGTCGGTGAACACGGCGTCGGTGGCTTTGGCACTCGGCACGCTTTCGCCGGTGAGCGCGGATTCGTCGGCGGTCAGATCGTTCGATTCGATGAGGCGCGCATCGGCCGGCAGCTTGTCGCCGGTGCTGATCTGCAGTACGTCGCCGATGGTGATGTCTCGCTGCGACACCAGCGTGACCTCGCCATCGCGCACCACGGTGACGGTCGTGTCGTCATTGATGTCGTTCAGCGCTTCGAATGCCTTGGCGCTGCGACCCTCCATCACCACGGTGATTGTCACGGACAGGGCGATGGCGAAGAAGATGCCCACGCATTCGAGAATGTCGGCGTGGCCGCCGGCCATGGCGCGGGTGATGTTGACGCCCAGGGTGATGGCCGCCGCGATCATAAGCATGATGAGCATCGGGTCGGCGGCCGTCTTGACGATGCGGGAAAGCATCGATTCCGGCTTCGGCTTGGTGAAGGCGTTGGGACCGTACTGGTTCAGGTTGTGCGCGGCCTGTTCGCTGGTCAGGCCTTGATGTGCATCGGTGCCCAGCGTGCTGATGACTGCTGGCGCATCCTGCATGAATGGTGCGGGCGTCTGCCCGTTGGCCGTGGTCATATGTTCCTCTCGTTTGGTTGACACACCGCACTGAAACCCGCGTAATATCACTCGCGTACCGCGCAACATGGCGGCACGCAGCCAAACGAATCGTTGACGACCATGTATCGCATACTCCGCGGTACATGAGTCTCGTCATTTAAGGCAAAGCCAGACCGTAACGGAACTGCCGACGGCCACGATGTTGACTTGCCACATTGCGGTTTGGGCCGAGCCCTTCGCCGCAATGCTGTCTACTCCCTCATGGGACTATTCAGTTGCAGAAACAGAACCTAACAAACCACATGGATTTTCCCGTTCGCCGGCAGCATGGCGATTCCCGCCTTCCTAGAAAAAACAAGCAACACGCCATTGGCTCGTTGCAGGTGAAAAGCCGCAAGAAAGCCGCGCGTGACAAGGCTCGGACATGCTTGAACATGCCTGGACCTTCGACTTGTGACATCAGAAAACAAAAAACCGATACATGCTGGTAAAGCATGTATCGGTTGGGAATTGTCAGTTAGTGCCGTCAGCGGACTATCACAGCGCCTGGGCGGCCTTCTCCACGTAGTCCTCCATGCCGTCGATGGCCACGACGTCCTTGAAGCGCACGTCGGCGGTCTCGAGGCCACGCAGGGCGGCCGGGGCGGTGGTGCCGGTCTCGCGGGCCAGCACGTCCATGCACTCGAAGTCGGTGCCGGTGGCGTCGAAGCCCAGAGCCTCGTTCACCACGCGCGGGAACTTGTAGGGGCTGGCGGTGGAGAGCAGCACGCGCGGGGTCAGCGGGTCTCGCGGCATCTGCTCAAGCAGGTAGTAGCCGCAGGCGGTGTGCGGGTCGATCACGTAGTGGTGCTCGTCCCAGCAGTGCTTGATGGACTCGCGTACCTGATCCTCATCGGCCCAACCGGTGCCGAAGATCTGACGAATCTTGGCCAGCAGTTCTTCCGGGATCTCGTACGTGCCCCACTTGTTGAGGTCGTTCATCAGCATGGAGATCAGACGGGTGTCGCCCTCGGACAAGTAGTACAGCATGCGCTCCAGGTTGGAGGAGATGAGGATGTCCATCGAGGGGGAGATGGTCTGGAAGAACGGGCGCTGGCGGTTGTAGGTACCGGTGGTCAGGAAGTCGAACAGCACGTTGTTCTTGTCGGAAGCCACCACGAGGTGCTTGACCGGCAGACCGAGCAGCTTGGCATAGTAGCCGGCGAGGATATCGCCGAAGTTGCCGGTCGGGACCACAAACTCGACCTCATCGCCGACGTTGATCACCTGGTCGGCGAGCAGTTGGGCGTAAGCGGAGAAGTAGTAGACGACCTGCGGCACCAGACGGCCCACGTTGATGGAGTTGGCGGAGGAAAGCACCACGTGCGAATTGCCGGCGAGACGCTCGGCCAGGGCGCGGTCGCCGAAGATGCGCTTGACCGCGGACTGGGCGTCGTCGAAGTTGCCTTCCACGGCGGCCACCTGCACGTTGGAGCCGGCTTGCGTGGTCATCTGCAGCTCCTGGACCTGAGAGACCTTGCCTTCCGGGTAGAAGACGGTGATCGCGGTGCCCGGGGCGTCCGCGAAGCCGGCCAGCGCGGCCTTGCCGGTGTCGCCGGAGGTGGCGGTGAGGATCATGATCTTCTCGTCCGCGTCGCCATCGGCCGGCGTGGTGTGCGCCATGAAGCGCGGCAGGATCTGCAGCGCCACGTCCTTGAACGCGGAAGTCGGGCCGTTGAACAGTTCGAGCACGTAATCGTCGCCCAGGGGCTTGAGCGGGGTGATGCGCTCGTCGGACCACTGTTCGCCGTAGGCGTCGGCGATGCACTGGCCCAGCTCCTCGGCCGTGAAGTCCGGCAGCAGCGCGCCCAGCACCTCGGCGGCGATTTGCTGGTACGACTTGCCCGGCAGGGAGGCCACGTCCACCTTGGTCTTGCCCAACGCGTCCGAAACGAACAGGCCGCCGTCATCGGCGATGCCCTTACGAATCGCCTGCTTGGCGGTCAGCGAATCGGTGGTGCTACGGGTGGAATGGAAGGTGGTTGTCACGATGAATCCTTCTGCCTGAAAGGGATGATGAATCCACATCAGTCTAGCGTGGGCCGTGGGCAGAAGGGCCGTCCGTCTCGCATAACCGACCGGTCGCACCGGCGAAAATCACCATTGCCATCGAACGGGGACCGGCCATATCATGAAACAGGCCGGCTGCAAACGGGCCATACGGTAAGGCGACAACGGCGAATCAATTGTCGCTTATACCAAAGAGCACCCATGACCGCTTCACCCCTTGCGCAGAAGGCAACCGATGCTTTCAACGCGCCGATCTGCGAAACCGATCCTGAGATCGCCGAACTGCTGGACTCCGAACTGGGCCGCCAGCGCAGTGGCCTTGAGATGATCGCCTCTGAGAACTTCGTGCCGCGAGCGGTACTGCAATGCCAGGGCTCCGTGCTGACCAACAAATACGCCGAAGGCTACCCCGGCCGCCGCTACTATGGCGGCTGCGAATACGTGGACCAGATCGAAACCATCGCCCGCGAACGCGCCAAGGCCCTGTTCGGCGCCGAATACGCTAACGTCCAGCCGCACTCCGGTGCCCAGGCCAACGCCGCCGTCTACCAGGCGCTCGTCAAACCCGGCGACACCGTGCTCGGTCTGGCCCTCGACCACGGCGGCCACCTGACCCACGGCATGAAGATCAACTTCTCCGGCCGTTTCTACCACGCCGAGGCGTACGGCGTGAACCCCGAGACCTTCCGCATCGACCCGGAGATCATCCGCCAGCGCGCGCTCGAAACCCACCCGGCCATGATTATCGGCGGCTGGTCCGCCTACCCGCGCATCGAGGACTTCAAGGCCATGAAGGAGATCGCCGACGAGGTCGGCGCCAAATTCTGGGTCGATATGGCTCACTTCGCCGGACTCGTGGCCGCGGGCCTGCACCCGAGCCCCGTGCCGTACGCCGACGTGGTCTCTTCCACCGCGCACAAGACCTTCGGCGGTCCGCGTTCCGGTTTCATTCTCGCCAAGCAGGAATACGCCAAGAAACTCAACTCCTCCGTGTTCCCCGGCCAGCAGGGCGGTCCGCTCATGCACGTGATTGCGGGCAAGGCCGTGAGCTTCAAGGTGGCCGGCACCCCCGAATTCAAGGACCGCATGCAGCGCACGCTCGACGGTGCCAAGATCCTTGCCGAACGACTACTGGCCGACGACGTCAAGGCCAACGGCATCTCCGTGCTGACCGGCGGCACCGATGTGCATCTGGTGATGGTCGACCTGCGCAACAGCGAGATGGACGGCCAGCAGGGCGAGGATCTGCTCGCCGCCTGCGGCATCACCATCAACCGCAACACTGTGCCCTTCGACCCGCGCCCGGCCTCGGTGGCCTCGGGCCTGAGAATCGGCACGTCCGCCCTGGCCACCCGCGGCTTCGGACCGAAGGAATACGAGGAGGTGGCCGACATCATCGGCACCGCGCTCGCCGCCGGCCCGTCCGCCGACGTGACCGCGCTGAAGGCCCGTGTCGACAAGCTCGCCGAAGACTTCCCGCTCTACCCCGGCCTGGACCAGATTCACTGATTTTTGCGGATGTACGCGGCTCCCTCATCAGAGGGAGCCGCGCTTATATCCCCGGCTATCTTCGGTGTAATATGGGTCGAAACGGGCAATGCGGCCCATTGTGGGTTACTCTTGTTTTTTATGAGCGATGAATTGAGTCCTGAGGTGTTCGACGCGGTGTGCCGCCAGGCCGATCAGGCCGCACACGCACAGGAGCGTCTTGCACAGGCAAATACCGAAGCCAAAAACGAACTGCTGCTTGCCATTGCGGACGTGTTGGACGAGCATGCTGCGGACATCGAAGCCGCCAACGCGCTGGACATGCTCGAATCCAAGGAAAACGGCATGGATGCGGGCAAGCTCGACCGCCTGCTGTTCGACGTGCCGCGCGTGGCCGCCGCCGCCCAAGGCGTGCGCCATGTGGCCACCCTGCCCGATCCGGTCGGCGAGATCGTGCGCGGATACAACCTGCCCAACGGTCTGCGCCTTACCCAAACGCGCGTGCCGATGGGCGTCATCGGCATGATCTACGAGGCCCGGCCGAACGTCACTGTGGACGTGGCCAGCCTGTGTCTCAAGTCCGGCAATGCCGCGCTGCTGCGAGGCGGCCACGCCGCCGAACGCACTAACGCCGCCACGTTGGGCGTCATCGCCCCGGTGCTTGAAGCCCACGGTTTCAAATCCGCGCTGGTGCAATCCGTCGACCAGTACGGGCGCGCCGGCGCCACCGCCATGATGGAGGCGCGAGGCCATATCGACGTGCTCGTGCCGCGAGGAGGAGCGGGTCTGATCCAAGCCGTCGTGCGCAACTCCAAAGTGCCGGTCATCGAAACCGGTGCCGGCAACGTGCATATCTACATCGACAAGTCCGGTGATCTCGCCAAGGCCATCCCGATCATCATCAACGCCAAAACCCAGCGCGTGGGCGTGTGCAACGCCGCCGAGAAGCTATTGGTTCATAAGGATGTCGCCGCCGAATTCCTGCCGCGGATCGCCGCCGCTCTGGCCGAGGCGAACGTCGTGCTGCAGGCCGACACCACGTCGTACGACATCATCTCCGGCGCGGCGATCGAGGGCCTTGACCTCAACCACGCCACCGAAGAGGATTGGGACACCGAATACCTGGCCCTCAAGATGGGCATCAAGGTGGTGTCGGATCTGGGCGCGGCCATCGACCACATCAACACGCATTCCACGGGCCACACCGAATCCATCATCGCCGAGGATTATGCGGCCATCGAGGAATTCACCAAGCGCATCGACTCGGCCGTGGTCATGGTCAACGCCTCCACCCGCTTCACCGACGGCGGCGTGTTCGGCTTTGGTGCCGAGCTTGGCATCTCCACGCAGAAGATGCACGCACGCGGTCCCATGGGATTGCGGGAGATGACCACCACCAAGTGGATCGGTTACGGAACAGGACAGGTGCGCGCATGAACGAGGACGGCAACATGAACACTACGGCTGACATGGCAAACAAGGCAAGCGAACTGCGGCCCGACATCGACCTCAACGATCCCAAGCTCGGCCTGAAGATCGCGGCCGAACGGCTCAGCATCGTCCGCTACGTGTTCCTTGTGCAGATCGAGGACGGCATCGCCTCCGCCGCCCAGCGTGCGTCGCTCGAATACGCGGACGCCGTGCTCATCGGTTGGCCCGAGACCGATTCGCCCGAAGTCGCGGACCTCGACGATGCCCAGCTCAAGATCGTGCGCGAACACATGGAACTCATGGAAGGCTACATCGGCAAATACAGCCAGATGGAGCACGACGGCGACCTTGACGGCATGACCGACACGCTCATCCGCATCACCGAGCGTGTGGCCGAGGTTCGCCGCCTCTACCAGCCGGACTTCCCGCTGCCCACCTTCGCCGAGATTCGTCGCGTGGTCCAGGACGAATGGGATGAAGACATGGGCAAGATCGATCCCAAGGAAGACAATCCCACCGCCGGCGAAATCGAAGAGGAAACCGAATCCGCCGATGGCGCCGCCGGCGAGGGCGGCCAGGCATGAGTGGTGTTATCGGCAGCCACAAAACGGCTGCGTCAGTTCAGTCCGAAAAATCAGTGGAATCCGCCGAGCCCGCCGAAATCGTTGCCGTCACCCAAGGCGAAACCGAACGGCGCATGTCCGACCTGTCCGCGCCGGCCGGGGCCAGCAGCCACGGCAAAGGCAGACTTTCCGCACGCGGCAACTGGCATACACGCCTGCGCGTCGGCATCATGGGCGGCACGTTCGACCCGATTCACAACGGCCACTTGGTCGCCGCCTCCGAAGTAGCTTGGGTATACGACCTCGATGAGGTGATTTTCGTACCCACCGGCCGACCTGTGTTCAAGCTGGACAAGCACGTCACCAACGCCGAAGATCGGTATCTGATGACTGTGATCGCCACCGCATCCAACCCCAAATTCACCGTCTCGCGTGTCGACATCGACCGTCCGGGCGTCACCTACACCATCGACACCCTGCGCGATATCCGCGCCCAACATCCCGACGCCGAGCTGTTCTTCATCACCGGCGCAGACGCCGTGGCCGAAATTATGCAGTGGAAGGACGCCGACCTCATGTGGGACCTCGCCCACTTCGTGGCCGTCACGCGCCCCGGCTACTCCAGTCCGGACGGCGTGACCTTGCCCGAAGGAAAGGTCGATACGCTTGAGATCCCGGCCTTGGCCATCTCTTCGACCGATGTACGCCGCCGCGCCGAACACGACGAGCCGGTCTGGTATCTGGTGCCTGACGGCGTGGTGCAATACATCGGCAAGCATGGTCTGTATTCATACGAGGACTGACGATTCGTACGAGGACTAGTGTGCATTTGTACGAGGGCTGGTGAGGATGAGCGCGAATCAGCGTTCATCCTCACCAGTGCAAGGATGAACGGTCAGGCCAGTCCCATCTTGATTTTCAATGTCATTACGCGAGTCGCCGCCGCCGTCACCTTCGAAGCGAAAGCCGGATCGGACTTCGCCCGTTCGTTGAGGCCGTCCACAATTGGCTTTACATAATCCGTCTGACCGATGCAGGACATGTCGCCGCCCGCCTCGACAAGATTTACTCCCAATTGGCTTACATCGTAGTTGCTCAACGCTTCGGCAGACATCGAATCCGAAATCACCACGCCCGTGTACTTCAGGACGTTGCGAATATGACCGTCGATAATCGTAGAAGAAAACACCGCCGGATTATTCGGGTCGATGGATTGATACGTGGCTAACGACATCATCAACATTGCAGGATCGGCCTTGGTAATCGCCTGGTCAAAGGCACCTGCCTCGGCCCCGTCCAACGTGGTGGTCGTATCCAGAATGCCTTCGGTGGTGAAGTCGGTATTGCCGCTTACCGCGCCCAACCCAGGATAATGTTTGACCGCCGCACCGACTTGAGCGTCTCGCAAACCTTCAATAACGGCGATGCCATGTTCGGCGTTGCCGGCCGCATCCAATCCGAAATCACGATCCAGCGCGCCAATCGGAGCATTTGAGGCACGATTGCCAACCACTGTGCCAAGCACCGGTGCCAAATCGACATTTATGCCAGCAGCAGCTAATTGCGAACCCCACGTGCCTGCCGATTGGCGCAATGCGTCAGCGGACATTGTGCCCTGCTCAACGGCACTGGGCATTGTGTCGAAACCGGTACCAGTCAGATGCTGTACCTGACCACCCTCCTGATCGGTGGCGATGATGAGACGATTGCCGGCCGGCGCATATCCTTGGAGTTGCGCGGTCGCGGTCTTGACCGTATCGACGCCGGTATTCCAATTGCCAATGAGAATGGCGGAGCCAATGTGTTCGTCGGCGATTGTTGAAGCCAACGAGGAGGGTTCGGAACCGGCGAACAACGGCACCATCACTAACTGTCCCACACGTTCCTCAAGCGTCATGGCGGATACCGCACGTTGGGCTTGTGCCGCCGGATCGTCGTTCTTCTTCGGGGAAGGAACGTCGGTGCGCGGTAACGCACTCGTCTGGGAGGTCTGGGGAGTGGTGGTGTTGCCGTTTGATGTGGATTTGGCGAACCATCCGACATGCCATCCGTAGACTGCCACACCGGCCAACACCACCGCCAAAGCACATATTGCCGCCACGATTGGAATGCTCCTGTGCCGAAGTTGGCGTGTGGCGTGTGCTGAGGGACGCATATGTTGTGGCCGTTGTCTGTTCATAGCGGCAAGCGTAGAACAGAGCGTAGAACAGGATGTTGCCTCATTCTGTGCTCAGGGCATAACCGACCTCCCGCCCTTTCGATAGGCTTGAGTTATGTCTTTTAACGATCCTTTCTCAGTACTGTTCGGCAATGGCGGCGATTCACGACGCAACAATGCGAACAATGACGATCCGATCATCCTCGATGTCGAGGCCGATGGGGACGGTCCGGCCCACAACACCAACGCTGGCCCCTCCGGGTCATCCCGCCCTCCACGTGGCCCGGCCAATCCGCGTATCACCCGTAAGCCAGCGTCCGGTGGCTCAGGAGCCAGCCGTGGCAGCAAGATTCTGATCGGCGTGGTGCTGGCCTTGGCCATCATCGTCGGTCTGTTCTTCGGCCTGTCCCGATTCATCACCGATCTGATGTGGTACGGCCAGCTCGGCTTCCAGTCCGTGGTCTGGACCCAGCTCGGGGTGAAAATCGGTCTGTGGGTGGCCTACGCGCTGCTCATGGCCCTGACCGGCTTCGTTTCCGCCTGGCTGGCCATTCGAGCACGCCCTGATTCGGCCGACGGTTCCACCATTCGCATTAACGGCGATGTGGTCGAGGTCGGCAAATCCGTCAGCTCGAAAACCGCTCGCCGCGTGGCCGTGGTGATTTCGCTGATCGTCGGCGTCATCTTCGGTTCCCAGTTTAACGCGAACTGGAGCGAGATTCTGCTCATGTTCAACGCGCAGTCGTTCGGCACCACCGATCCGCAGTTCGGTCTGGACAACGGCTTCTACGTGTTCGTGCTGCCGGGCCTGAAGCTCGTGCTCGCCGCCGTGGCCATGCTGCTGGGCGTGGGCCTTGTGTTTTCCGTGGTCACGCATGTGCTGATGGGCGGTATCCGCATTACCATGCCGGTTAACGGACGCGGCCTGTTCTCCATTACCAAGCGTTGCCGTCGCCAGCTTGGCATCTGGCTGATGCTCAACATGTTCGCTTGGGCAGTGCGCCAGATGATTGGCGTCTTCGACCAGCTCACCGTGCAGGGTTCACGCATCACCGGTGCCTCCTACACCGCCGTACATGCCAACATCCCCGTCACCTTCATCATGGCCGTGCTGACCGCCATCCTCGGCGTGGTGCTGGGCATCTGGCTCATGCGCTCCCACACGCTCGAAGGCCAGGCGTCCATCGGCGTGCGCGCTTCCGCCGCGCTCAAGGCCTGGCGTGTGCCGGTGACCTCCATTGCCGTCGTGGTCGTGGTGGGTCTTGTGCTCACCGTGGCATGGCCGGTGCTGTTGCAACGCTTCCGCGTCAACCCGAACGCACAGGAGATGGAATCCACCTACATCCAGCGCAACATCGACGCCACCCGCGCCGCCTACGGTCTTGACAAGCTCAAGACCGAGCAATACAAGGTGACCGACAAGGGTGAGCAGGGCGCTCTGGCCAAGGAGGCCGACACCACCGCGCAGATCCGTCTGCTCGACCCGCAGGTCGTCAGCCCCACGTTCAAACAGTTGCAGCAGTCCAAGCAGTACTACACCTTCGCCGACACCCTGGCGGTCGACAAGTACGAGATTGACGGCGTCTCCCAGGACACCGTGATTGCCGCCCGCGAGCTCGATCTGGCCGGCAATGACAACCGCAACTGGGTCAATGACCACACCGTGTACACCCACGGTTACGGCGTGGTGGCCGCCTACGGCAACAAGGTGACCGCCGACGGCCAGCCCGAATTCTTCGAATCCGGCATCCCCACCCAGGGCAAGCTCACCGAATCCGAAAAGTACGAGCCTCGCATCTACTTCTCGCCGAACACCACCGAATACTCGATTGTCGGTGCCCCTGAAGGCACGCAGGCTTGGGAGTTCGACTACCCGACCGGTTCGGAAGGTGCTCTGACCACGTTCAAGGGCGACGGCGGCCCTTCGGTCGGCAACCTGTTCTCCAGGATTCTCTACGCGATCCGCTTCGGCTCCGATCAGATTCTCTTCTCCGACCGTGTGACCAGCGAATCGCAGATTCTCTACGATCGTTCCCCCAAGGAGCGCGTGGCCAAGGTGGCACCGTACCTGACGCTTGACGGCCGCGTGTATCCGGCCGTGGTCGATGGCCGCGTCAAGTGGATCGTCGACGGCTACACCACCTCCGACGCCTACCCGTACTCGCAAATAACCGACCTCGGCTCCGCCACCAAGGATTCCACCACCGTCTCTTCCGCAACGGTCTCGTCCCTGGGCTCTCAGAAGGCCAACTACATCCGCAACTCGGTCAAGGCCACCGTGGACGCCTACGACGGTTCCGTGGACCTGTACGTGTGGGATCAATCCGATCCGGTGATCAAGGCATGGGAGAAGATCTTCCCTGGCCAGTACCACCAGCTCTCCGATATCTCCGGCGACCTGATGAGCCACATGCGCTACCCGGAAAGCCTGTTCAAGGTACAGCGCGAGCTGCTCTCCAAGTACCACGTGACCTCTGCCAGCCAGTACTACTCAGGCGAAGACTTCTGGCAGACGCCGGTCGATCCGACCGAATCCCAGTCCCAGCAGGACCAGGACATCCTGCAGCCGCCGTACTACCTGACCTTGCAGACCGGTGGCACCGAGGAACCGGTGTTCTCGCTGACCTCCACCTACATTCCGGCTGGCCAGTCCACCCGTGAGATCCTGACCGGCTTCCTGTCGGTCGACTCGGATGCCGGCAATGAGAAGGGCAAGATAGGCTCGAACTACGGCACCATCCGATTGCAGGAGCTGCCCAAGGATTCGAACGTACCGGGCCCCGGCCAGGCGCAGAACAACTTCAACGCCAACGCCGATGTATCCAAGGAACTGAACCTGCTGCAATCCGGCGACACGCAAGTGGTGCGCGGCAACCTGCTCACCCTGCCGCTCGGTGGCGGACTGGTGTACGTGCAGCCCGTGTACGTCAAGTCTTCGGGTGCGACTTCATTCCCGCTGCTCAAGAAGACGCTGGTCGCGTTCGGTGATCAGGTAGGATTTGCGGATACGTTGGATGAGGCCTTGGATCAGGTGTTCGGTGGTGATTCCGGCGCGGCCGCAGGCGATGCCGAGAACGTGTCCGGTGACGGATCGTCTGGTGACCAGTCGTCCGGCATATCCGGTGACCAATCTGGTTCCGATACCAATGGTGGCCAGTCCGGCACCACGGACGGCAAGTCGGATTCCGGCTCGTCTTCCGACCGTAGCCCCGAACTCCAGCAGGCGCTGAACGATGCCGCCCAAGCCATGAAGGACAGCCAGTCCGCCATGAAGAACGGCGACTGGACCGCCTACGGCAAGGCGCAGAAGGAGCTTGAAGACGCCCTCAACAAGGCCATCGAGCTCGACAAGTAGTTCCGACAGGAATTGGCTCCCCTCCGGGTGAGGGGAGCCATCGCCGAAGGCGACTGAAGGGAGTCGGTTACCTCAACTGACATAGCCCGTCCTTATCATAAGGACGGGCTATTTGCGTATTCAAAGGAACCTCATGCCATACACCTTCCGTCCGGCCGTCGAATCCGACGTCCAAGCCATCGCCGACATCTACAACGCCTCAGTGATGGCCGGCGGTGCGACCGCCGACCTCACCCCGCGCACCTTCGACCAACGCCGCGCCTGGGTCGAATCCCATACGCCGCCCTACGGCGTTTTTGTTGTGGAATCGGAAGACGGTTCAATCATTGGCTTCGGTGCGCTCTCCGTGTTCTATGACCGCGCAGGATATGACGGTGTCACCGATTTGGCCTATTACATCGATCCGGCATGGCAAGGCAGGGGAGTAGGCACGTTCATGCTTGACAGGCTGCTCACCGAGGCGCTGGCCCGCCACATGCGCAAGGCCTGCGGCATCATTTTCGCCGATAACGCCGGCTCCATTGCCCTCATGCACCGCTTCGGCTTCACCCAATTCGGACTCATGCCCGCCGCTGCCACCGACTCTACCGGCACCATGCGGGACATGTCCTACTGGTATTTGGACCTGCAGCCTTGCAGTAAGTCATTTCAGTCAAGAAAAGTGTGAGGATGCCGGAGCAAACGAGCTTGACGGCGGCGTTGAGTACAATCTTGACGGTTGGATCCGGCCGGGCATGGGCCAGTGCGCGAGGCGAACGCGCGCATGACGTACGGAACGTACAGAACGTGCATACGGGAATAAAGGAAGACGGACGAGGAGCGGATTATGGCATCGGATTTCTGGCTGATTGCGGGACTGGGCAACCCCGGCAAAAAATATGAGGACACGCGGCACAACATGGGCTTCATGACCGCCGACGTGCTCGCCGAACGTTGGACGGTGAACTTCGCCGATCACAAGGGCTTGGCCATGCTCGGTAAAAGCGTGATGAACCTGGACGGCCGCACCGTCAAGTTCTTTCTGGCCAAGCCGCTGACTTATATGAATGATTCCGGCAATGCGGTGGCTTCCATTAGCGCCTATTACCAGATCGAGCCCGACCATATTGTGGTGATTCACGATGACATGGACTTGGAATTCGGCCGTATCAAGGTCAAGGCAGGCGGCTCCGCAGGCGGCCACAACGGCATCAAGTCGATTGACCGTTCCCTCGGCACGCCGAAATACGCGCGTGTGCGCATGGGCGTCGGTCACTCCAAGCGCGGTGCGAACGCGCATGACAACACGGTGAACTGGGTGCTGGGCGGATTCGGTCCGGACCAGCGCAAGCAGCTGCCCGAATTCCTGGCTGACGGCGCCGACGCCGCCGAGGACATCATCTTCCACGGTCTTGCCAAGACCCAGGAGAAGTTCAATGGCCGGTGAGGCGACGCACCCGGACCTGATCAACGGCTCACTGGTAGGCATCCTGTCTGAGCTGGAACAGGACAAGACCTTCCTGAAGCTCGCCGCCGGCGACATCGAGGCTTCGGACGACGTCGACAACTCCGTCCTGGCCGGCATCCCCGAAGGTTTGCGCCCGGCTTTGGCCGCCGCCATCGGGCAGGGTGTGGCCGGCAAACCCGGCAAGCCGGTCGTGCTGGTCGTGGCCTCCGGCCGCGAAGCCGAAGAGACCGTGGGCTCGCTGCGCTCCTGGTATGATGGCGACCCGAACGACATCGCCCAGCTCGAAGCCTGGGAAACCCTGCCGCACGAGCGTCTGAGCCCGCGCGCGGACACCGTGGCCAGCCGCATGGCCGTGTTCCGCAGACTCAAGCATCCGAGCGATACCGATTCGATGTTCGGCCCGATTCGCATTCTCGTCATGCCGATCCGCTCGCTCATCCAGCCAGTCGTCCAAGGACTGGGCGATGTCGAGCCGCTCGTGTTCACCGTGGGGGAGGACCTGCCCCTCGACGAAGCCGCCAAACGTCTGATCGAAAACGCCTATACGCGCGTGGACCTGGTCATGGACCGTGGCGAGTTCGCGGTGCGCGGAGGCATTCTTGACGTATTCCCGCCCACCGCACCGCACCCGGTGCGTATCGAATTCTTCGGCGACGAAATTGACACCATCAAGGAATTCCACGCCTCCGACCAGCGTACCTACGGCGACGGCCTCAAGACCATTTGGGCCACCGCATGCCGTGAACTGCAGCTGACCGACGCCGTGCGCACCCGCGCCAAAGCCTTGGTCGGTTCGATTCCCAATGCTGAGGACATGCTCGAATCCATCGCCAACGCCATTCCGGTCGAAGGCATGGAATCCCTGATGCCCGCACTCGTGGACCATCTGGAACCGGTGGGCTCCATGCTTCCCAAGCACGCCGTGATCCTCCTGAGCGACCCGGAGAAACTACGCCGCTCCGCCGAAGACTTGGCAAAAACCGCGAACGAGTTCCTGGCCGCCAGCTGGCATGTGGCCGCCTCCGGCCACGGCGCCGGCGCGCCCATCAGCTTCGACGAAGCCAGCTTCCTCGACTATGCGGAAACCATCAGCTCCCTCGAATACTCCGAACATCCGGTGATTCGCCTCACCAGTTTCGGCGTGGACACCACGTTGACCGGCCATGTGCAGCTCGACGCCCAGAACCCGGCCGAATTCCGAGGGGATGAGGCCAAGGCCTCCCAAGGCATCGAAGGCCTGCTCGATGCCGGCTTCCACGTCACCATCACCGCCGCTGCGGCCGGCACCTTGGCTAGGCTCAAGCGTGCGATCAACACTACCGGCATCGCCAATTTCGACGTCATCCGCTCTCAGGCCATCGACGGCTTCGTGGACAAAGCCGCCAAAATCGCCCTGCTCACCGAACGCGACCTGACCGGCCGCACTTCAGCCGTGGCCGTGGCCAAAACGCCGAAACGCCGGCGCAAGGCCATCGACTTGGTGGAGCTCAAAAAAGGCGATTACGTGGTGCACGAGCAGCACGGCATTGGCCGGTTCATCGAAATGCGTCAGCGCACCATCGGCACCGGCGCCAACAAAACCACTCGCGAATACCTGGTCATCGAATATGCGCCTTCCAAGCGCGGCGCCCCGGCGGACAAACTGTTCATCCCCACCGACCAGCTCGACCAGGTCAGCAAATACATCGGCGCCGAAGCCCCCAAGCTCAACAAGCTCGGCGGCTCCGACTGGGCGGCCACCAAGGCCAAGGCCCGCAAGCACGTCCACGAGATCGCCGACGACCTGATCAAGCTGTACTCCGCCCGCCAGCGCGCCAAGGGCTTCGCGTTCAGCCCGGACACCCCATGGCAGAAAGAGCTGGAAGACGCCTTCCCCTATCAGGAAACCGCCGACCAGCTCACCACCATCGACGAAGTTAAATCCGACATGGAAAAGCCCGTGCCGATGGACCGCCTCATCTGCGGCGACGTGGGCTTCGGCAAAACCGAAATCGCACTGCGTGCCGCCTTCAAGGCCGTGCAGGACGGCAAGCAGGTGGCCGTGCTCGTGCCCACCACGCTGCTTGTCCAGCAGCATTACGAGACGTTCAGCGAACGATTCGAGGGTTTCCCGGTCAATGTGGCGGCCATGAGCCGATTCCAGACCACCAAAGAGATCAACGAGACCATCGAGGGGCTGGAAACCGGCACGGTGGACGTGGTCATCGGCACGCACAAGCTGCTGAACCCGAAAATCAAGTTCAAGGATCTGGGACTCGTCATCATCGATGAGGAGCAGCGTTTCGGCGTGGGACATAAGGAGACGCTGAAAGCCCTGCGCACCAACGTGGACGTGCTGTCCCTGTCTGCCACGCCTATCCCGCGCACGCTGGAAATGGCCGTGACCGGCATTCGCGAGATGTCCACGCTCGCCACCCCGCCCGAAGACCGGTTGCCGGTGCTGACCTATGTGGGCGCCTACGAGGATGCGCAGGTCACCGCAGCCGTACGCCGCGAACTGCTGCGAGGCGGCCAGGTGTTCTATGTCCACAATCGTGTGCAGGACATCTCGTCCATCGCCGACAAGATCCACACGCTGGTGCCCGAGGCGCACGTCGGCATCGCCCACGGCAAGATGGGGGAGAAGCAGCTCGACCAGATCATCCGCGACTTCTGGCATCGCGACATCGACGTGCTCGTGTGTACCACAATCATCGAGACCGGTCTTGATATCTCCAATGCGAACACGCTGATCGTCGACCATGCCGACCGTTTCGGCTTGAGCCAGCTCCATCAGCTGCGTGGCCGCGTCGGTCGCGGCCGCGAGCGCGCGTACGCCTACTTCTTGTACGACCCGTCCAAGCCGATGACCGAGCAGTCCCATGACCGGCTCGCCACCATCGCGCAGAACACGGCGCTCGGCTCCGGTTTCGACGTGGCCATGAAGGACTTGGAATTGCGCGGCACCGGTAACCTTCTGGGCGACGAGCAGTCCGGCCATATCGAGGGCGTGGGCTTCGACCTGTACGTACGCATGGTGTCCGAAGCCGTGGAAAAGTACAAGGAGCCCGAAGAGAACGTCGAGCCGGTGGCCGTGTCCATCGACCTGCCCATCGAAGCGTCGATTCCGATCGAGTACATTGATTCGGACAAGCTGCGTCTGGAAGCGTACCGCAAGCTCGCCTCCGCCCGCAACGAGGCCGATCTGAAGGATTTGGAAGAGGAACTTACCGACCGTTACGGCAAGCCGCCGGTCGAATTCGAGACCCTGTTCGACGTGGCCCGTCTGAAGTTCAAGGCCCGCAAGCTCGGCATTTCGGAGATTCTCGCGCAATCCAACCGCGTGCGCATCGGTCGCATCGACCCGCCCGAATCCATCCAGATGCGTATGGGCCGTATTTACAAAGGCACCCAATACCGCCCGGTCACCCACCAACTCATCGTCCCCACCCCGTTCACCGGCTCCCTGGGCCAAGGTCCCATGAGCTCCGACCAGGTAGTCCTCTGGACCAACCAGTTACTTGATGATTTGGCATGGACCCCGTCGTCAAGCAAACGGCAGAGCCGTTTGTAGACGGGGTGCGAGGCGACAGTCGAGCCAGCTATGGCTCACCGGGCAACCTCCGGTGAGCCATATTCATATTCATGCCGTCGTTTGTGACGATGATTCACCCCAGACGGAATCGTTCCGACTGTCCAGCGAGCGAGATTAAGTGACTGCTATGAGCGAAACGACTACGAGCCGCACGAACCAGAGCGCGACCACGGCAACACTTGCCGGCTATGAGATTCCCCGCCTTGGCATGGGCACGATGGCGCTCGCCATCGAGGGGCGCCCCTCCAACCGTGATCAGGCAATCGAGACCATCCATGCCGCGCTCGATGCCGGAGTCCGTTATTTGGACACGGCTTGGTCCTATTATCTGCCCAGCGCACCCGGCACCGGCGAACCGGAGGATATGGGCTATGGCGAATATCTGGTCCGCGATGCTCTGCACTCGTGGCATGGCCCCAAAGATCAGGTGCTCGTAGCCACCAAAACCGGCTGGCTGCGCACGCTTGACGGCAACGGCAACTACGGCTGGCAGGCCGACGCCCGACCTGAAACCATGATCGCCAATGCCAAGGAATCAGCCCGCCGCCTCGGTGTCGATACGCTCGATCTGCTCTACTCGCACTGCAATGATCCGCAGGTGCCGTACGAAGACCAGATGGGCGCACTCAAGCAGCTCGTGGACGAAGGTGTGGCCAAAGCTGTCGGCATCTCCAGAATCGACAACGCGGACATCGAAACCGCCCGCAATATTTTGGGCGATCGTCTCGTGGCCGTCCAGAACCAGTTCTCCCCGGTCCACCGCGACCCTGAACACACGTTGGAAACCTGCGAAAAGCTCGGTTTGGCTTTTGTCTGCTGGTCGCCACTCGGCGGATTCCTCGACCCGTTCAACGAGCATCTGTTCGACCGGTTCCGCGAAGTCGCCAAGATTCACGACTGCTCCTACCAGCGCGTCACGCTCGCGTGGGAACTTGCGCAATACCAATATCTGTTCACGATTCCCTCGGCCAGAAACCCGCAGGAGATTCAGGACTCGTTCAAAGCCAGCGAACTGAAATTGTCCGACAGTGAGATCGGCTACCTCAATGGCAAGGACGTTGACTGAGCGATTTCGTCCGTACTGCCTTGCAATCAGGCGGCACACTGGCATTGTGAGCGCTAACGCTAAATTTTGGGCGTGTTGTTCACAACGTCCACAAATCGCACTACTCTTAAGAATGTCATTCAAGATACACAACCGTTTTAAGGAGTAGTTGTGGCAGTAATTGAAAGCGTGTACGCGCGTCAGATTCTCGATTCCCGCGGCAACCCGACCGTTCAGGTCGTTCTGGACACCGAAGACGGCGCCCAGGGCCTGGGCCTGGTCCCGTCCGGCGCCTCCACCGGTGAGGCCGAGGCTTGGGAGCGTCGCGATGGCGACAAGTCCGTCTACGGCGGCAAGGGTGTTCTTAACGCGGTCAAGGCCGTGAACGAGGTCATCGCTCCGAAGGTCATCGGCATGGACGCTGCTGACCAGCGCGCTCTGGACGACCTGATGATCGAGCTCGACGGCACCCCGAACAAGGGCAAGCTGGGCGCCAACGCCATCCTGGGCGTCTCCCTGGCTGCTCTGTACGCTTCCGCCGAGTCCGCCGGCCTGCCGCTGTACCGCTACATCGGCGGCACCAACGGCCACACCCCCGCCGGCAGATAGCGTC
>OAWV01000151.1_pt1 | contig 65656 bp, 92 predicted proteins | sample 1495551 | NCBI WGS metagenome assembly OAWV01 (sample SAMEA2580245, study PRJEB22360) | human gut metagenome | biome: human gut; feature: human-associated habitat; material: faeces | place: Denmark | collected 2008/2010 | reverse complement strand
CACGGCCAGCCCCACAGGGGGAACAAATCGCCGTCCTCACGGCCAGCCCCACAGGAGGAACAAATCGCCGTCCTCACGGCCAGCACCGCAGGGGAACAAATCGCCGTTCTCCTGCCCCGCGCCGTACCGGAACAAACCGCCGTTCTCCTGCCTCCGAGCCGTACCGGAACAAACCGCCGTTCTCCTGCCTCCGAGCCGTGCCGGAACAAACCGCCGTTCTCCAGCCTCCGAGCCGTGCCGGAACAAACCGCCGTTCTCCTGCGCCTCCGCATTACGATCTCTTACCAGATTGAATTGGAGATAGCTGTTAATTACTCACTGGACTAAATGTAGATAATTTAATTGGTGAATAATCAGCATAAAAAAATCACAGTAACTACATGTTTTATATGAATAAAAACTTATCCACACCGCATATATTGTATTGTACAATACAATAATCTAAACGGCGATTTGTTCCTACTTACACGGCGCTTTGTTCCTGTATATATTTCAATATGTTATAGTTTTATAGTGCTGATAATAGAGGCTATTAAGGGGGGAGCATTATTTAATGTTAAACGCCGATATGTTCCCTCATAGACGGCATTTTGTTCCCTCCTAAACGGCGATCTGTTCCCGACAGTTCAATAAAGCGCTTATAAATCATTTGGTTATGCACGTTTTGGGAGGGCTACAAGGCTTTTAACAAGGATCTTTAACAAGGATCTATATACAAAGATCTTTTAATAAGTAGTTGAGTGGATAAATTGAATAACTCATTCAAAAACGCTTACCAGCGCCGCAAGCGGCTCGGTCAACCCGAGAGGAGCAGAAAACAAGTTTTCTACTCCTCTCGCGTTATCATATAACACCATTGCGTTTGGAACTATTTCAAGACGTTATTTATATACTGTTAGCAATTAGTTATAATTAATATATTCATCACACTTATCATGCAAACAGTGACCTATCTCTCATATTTATAGTTGACCTGGTAATGTTAATAGCGGTTAATACAGGGGTTTTGACGCAATAAGAAATCTCTTAAATTTATCTTAAAGTTTTGAGATTTATTGCCGATAAAAAAAAAGTATAAAAAATTTAAGGTTTCAATATTGATACCTTACAGAATCTGAGTTATGATACGCACATGGAATCGGGCAATCGCCCATGCTAAGAGGTGTTAAATGGCGCGTGTAATTACAGTAGCTGGTCAAAAAGGTGGTATCGGTAAAACGTTTACTTCTTTGACTATTGCAATCTACATTTCTCAGGTCTTGAAGAAAAAGACACTCTATATCCCTCTCGATAACCAAGGGAAAGCTTCAAAGCGTGTCTTAAACCTCAAAGACGGATTAGTAGTAAATGGAATGTTCTATAACGAACCTTATGATATTCAAAAGGTCGATGAACATCTTGATTCTCTCTGTTCTGACCGCACCATTCATAACCTTGACCGTGCTGATTTTGCAGAAGCGAAAGCTTTTGCAGATGAAGTTAATCGCATCAAAAGTAATTACGAATTTGTCGTTGTTGATACGCCTCCCGGTTTAGGGACGCGCATTACTGCTGCCATTCTCGCGGCGGATAAAATCGTATGCCCGGTTGAAGCTGAGATCACGTCTATCGACGGCCTCATAGAACTGAGAGATACCGTTAGAAAACTAGTCCGTTTTAATCCAAAAGCACGAATTAATTCTATAATTGTTAACAAGTACAAAGATGTTGATGATCAGAAAGACATTCGTGATCAATTAATAGCTATGTTTCCAAATGAGGTACATCCAACTCCAATAAAAGATTTACAACCTATCAAAACTGCCATGTCACAAGGCCGCATGGTTTGGCAGAACGCAAAAAACGGCAACCAACGTGTTGCCGCTAAATTAGTTAAGTCGGTCATTTCTGAAATTATCGAAGGAAAACTGTAAAATGAGCAAATCAGCAAGCAACAAAGTAACTCTGGAAAGTGTATTTGATGAAAATGAATACATCATGGACTTTCCAATGAGCAATATCATTATTAATCCGCAGGTACGCCGTAATAAGAACCCGGAAAAAATCAATGAAATTGCAAAATCAATTGAAGCACACGGCCAGCAACAACCAGTAATCATTGGTTTCCCTGATGATGATGGGAACTGCCCTTTGTATTTTGGTTTTACACGTTATTTTGCTCAAGAACAGCGTGGTTCAGAAACCATCAAAGCTGTTCAGCGTGAAAAACCAGAAAACATTTTGGTTACTCAATTTGTTGAGAACCTGCATCGTGAAAACTTAAATATTGTAGATATTGCCCTGGGCATTAATGACCTGAAAGAAAAAGACGGTCTAAAGGCTAAAGATATTTGCGAGAAATTACAATTAAGCAGTTCTCAAGTCAGCAAGTATACCAGTATTGGTAGCATGCCGACTGACCTGCTTGATCGTGTAGCACCGTTAAGCAATGATATTGACACGTTTTACTATCTTTCGCAGATCTACAAACGTTCTCCGGCTGATGTTGAACAACTTATTGCTCAGGGTGAAAAGGACGGCGAACTAAACCGTGTAACTGTCCGTTCTGCGTCTGATAACCTGAAAAATGCAAATGGCAATGCCGATAATTCCAGTGATAACTCTGGTGCTAATGACGGCAACAGTGACGAAGGTACAAAAACTAAAGGTAAAAAAGGTAAAAACAAAACTGAAGATGATGATGATCAGACTAACGGTGATAATCACTCACCGGACGATAGTTCTGACTCTAATGACTCTAATGACTCTAAGACTGGCGATGATTCAGAAGCAAATTCCCAGCGCACGACGGGAACACAAGCTACCACAAAGAACGTCGCCCGAATTTGGGTAAGCTTCCAGGAAGAAGGCCAAGCAATTGAAGGTGAATTAATTGTTTCACCAGATAAGAAACCTTCTGATAAAAACTCTGCAATTGTTCTAATTGATGGGCTTCTAAATGAGTTGCCGCTTGAGGAGTTAACATTTGTGCGAATCAGTTACTAACCCTAGTGCGCATGGCGCACAGGGGTTTAAGTGGCTAACTCGGGATAGTAAATCAAAAGCCATTAATCAATGGCTTTTTTTTTCTAAGAAGCCGCCAGCAGTGGCGGCTCAAATCTTGAACGATTATGCCAATGAACATAAATTACGGGATAATCTATCTCCACCTAAAGGCACAACGCTACAGGATTGGGTGGCTAAAAATACTGCACCTTTGTGGGCATGTCAGGCAGCGCTTGAACTTTGTCTTGCAAATGGTTGGCGGCCTGAAACTGCTACGGAGTGGGCTGTATATGCCTATTTTTTAATTCGTAAAAAAAAAGGTGAATACAGATTACAGGTATTTTCTGAATTGATTCACCCTGGTTTAGATAGAATGTGTGCGTTGGGTTGGATTGTTGCTGCACTAGAGGCAACAGGAAAAGTCCCAGCACCACCCGAAAGAAAAGGTAAATAATGACACTTACAAACTTGCTCTCAGCTATAGAACAGAACAGCAAAAGGCCGCTGCTCTGCATACAGGTACTGTTCTTCTGTTTAGAAAAGCAGTCAGAAGGGCAGCGTGTAATTTTCAAAAATGAAATTGATGGGTTTCTTTGTAAAGACGAAAGTAAGATGAAAGCGTTCTCCAAAAATACAAGCGCCGTTATTACAGACATGGAAGCCGCAGGTATTCTAGTAAAATACTCTCTGATCTCCGGTGAAGTCTCAGAGTATCGCGGTCAGCCTTACCCCTTGGCAGTCAGCGTCACTAATGAGGTAACAGCATCATTTGGCAGATAGAGTTTTTGCATGCGAAAAAAGTAAAATTTGTTGATGGAGTTAACAAGATCTTACCCCCGCTCACTAAAGCATATCCTAAGTAACCGCTAGGTGCGCTGTAAACGCGCCTAGCAACATGCAAGCGACATACCTACCCTACCCCACATCTAACGTTAGTCCAATGGCTTACACGGCTTCTCAGGCGGTCTCAGCCTCTGTCATAAAAATCATTAAATTAGTCTAACAATGTAGACAACTCATCAAATTATGAGTTATAATTATTTCATCGAACAGCAATCCGCTTTTCGAATTTAGCCCACAGGGGCAGGAGTTTTAAATGACTATTCAAGAAGCATTAAACATTTTTGGTTTATCCGGTCAGTTAACCAAAGAAGATATTAAAAAAGCTTACAGAAAAGCTTCTTTAAAACATCACCCGGATCGCAACAAAGATAACCCCATCGCAGCGGAAATTATGAAAGCTATCAATGCGGCTTTCGATTTCCTGAGCGCTAATTTCGATAAAATTAATGATTACCAGGCATCTGATGAAAAATCTCATTATAACTACGGTGAAGAACTTGAACGTGTACTGAGTGAGTTAACAGCATTAGCCGGAATTGTTTTTGAAGTTATCGGGAACTGGGTATGGATTTCAGGAGACACCAAGACACATAAAGATGTCCTAAAAGTGATGGGTTGCAAATGGGCATCACAGAAAAAACAATGGTTTTATCGCCCCGAGGAACATAAATCCCGCCGTAACCGTAAAGAACATACTCTCGATGAAATTAGAGAGATGTACGGTACGAACGGCCAGCGTAAATCATATGGCCGCAAAACGGTAGAAAACCGCGCATAAGATTTGAAGGGGGTGTAAGCCCCCTGATTAAAATTCTAAGGGGGGGATAATGGAACGTAATTTTTTCTCGAAGTATGAATCTATATTCAATCGTGTATGCGTTTTTTTGGGTGAAGGATGGAAGATTGATCGTAGAATCCAGGATGATTACAGAATTCATCTTATTCACCCTGATTACCGGAATTACTCTATTTCGGCAAGATTAGAAAATAATAAAATCAAGTTGCTGGGGTGTGTCCATCTAACCAGAAGAGGAAATCAATTTTCCTCTTGTTCTGTTTCTCCTTTGCGTGATGCTATTGGAATCGCTAGGGATATAAAAAGAAAGATATTGTGTAATGCCCGCGAACAAATTTCATTTTATGAAGCAGACACGAAAGGAGAACGTCTTTTGCGGGAAGAACGAGAATATACCATTAACCTGCTTTCTCGGCTTGTTGATGCTAAAAGATATGAGGGTTATTACGGTGGCCTTTGTCAAATAAAAACCAATCATGGAATAACTGGAAAGGTAGATGATACCAAGGGGGTAATATACAGGTTGGAATTGGACGACCTGAATAAAGACCAATTAATAAAACTCATAGGGTTCATATCTACTCTTGAGCGGTAGCAGTATAAGCGGGTATTTAACCCGCCTATACTGCTTTGCAATATATGCTTATTCAGTTTTGCTGTTAGGTGAGGCGCAATGAATATAATCGAAAAGAAAAAATCTAAAGGCAGTAAAAGTATATCTCTGACTATTACAATGCCAAATGAAAGCGATAAATTAATCGCAAAACTAAAAATACTAGGCCGCACTAACCCTCCGAACGGAGGCGAGCGCATGCGTTATATTATGTTTGAAAAGGATGTTGAGATCAGCAACGTTTCTGAACTGCATTCATTGTTGTGGCCTGAAATTAACGGCAATAGGGCATTGCAAGGTATTGATGTTATTCTTGATGAATTATGTGCTGAGGCAAAAAAATGATAAATACCGCAACCCCGCAGGAACTAAAAGAATTGCAGATCAAAACGGGGTTAAACAAGGCAGAATTGGCCGCAAGGCTGGGTATGACGGCCGCTGCCTGGGATAATTTGATTTCCGTGAATAGCCAGCGAAATTTGCCAGCGATTAAATACGAGTTTTTGCTGTTACTAGCTGGCGAACATCCTGAATATGTTCTTCAAAAACGCAAAAACGTGATGGTTTAAGTTCATAACCCCACCCCCGTAGCTTACCTGCTTATCAGCAGGTCGCGCACTCGCAGTACCGCGCCGCTGGCCGCTTAGCGGCCAGCCGTTCCCGGCCGCAAGCGTCCGGCGCTAACTGCGCCCCACCGGGGGGGTTGTGTGAGTTAATCATTTGCTGAATGCCCGTTTGGGCTAAGCAGGGAGGGGGGTGATTGGTGGTCTTTATCAATCACGCACCGGCTTCGCCGGGTCTCGGCGGCCTGCCCATTCCATAATATGATGCTTTATCTTGCCGCCTTTATGTCCTTCGGACATTCCCTAAGCCAGCTCGCACGGCTCACAGGCTTTTTTTTATGATATATAATTATCCTAAAATATTTAATTTTATTAAATGGCTACTCATCAAATTATGAGTTATAATTATTATATTAAATAACTTGCTTTAACTCTGACCAATAGGAATTTCACATGTCTAAAGAAATTAAAAACATCCTAGATGTTAAAAATGCGGCCAGCAAATTGTTGCTTAAATTTCAGACTGGTAAAATCACAAAAGATGTTTTATATGCAGAAGGTGCTACTTTAACAATTATATTTAACGAGGTAATGAATAATGCATGTGATGATGATACTTTTTGTCATGTAAAAGATGCCGCCGGATTATTAAACGCAATTAAACATTTTTCGACAATATAGTAAGATAACATAGACAACCCATCAAATTATGAGTTATAATTTATAACATAGAAAGGCACACCGCCTTTCTAATTTAGCCCAACGGGGCAGGAGTTATATAATGTTAGATATTGAAACTATTTCCGTTCGTGAAGTTTCACATAGCAAGCGTACCTGTTTTTATCCTGCTGCATTTTCCGGCGCTTTTATCCTCGGTGAAACTATGATTCTCAATTTCATGAGAAATCACTCTGATAATTATGATGGTGGCCGCTGGAAATATTATTCTTGCACTAATGGCGCGTTTTTTTCAGCGCCAGAAAATGAAACATATCGTTTGTCTCTTCCTAATTATTTTCAGGAATCAGTATCTGGTAAAGTTGCTGGTATTATCGCAATGATCTACGCACTTTCAAATCTTAGCGGCGTGGCAGATGATAAAGGATTCCATAACCTGACAGAATATTTAGTGCATAAATATAATCTGCTTTGGCAGTACGTGAACACGCTGAGCAGCGAAGAATACGGACAGATTAAACGCGCTTGTGATTGACCTATCAGGGAAGGGGAAGCCCTTCCCTACCCGCCTTGCTAGCTGGCATAAGCCAAACGGAACCCCGCCGACTCGGGAGGGAACACCACAATGATTAAGTTACTTAAAAGCCAGCTTCTGGACTCAACCTGGTTTATCAGTGATATTAATGTCGATTCTGATTTTCTAAGCCCTGGTTTTTTTTATGAAGATGAAAAAACGATTGATCGTTATATGGATGGATTTATTACATTAAAATGTAATTTGGATAATAATGTAGACGAAGATAAGCAAGCCCGTCTTGTTCTGTATTGGGAGTGTGATTCATTTGTCGATGGTTCTTTTAATACTCGCATTGCATTGAATGAAACAGTATTAATTGAACACGTTAATTTCATAAATGAATTTGGGGAGTCAATTATATTATCACCGTTAGAGATTATTAAAATCATCGAAAGCAATATCGATAAGTTTAGATTTGGTGGATTTGATTCATGGGATGTTTATATTTGTAGTAAGTTTTAAATAAAAGGGCGAAAGCCCTTTATTTTTTCACATAGGACTTGAATTAAATATAACTATATATATAATTATATTTATGGAACACGCCATATACGGAACCCCGCCGACTCGGGAGGAGAATCACAATGAAAAAGTACGAAGTTCGTTGCGCTGTAATTCACCTGGTATGCTCTTTAGGCCATGCGTTCATTAAGCTTGAACGTCGCAATGGCCGCTTAGTTATTTTGCATAAAGAAAATAAGCATGGCCGCTGGGATGTTCGTTATCTTCCCAAGTTCAGGAAAGAAGCTACGCCAGAATTATTTGATAAAGTTTCTGGCTGGGTAGATTCAGCTTTAGCTGAGGCGTTGAAAATTGGTGTTGGGTATTACAAAAAAGCGAAAGTAATCAATATCTGGACAGGTGAAGTAGTAGAACGTTGGTAATATTTTGCGCGCCGCTGTTAGCGGCGCTGACTAGAACCCCGCTATCTCGGGAGCTATCCATGTGTAATACGATTGAATTTGAAGGTAATCAGATCTCTTTAGGTGATATTTTTGTTTCTATTTGGGGCTACGAACAGACAAATGTTCACTTTTATCAGGTAGTAGGCGTTGCAGGTAAATCCACTGTTAAACTTCGTGAAGTTGAATCCAGAGAGGTTCCCGATCACAAAGACGCATATTCAGGGGAAAAATACGCAAAACCTGACTATTTCAAAAACAATGACATTCTAACTCGCCGCCTGGTAAAAGGATGCACTAAGCCAACAGTGAAGGATGATCATGCAAGAATGCGTAAAATCGATCCCTTGAAGGGCTATAGTTATTCAACAGGTGCATGATCTCAAGCGCCTAAGTCTGGATAAATATGATCGCCCCTTTTGGGGCGATTTGTTCTCAGAATGATGAAAGCATGGCTAAGTCCATGCTTTTTATTTGCAACCCCCTTTAATTATATATATAATTAAAGGGTAGCAACGGCTACATCGGAACCCCGCCGAACTCGGGAGAGGAAACAATCATGGCTTCTCAGATTATCTTAAATTCTTGCTCTATTTCTCAACCCTCCGAATTTTTATCCGCGGATTCCCTTGGCGAATTTTGCCAGCGTCTAATTAAGAATATGAATGCTGGCGTACCAACAAGAATGCCTCGGTTACATGGTTGGCAGCTTGGCTATATGCTCAATGCTATTAAGGCCAGTGCAATCAACTAACAAATCAAACGGCGCAACGCTTCGCATTGCGCCGTTTGTATAGGTAGGGTATATGATCGGATTTCCACACGGTTTTGATGTCAATTTCCTAGAAAGGCTTGCCGCTTCTCTTTCTGATGGATGGATCTTGAATAAGGTGCTTAGCGCCGGGCGTAGTACAGTGTATTTTTCTAATCAAAAAAATAGAGATTACATGATCTCCATTTTTGCCAGTAAAGGAAAGTACGCCATTTCTACTCTGCTTGTTCATTCTGTATGGGGGAAGCCGGAGGATTTTTGTAGCATGCATGCCTCCATGAAACGCAACCCTGAGCATGTCGCCAATGAAATCAAACGAAGGCTTTTGCCTGGCTATGATGCTGCTATTTGTGAAAGTAAAATAAATTTAAAGAAGTATCAGTGCGAACGCGAGAAAGGCGACCTTATAGTTTCTGCGCTAAAGCGTCTTTTTAAGATGCATCAAAATGGATTAAATTCTTCGCATTTGTTTTATAGTCGCGGGAATGACAAACCTGATCTTGATGTGACTCGTTACGTATCAAGCGGTGATCGGTTTGACCTGAAAATCAAACACATTGATGGTGAGCTTTTGGTGAAAATCGCAGCACTGATAAAAGAACATGAGGGAGCTTGATTTGGCAGTTTTATTTTTTGATGAAGTAATAAAAGATAATAAAAAATTTGTGTTCTCTGTTGAAAGGGATGATCAAGGTTATTTAGTTACAGCATTCAATTATCGTAGGTTTGGTGATCAACCCTTTAAGCTTATGAGTAGTGGAGCATGGCGCTCAGAGGATAAGGAAGGGCTGGAAAAATTGGAATGCATGCGATCAAGGCAAGGAAAGAAATTTTTACGCACTCTCAATCAGCCATGATTTTTTGCATGCAAAAAATTCTTTATGGTGACACCTTCGGCTCCACAACATTTCATGTTGTGTCGTCGAGTCCAACTCAGCTAGCCATATTACATATGGCAAGCTTCGCGGAACCCCGAAACGGGTTTCCGGCCATTCGGCTATGGCCTGATGTCTAGACCCAATTTATGCGCCTTGTAATCAATTCTAAGCAACTTAAATTTAAAGCTTTAGGGGGGTATTGCTAAGGGCGTTAAGTGTTGTCATGGTTGATATTATAGCCCTATTTTCCCACATTCATCAATTACCACGGCCTCCCGGCTTTAACTGCTTTAGCCTCAGCTTGCAGGTAATATCTCTCTCTATCCTCATTGCTCGCAGCCTCCAGTGCAAGTAGGGCGGCTCTAACCACGTTGCTCTTGCTTATTTTGAATGACGCAGACTCGATCAGTGTAGTTAACCGCTCATGTTCTTCATCACTCAGGGAAATGAGCATTTTGGTGATTATTTTATTAGTCATTACCGTACCTGTTATTGTCAGTGTTTATTGTCATAAGGGGATGGTCGCTACAATCCCCACAAAGAATCTTTAAGCTGTTTTTTCCCCAGGCATTTGCATGGCAATTCGGGCAAGTGAATTTGAACCGAGTTTGTTTTTCATCTGTTGGACGAAAAACAAGCGTGTCGATGAACTCGCTGCCAGTATTATCACCATCACCATCACCATCATCGTCACCATCAAGTGAGAATGGCAAGCTAATGCCGCCAAGCAATCCGGCCATCGTGCTCTGCCTTACAGGAGGGAAGCGATCAACCCAGGATAATGTGAACTCTTTAGTTAGCAGGGAACGGCAAGCTTTTTCATATGCCCCATTTTTAACAATGTAATGAGACATACAATCACCGGTGATCGCACCACCTTCTTTTCCGGTACTGGATGGGTATAAACCAACATTTATCATCCAGTCTGCCCATTGGCGATTATGATACCGACCTCGACCCGGTTTACCGTTGTGTTGTTGGTCAAGATGAACCATTTCATGGACGAGAGTACTTAGTGTTTCTTCTACAGAGCGAATGCCAAAATAAGATGGGTTAAGCGCAATTTCATCCGTGTAAACTTTGCTTCCTCGCGCTACAAAGCGGTTACTCGAAAAGTACCCATAGGTTCGTTTCTCGCGTTGCAGGGTAATCAGGCAAGCGGGTAAACGGTTATCGAACAAAGTTTTGTTGAAGTGCTCATATGCAAGCTGGAGTTCTGCATATGTTTCAGTTGTAGGGAGACTAACACTCATCATCACCTCCATTTGTATTGTACAATCCAATTGTATTGTACAATACAAAACAGAAATAAAAAAAGGGCTTTCGCCCTTTAGAATATTAAATGGATCATTGCACCGGAAAGCAACAAGACCGCTACGACGAGCAGGGAACTCAAAACAAGCAAAATCTTAATTAATTTGCTTTGTTTAATTAAATGAAAGCGAATTGAAACTAACGCATCCATTTCAATGCCGTTTTTATCTTTCAACGCAACACTTATTTCCCTGCTTGCATCTTCTAATCGTTTAGTTATAGAAAATGCATCAATTGAAAATTTAGCACTGCTTGCCTGAGTCTGTTTACTCGTATCATTAACCTTTAATTCAATCTCACTGAGTTTACCAACTAACTCATGAATATCTTCAAGAACAGTTGCGGCTAATGATTCAATCAGTGTTTGTGATTTCATTTTTATTTTCCGGTAATGGTTTTAAATACATTATCCAGATTATCTTTAGCAGAACGAGCAAGACGTGTCATTGAAATCATACGAACAGCGGTACGCTTCTCCTCATCTGTTTTTGCTTCGCGCATCTTCAAACGCCAATCGGTAGGATCATTGAGTAGTTTGTCGATGGTAGTGCCATATGTTTTCAGGAGTGGATAAATCTCTGACGTTTCGACTTTGGCCGAAGGAGAAAGCGTGAATAACTTCTCTTCTTTGTGCATTGCAAAAAGAGGATAGAATACATCCTCAACAACATCGTCTACTTCAACCTTGTTCATCACTACTTTGATTTTTTTCGCTGGAACACCAAGAGCACTCAGGGCGCGAATAGTAGACATGGTATCATCAATCTGTTTTGATTCTTTTACTGCCGGGACAACAAATAAATCAAATTCTTCGTGAGAACCTTTATACTGGCGCATTAATTTCATCAAATCCTCAACATTACTCGCGCCAACGTCGATAATCGCCTTTTCAGACATCATCATTTCTTCAAGGATAACCCCAAAGTCTTTACCACGAACCTTTTCTGCATCACTACCTGCGTTGATACTTTCGACAGTAAGATAAAGAGCATCAGGAATGCGGGGAACAAAAAGGTTATCACCAAGCGTTGTTTTACCGTTGTTACCCGAGAAATTGATAATAGCTACTTTCATTTATTCTTCCCTTTACCGAGAGGTCTATGCTGCTGGAGATATTTGGTATTTAATCCTGAGCGTTTTTCAGCGTCAAGCATTGTTTCAAAACTTACATCAGGAACTGTATCTGAGTTAGTGTCTTTAACTTCACCTCCCTGAATATCTTTTGCATGCAAAACATATTCAGGCTTAACAGTTGATTCAGCATTGCACTCAATATCTTCAAAATCTTCTTTATACTTATGGAAGTAATGTTTAAATGTCAGGGGATTAATCTTCATATCCTCAGCGATACTCTTGATTGTATACCCCTCACTTCTCTTTCTCATTATTTCCGGCATTGCATTCTTTATTAACACTGACAGCTTTTGCTTAGCCATGCCTCCCCCTTTGTCTACCGTCTATTCTGATCACTGCCCACCACCTTGTCAACTGGTTTTTCTACATTCTTACTACCTTATTACTCCTGTTTTAATACTTAACTACTATCTTACCAATACCATTTCAATCCATTACTTATACACTTTCACTACTATTTACCGGGTTTCAATGTCAAATACGCCCTGACACTGCCCCCCTTAACCCTAATGCGCTCAAAAAATCCCCAGTTTTCCCTTAACCCTTAACCCTAAAAAGCCATACACAATACGCACCCTAAAGGGTGCTGTATTGCGCTGATTTAAAAAGATACGTATAATTTATAAACATAGTGAAGCATCATATGTAACATCATATTGTAAAGCTTAAATTATCGAAATATACATGTAAAACATCATGTTAGTAATACTATCTAACATCATATTCAAAGGCATGCTATCAGGAGGTAGGTATGGCGGGTAAAAACTTCAACTCGCGGCTCAGTTTGTTGGTTTCTGGCGAGTTGGAAAGCACCCTACGAGAACGCTCAAAAGGGTTTGAATCATTCTCTGACTACTTGCGTTATTTATTAGAGAAAAATAGTGATGATGAACAATTTAAAGATACAGTAATTAATAGCATACTAGATATTGGTGAGAAAATTGATTCAATGTCTAGTGCTGGTAAAAATGATTCCAATGCTACTCTCACCGAAATTCTTTTATTGTTAAGATTCCTAGCAAAACCGGAGGTTCTTAATAAAGTTAAAGCTGAAATGTCCCGCCTCGGTATTTCTCAAACGGAGTTATAAATATGGGAAGAAATTCTGATTTACATAAACTTGGCTTTTTTATGACTGCATTTGCTCCTGCAATTGGTTGGCTAGCAGCAGCGAAAAAAAATGGGTTGGCACAAGTTACTCAACCAAAAATTACAGGGTTTATAAATCTTTTTTCTCATACGTTTGAACATCCAATTCTCTACATTTCTTCTGGTGGTGCATTTATTGCAGCTATAATTTTGTGGATTTTAATGGTTAAAATTAATAGCCCTGATTTTATGGGGTATAAATTTGATTATCGGTTAAGGGGTAGTGATATTGTTAGTGCAGAGGCTCTTAATAGACTTACGACGAAAAGAAAAGAAAAACAGGTTGTATTCGGCACTATAAAAATGCCAACGGACATAGAAAATCTTCAAACATTAATAGTTGGTGCAACAGGTTCTGCGAAAACGTTGATTTTAACTCAGGCCATGTACTCAATTTTATTACGTGGAGACCGACAAGTTATTGTTGATCCTGATGGATATTTTACTTCGCTTTTCTATAAGCCGGGTGATGTAATTTTAAATCCACATGATGAACGAACTCCTGGCTGGGTTATCTTTAATGAAATGAAAGAAACCTACGACTATGAAACATATTCATTCTCTCTTGTTCCTCTCGGCAAAAGCTCTACAGAAGAAGAATGGAATGGGTATGGGCGATTATTAGTAACAGAAGTTTTTAAGAAACTCCATTCACAAGGAATAAATGATTTCACACAGCTTTATTATTGGTGCGTTAATGCTCCCGAGGAGGATTTAGAGGAATTTTGCAAAGGAACGCTTGCTCAATCTCTCTTTGTTGGTACAGACCGTACTTTGGGTTCTGCGCGTTTCGTATTAACGAACAAGCTATCTGCGCATATGATTATGCCTGGCGGTTCTTTCTCTATTCGTGATTATTTGGCTGATAAAAATGGCGGGAATATATTTATAACATGGCGTGAAGATCAAATTGCCACTTTAAAGCCATTAATATCTACATGGGTTGATGTTATTTGCAATGCAATTCTTTCATTACCTGAGTCAGAGGCAAAAAACATTTGGTTGCATACCGACGAATTAGCATCACTTGAAAAAATAAAAGCATTAGAACCAGCTTTGACTAAAGGACGAAAGAAAAAACTTAGAATAGTTTCTTGTGTACAGGCTATTTCACAGTTAGAAGAAATCTGGGGGGAAAAAGGTTCCATTACCTTACGTAGTTGCTATCGTAATTTGATAGCGCTTGGTGGTGCTCGTTCTGATGATAGAACACCAGAAGTTCTATCTAGAGCGCTGGGTGATTTTGATGTTGTCCGTAAGAAAGAAACAAACAGCCGGAACTCCGGTGGAGGAAGTAGCAGCTGCAATGCCGAGGGCAAAGACAAAGATTTTGTGGTCACGGCCAGCGAAATTTCTAACCTGCCTGACAGGGAGGGATATGTTGCATTCACTCGTGGTTATCCAATTGCCAGGGTAAAAGTACCTATTGTTAGATTTAAGGCTCGAAATGCTGCCTATATCCCCCGCTCTGCATTGGGAGGCTAAATGCTTAACGTCACGATCTTAACCGCAGAGAAAAGTGTTGATGATGTTACCCGTTACTTTATGGACGGAATTGACGATTATTATCAGAAGGAAGGTGATTCAAAAACGTGGCAAGGTGATGGTGCGGAACGTTTAGGGCTTGGGAGTGATGTTGATGAAAAAACATTTCGCGATCTGTTAAAAGGAAAGCTGCCTGACGGCCAGCAAATGGCGAGAACCCAACGGAACGACAGTAAAAACCGTATTGCAATAGACTTCACATTTCAGGCTCCTAAATCAGTCTCTATACAGGCACTTATCGGGGGGGATTCACAAATTATTGCTGCCCATGATCGCGCGGTTGCTGCGGCAGTGAAGGAGCTTGAAAAGAGAGCTAAGACCCGTCAGAAAATGAACGGTAAGAGTTATGTTCAAAGTACCGGTAATCTGATCGTGGCAAAGTTCAGGCATGAGACAAATCGTGAAAAGGAACCTCATCTTCATACCCATGCCGTTGCATTGAATGCTACACAACGAGCAGATGGGGAGTGGCGAGCTTTAGTTAATGATGAATTGGTAAAGAATCCAATTTACTACGATATGGTTTACAAGTCGGCTTTTGCGAAAGAACTTGAAGATCTCGGCTATAACCTACGCTTGGAAAAGCACGGCTTTGAACTTGCTCATATCTCCCGAGACCAGATTGAAGGAATGTCAACTCGACTACAGCAGGTTGACGAAAAACTCAGAGAAATGGGATTAAGCCGGGAAAATTCTACCGCCGCACAAAGAACGTTAGCTGCAAGAACAACCCGGAAGAAAAAGGATACCTCAATAGAGCGCGAGGATTTATTCAAACAGTGGGACAAGAATGCTAAAGAGCTGGGCATTCAATTTGACAGCAGAAAACTCAACCTTGATGGGATCGGGTATTCCGATAAAGTTTCGGAAGTCTCAAAAAATATTGAGGGGGTTTCTTCTCAGGAAATGACGAAACGTGCTGTTCAGTTTGCTATCAATCATCACACGGAACGCCATACCATAATCACATATGAAGAACTGGCTACTACGGCGCTGAATCATGGTATGGGGAAATCCACCGCCGAATCTGTAGATCTTGAGATTGAGCGACTCAAGGCCAGTGGAAAATTGATCACAGAAAAGCCACTTTACACGGCAATTAATACTTCCTCAGTAAATTCCCTCACCCGTGAAGAGTGGATTAAGGAAATGATTGAATTAGGCCGCTCAAAACAAGATGCCCGGCGACAAGTCGATTTAGCCATTGCTCATGGTCGTTTAGTCAAGCAAGCCGAACGTTTCACTACCCAAAAAGCGCTAGAGCAAGAGAGGAAAATACTTACCAGTGAACTTACCGGGCGTGGCGCGAGTAAGCCCGTATTGTCGAATGAAGATGCTCACGCATTTATGGACACCACCACGTTACGAAAAGACCAGAGAGAAGCCGCTGAGCTAATTTTATGCTCAGACAGTAGAGTACTTGGGGTTCAAGGTCAGGCAGGTGTAGGAAAGAGTTTTATGTCTACGTCCGTGACGGAAAGACTTAAAGAAGCGGGCTATACGGTACACATCCTTGCACCTTATGGATCACAGGTAAAGTCATTACAAAAAGACGGTATGACTGAGGCGCGTACCGTCGCATCTTTCCTTCACACGTTGAGCCGCGAACATACGCTTGATAGTAAAACTTTTATCTATGTTGATGAAGCCGGGGTACTGCCAAACCGCTTAATGGCGAAGCTTGCTGATATTTCAGCAAGTTCAGGTGCTCGCCTTGTTTTAATGGGCGACACAGAACAAACCAAGGCAGTCGAAGCTGGTATTCCGTTCTCCCTTCTGCAACGGAATGGCATGGAAACAGCGGTGATGAATGAAATTCAGCGCCAGAAAGAAAATCCAACATTGCTTAAAGCTGTTGAACTGGCAGCCGTTGGAAGAAGCCTTGAGTCTCTTGCATTAATAACTCAGGTTGCAGAAACAAAAGAATCAGTTATCCGCTATAAACAAATTGCTGATGAATACGTGAGCCTGGATAAAGATGAACGTGATAAGACACTGGTACTGACAGGTACAAACGAAAGCAGGGAACAGATTAATGAGTTAATTCGTACCGGATTGAACATTCGAAATGATATTGAAATCACTGCGTTATCGCGTTTTGATTCTACTCAAGCTGAGCGCCGTTATAGCCGGAACTATAACGCAGATAGCACAGCTATCCGTCCAGAACGAGACTACCCTCATGCTGGGTTAGTAAGGGGAGAAGTCTATATAGTCAGAGGACAGGGCGAAAATAATACCCTGATTATTGAGAACAAAGGGGGCGATCGTTTTTCTATTAACCCGGCACACCACAAGCATATCTCAGTTTATAAACTGACCAAACAGCAATATGGTGTCGGTGATAAATTGGTCATCACACGAAATGATGCTGGCCTTGATGTTGCCAATGGCGATAGGGTGACAGTTGCAGCAATAAAAAACGATCAGCTTCATCTAAAAATAGACGACAGAGAGATAGTACTAAATACAAAGGAAAAACTACACCTTGACTATGCCTATGTGTCAACCGTGCATTCTGCTCAGGGGTTAACGTCTAATCGAGTGATTGCCAACATCGAAGCTAAATCAAGGACGGTAAGCAAAGATTGGTACTATGTAGCAATCTCCCGCGCAAAGCATGTGGTTAAAGTATATACCGACAATATCAAAAAATTGCCATCTTCCGTTGCCAGAGCTAGCACTAAGCAAGCAGCAATGGAATTAAATCATAAGGTTATGGAGAAAACCCAACAAAAAAGCAAAGAGAAAGCCTGATGCAAAAATTTTTGCATGCAAAATTTTTTGCATGTACCAGAACAAAAAAGAGAACTTAATGGAAAGTAAAAAGCAAAAATATCTGATGCAGTTCAGGCGTTGTTCCAGCATCGACACGCTGGAAAAAGTGTATGAAAGGTTGGTAGAAAAACTTACTGGTGAAGAACTTGATGCCGTGCTTAGCGCATCAGACCATCGACGTGCTGAGTTAATGCATGGCAAGTTGTGGGATAAAGTACCAGCATCAGCCTGGCGAAACGTCAGGTGATAAAATGTTAAAGGCCGGGGAGTGGTTTTCCCCGGCCTTAGCTACGTTTCCGTCACGCTCAGAAGAACATGCGGATCAATTCTAAAAGGACGATAATCGCTTTCAGAACCATGATGATTTTATCAATCATGCGTTTCTCCAGTTCACTGGAGCGAGAACACCACGGCTTACTCTTACACTGCCTGTCACCGTGGCTCTCTTTACTGTTAGATGCAGAGCGTTCCCCTCCTGCCAGAGCACCGGACACAGCACCACCTGTTTGTACGGTCAGGACTTTAAATCGTTCATACCCGTTCAGGCCGGGTTTAAGGGCAGGGAAGATCGCCGCAGAGCTAACCCGCTGATTATACCGGGTTAGCGCCATACATCCACACTTAACCGCCGAGGGTTGCAAATCGGCTGTTACGGGATATAATTAGAGCGTTAGATGCAGAGCGTTCCCCTCCGGTCAGAGCACCAACTCCGCACCGGAACGATAAAAAAGCCGACCTCACCAGTCGGTTTTTTTACGTCTATGATCTGGTCAGCAGATCCCGCGCCGTCTGCGCGTCATAGCTGAATGACAGGCCGTTCCCGGTCAGCACATCGAGCGAGAACACGCGCGTATAGACTTCGGTACTCCGGGCATAACGATGCCCCAGCAGCCCCTGTATGGTTTTCTCCGGTACACCGCTCATGAGCAGGTGCATGGCAAACGAGTGCCGGAAGGTATGCGGCGTGACCGTTATCGGAAACGTTACCCCGTCACTTTTTGCGCGGGCTACCGCAGCGTTCAGCCAGTTCAGCGGCGTTTGCCGTGACTTCACTTCCCACACCGGAACATGCTTAACCCGCTTTCGCCAGGTGGCGAGGTATTCCCGCATCCGTTGCACGTAGGCGGCATCGAGCAGCGGCACGATTCTTATGCCGGGTTCGGGCGGTTTGCGGTAGCGCGGATCGGGGTGCAGGGTGTCAGCATCAACAGCCGGACGACCACGCCCCCGGACGGCTTCGCGGTTGCGTTGTTTCAGGGTTTTCAGCATCACCACCGCTTGCGGGTGGCGGCGTGACGGCTCCAGCGTAAAACAGGCAGGTGTCAGCGCCAGCGCTTCATTGAGCCGCGCCCCGGTATTCCACAGCGTTTCAAAATACATCCGGGCGGTGAGATCATCTATATAAGAAAGCAACAGACCCACTTCCGGCGCGAGCAGGTATTTCGGCAGACCCGCGCCGAGGTGCGCGGCGTAGTCCCGCATTGTCCTGGCGGCATCGAGCGACCACGACCCGGCGACGTTGCCCGGAACGGTGACGCTACGTGAAATCTGAAAATTTCCGGCAGGTAAGTTACTCAATTTTTAAATCTCCGCATCTTCTTTTAATACCCGCTGCCGCCACCGCGCCGGGGCGCGATGTTGTCCGGGCGTTCAGCCAGGCACAAGCAAGTTGCGTCTGGCTTCGCTTCCCCTGAAAAAATCCGGTCACGGTATCTCTTGCTACATTGGGTGACGAATCAGCCAGGCGGCGCGGTGTCATTATTATGGCGTACCGGGCGGCGCAGTCCGAGGACAATAAATCCGATCACCAAAATAAAAATTGGACATTTTTTCCGATAGTGCCGTTTTGCCTGGGCGGTTTGCGCCGGGAACCGGACGTGTCCGGGTGGCGGGTGCGCCCCGTTGTACTGATTAGCCCAGGATATGGGCGCGGAGGCCGCAGATCAGCACCAGATATGGCGATCATCACGATGTATGTTGTAACTATTATAATGAGGGAAGGGGACTGGACAGAATTACCTTTATGTCCAATGTCGAAGGGATTTAAACGGGAGGCGTAAAAAAGGCCGCTGGCGCGGCCTGATGGTAGATGTAGGGTACTGAGTCAGGTGTTTAACTGATGCCATAGCGGAATAAGGATTTCCTGAACAAACATCACCATGCCGAGCGCCAGTGCCGCTAACACTGCGGAATACGACAGAATCATACCAACACGGCTCAGAAACGGACTATCTAGATCGGACATAATTTACCTGCTGGATGTACGCTTGGTTTAAATATTATACCAGGCCAGATCTTGCGCTGCCATTACTTTGAGCAGAACTGGACAGAATGACCTGTATGTCTAACTGGCTAGGAAATTAAACGGGGGGTATAAAAAAGCCGCTTGTGCGGCTCAGTCATGGGGGATCTGGTTTATCCAGGCTGGTTTATAGGGCTGGATGGTTTCAGTTTCCATGTCGTTAATTTCCCGCAGCCAGCGTTCATCACGTTCACGGCGCAACTCGATACGCTCAGATTCACCTTTGCTGCACCCGTCAACAGCAGTGAGATCGCCAAACTCATAGAGGCCACGGTCAATTAGCGTCAGCGTCTGCGCGGGAGGAACAAACCGAACGGCGGTCTGAGTCTCATCCAGCCCCATCTCTCCCAGCGAACTTTCAGGCCAGAATCCGGCATGTTGTTCATCGGTGTATGCTAATCCGTCCTGGCTCCACCACTGTTGTTTTCCGATACTGAAAATCTTGAAATATTCCATCATTTTCACCGCTTAATGAATGAACACAAGTCAATGATACCAGGCCAGATCCTGTACTGCCAGCAGAACTGGACGGAATAACGGTTATGTCCAGGTGGCGCGGGATTAAACCCGCAGTAACAAAAAAGCCGCTTGCGCGGCCTATTCACTTATCTTATAACTACTCACTTGCTGACCGATAATAATAGCCAGTGATTTAGCCTCATCCAGAGTTGTAACCACAGGTGCCTTCAGTTTGCTGAAATCTGGTTTCTCATCAATAAGAATACTTATATCGTAACATGCTGATGGAGCATCGCACCATAAATCACAAGCAACAAGTGATATATCATCTTTACCATCCATAGTTAATACTGGAGGCTCAATTTCAATATGAGCGACAACAATCCCATTCTGGAAAATATTTTTAAATTTAACCTTTAATCTTTCAATATAACAAGTGAAGTCATGATTCATTGAATAACCTCCACCGGAACGTTAAGTTTTTTATTAGGAAAAGACCATAAATAACAAACAACCAGCAGCAATAAAAAGCCCCAAAAAAATAACATATTTAGCGATATCAGAGTCACTCATAGTTCACCTGTCACTGAGCATGGAAGAAGGATTCCAAAACTCATCAATGATTGGCGTTGGTTTAACGCCAATGCTTCGGATTAACTTTCGCCCGGTTTTAAGCCATTCAGCCAGTGCAATCTCATTTCCTTTATGAAGGTGTAAAAAGGCATTTTTAATAACTAAAACCGCTTGAGTACGATCAATAGCGCCAGATTCATAGTCATTAAAGATAGCCTGAATGAAATTTTCAAAGTTATCACTCATTTCGCTATGCTCGTTAAAATTACTATCAGTATTCTTTGTCATTATTCTTTTCTCCTGATTCAAGGATGATCGCTTTTAAATGGTCTGAAACCATTTTCCACGTATACCTGCGCTACAAACAGTGCGGTTCGCTTGTTTGCATCATTAAAGATGTGACCGCGAGCAGTTACAGGTAAACATAATTAACCTCCTTCATGAATTGAACAATCTAATTAGAATCATAAAAGACTAACAACCCACAGAAGCAAGTAATACAGCATCAATATCCCGCAGGATATACTTTTCCTGCACGGGAAGGTACTTAATCCCGGCTTTTTCACAGGCAATTTTTTTTATTTCATCCCTGACCTTTGCATTTCCTTTATAGTGACCACTTCCCTGATATTCAATAACAGCGACAGGCATATAGTTTAAATCAGTCACAACAAAATCCACGCGCTTACTGTTAACAGAAAAAAACGCCGCTCTGTCTTTTGACTTTAAGATTTCACCCAAAGAGACTTGTGGAAAAATCCTAACAGGAAATGCCTTATCATTGATATGGTCACAGATATCCTTGTATAACCTTGTTTCGCTGGCATTCATCAGACTTGTTCTGGAAAAATCACTGTTTACGACCGCACTTAATTGTTTATTTGCAATGGTTTTCTTTTTATCACCTCCATCAGTCAAATCTGGTTGCCTTAATATCAGGAAAACCAGAAAAATCAGGACAAACACAAGAAAAACGACAAGCATAGTCAACGCATCCATTACTTTTCCTTATATTTTTCTTTGTTAAAAATGCCTAAAGTCTTATTATAAAGGCCAATCAACTGCTGTTCAATGCCTTTCATTCTCGCCTTTTTAAGCAATATGTTATAGATAGCAGTGCCTACCATCATAGCCCCCTAGTAGAATTCTCATTAAACTCTTCATTTTACCCACCCTATCCACTGTACGATCATATAAACAATCAGGAATATGCTATATGTTAAAAACCATATGGTAGCAATATCCTTTATTTTTTGTTCTGATTTTGCCAGTGCATACCCGGAACCAACCAGTGATATAACAAAAGGAAAAAGATTTAACATATAGGCCATGCCTGCCTCACCCCCCAATAAGACTGTTCAGCGGAATACCAAACATCGTATGGAGTTTTCTAATCATTGGCAGAGTCAGATTACGTTTGCGGTTAAGCACTTCATAGACACGGTTAGATTTGCCAATAGCTGGTTCAAGGTCTTTTACTGTTAACCCTTGCTGCTCCATTCTGAACTTAATAGCTTCAACTGGATCGGGTGCTTCTATTGGGTAATGATTATTCTCGTACTCATTGATAAGTACGCACATTATTTCAAAAAAATCCCCTTCCGGTGTATCGGCAGGAGGTTCGTTATCAAACATAGGCTCTACGGCGCGTAATGCGGCTTCATAGTCCTGTTCTGTTTTAATGGGTTTGATCTGCATATGGTTTACTCCAGATTGATAGTTTCAGCATCTATTTTGTCATATTCTTTATGCGTACCAATGAATTTGATAAACATCCATCCACGCTGGTATGCAATGGCAACAATTAACCGATAGTCATTTCCTTTGATGTTAAAGACCACGCGCCTGTTTTTAAGAATACTGGCACTGCGGTATTGTTCTTTAATTTCTGCCGGGGTTTTCCATTCAGCTTTACTGGCTTCATCTACCCAGGCTTTTAACGGCTGCTCTGCATCGGGATTCGCCGTCCAGAAATCCCTAAGTGTTTTGATTGCGATTATCTTCATGTGGTTATGATAGTCCCATTTTGGGACTATGGCAAGAATTTTAATCCCATAGCGGGACTTTTTTTGTTTGGACAAAATGACTGTTGTGTCTAGGTGTCGCGGGAATTATGTGTCAGCGGATAATTTACCCCGCGCAATCAGCCATGCGCGGCGTTTTTCCAGCCATGTTTTGAAAGCGGGTGTGGATTCGACCTTTTTCACTTCCTTCTGCTTCCACGCTTTTACCGTACCAGCATTGAGTGGCGCACCAAGAAATTCACTTATCGCCTTGTCAGTCCAGAGGCGGGCTTTCAGGCCACTTTTACTGATCCACTCAGCGTGCCATTCAGTGCTCGCTCTAGCTCGTGCATCTGCTGCATTGTAATAAAGCCTCACGGTCATAGCGCATCCTTTATTAGTGGCATCGTTACGAGCAATATACCAGGCCAGATCCCGCACAGCCAGCAGAACTGGACGGAAGACGCTGTATGTCTAACTGCCGGAGGAATTAACAGAGGGAGAGCGAACACGTCACATTCCGGCACATGCAACATTTTGTGGCGTGTTAACCCGGAGTCGGGAACAGGCCAGCGGCACTGGCGACCCGTGCGCGGCGATCTGCCCGGACACGTCGCCCGGAGCGTCGGGAATCTTGTTCAAAATTACTGTAGCGGTCGCAGTCGTTAAGGAAGTTGGCCAACGCCATCGAGCGATTGCCGGCGTTTCAGTGAATTGTTGTTTTACAGTCACTTAGGTTGTTTGCGGTGCGAAAAATATTGGTGAGTATTTTTGATGGAGTCAGTAACGGCGGTGCGCTACGTGAAATCTGCGATTTGGCGGGAGGGTTTACCGGGGAAAATTTACGGAGCAGCACCACAAAAAACCGTAAAACGTAACGCATGATTGCTTTACACTTTCGGCAACTGGCGCTATTATAATCTGTAACGCAACTTCGCTTTACGATTACCGGGAGCCGGATATGAAATTCAGACGACAGGAACGCTATTCTTATCACTGGACGCCAGCTAAGGAAGCCGCTTATTTACGCAAGCCGCAGCGCGTACAGAATAAACTGGCTGCCCGGTATCCTCTTATTGCCGACCAGCTTACAACGCCGCAGAGTTCGCTGGAAGCGGAAAAACAACGCCGGGAAGAAATGAGCAATAAATCAGAAATGAATATACGTAATTTTCGCGCTACTCAGTGGCGACAAGCCCGGAAACTTTATTTTTCATGCGATCAGAATACCCGCGCAATTATTAAAAAGGCATGGCAGGACGGCGTATATCCGGCTGATCCAACCTATCTGATTTATGTCATAGAGAAACATAACGGTGACTATCAGCGCCGTTGTGATTTCTACGCTGAACAGCACAGAATATTGCGCGAAGAAACCGCCCGGATTTATAACATCCGTGAAAACCAGATTGATTTATTCCAGTAATGGAGCGAAACACCATGAATAAAGAGCGCCGTAAATGGATTCAGGAAATCCAGACAAAATTAGAAACGGTCAAAAAAGAACTATCAGATGTACTCGAAGAGGAAGAGGAATATTTCAACAGTATGCCGGAAGGTTTTCAGTCAGGTCAGCGCGGCGATGCTGCACAAATGGCTATTAGCTCATTAGATAGCGCAGTATCGCAGATTGAAGATGCACTCGACTCACTCGGAGAAATTGAGTAAATGAATAGCCAGGCAAATATGAAAGGGGGTAAATAATGGCTACCGTAAACGTGAATGTGCGTATTGACGCAGAACTCAAGCAAAGCGCCGATGAAGCGATGCAGATCGCCGGAGCCACACCGACACAGGCTATTACCCTGCTGTATCAGTACATCGCTGAGAACAAGCGTCTGCCCTTTGTAGTCACTACCAGCGTGAAAACGCCGGACGATCTCACCAGTGAAGCGACAGAGCTATTAGCTACCGCGCTGGCGGTAGCACTCAACATGGAAGCCGGGCTTAAAGACAAAGTGGAAGCCGGGCTTAAAGACGAAGGACAGATGCCGGGTAAAACCCTGCTGGAGTATTACCACCGCCTTGATTTTCTGTTTACCAGTGCCAAAGAAAAGACGGTACAGCCACAGGAACGGCGTGAACTTACACTCGCGATGAACAATTTAAATAAATTGTTAACCGTCATTGTCGATTTTACGGATTTTGGCTACGGCTATGATCTTGTCAGATTACGCCCATCAGAAAAGAACAAATTTAATATTGCGATTTCGACGTTTGAGCGCAGCATGTTTGAACTGATTAACACAGGGAAAGAAGTATGAGCATCGTGAATAATAAATTTGTAGCGGCATTCAACGTATCAGTCAGTGTCATTTCCACGGCATTAATTATTGGCATTCTTTCCTCCGATAGACCGGGAAATTCAGATTTAGCGAAAACGTTAATCAGTCTGATAATTACCGATTTTATTACCATTCTGACGGCAACCTATATGATCCTTTCCATATTAACCAAAAATAAACAGAACCAGTAAGGACAGTAAATGAATAAAATTACCCTAGGCGTATTGCTGGCGTTATCTTTCTCCGGTTATGCAGCAACGGAGCAGGTCACATCAACGCTGATTGATAGCTTTAAAATCGAAAGTAACTTCCACTTTCCCAGAGGTACAAATACACTTAACGTACATCAAAATGTCACTGTATACAGCTTTAGTACAAAGAGTATCGCCGCCATTAAAAAGACACTAGCGGAGATTGAACAGAAAGGATTTTCAACAGCAACCGCAAGCCTGAGCGGTCTGGAGGAAAACCAGAACAGCACAATTATGGTATTCCGGGCAAATAAAGAAGGACAGTCACTTTCGCCGTCAGTGCTGTCAGAAGCATTACAAAAAAACGTCAGCATTGAGAGTAAGTCAGGGCTGGAAGGTATTATGCCGGAACGCCTTTACACTCAGATTGATAACGTCAGCCTGTCTGTAGTCAATACCGCGCTGGGTAAATTTGATGATGGCAGGATTGTACTCACTCAGTTTATTAACGCGAACAATAACGGCAAGGAAATCGCCACGCATAATAAATTAGGGCTGCCGGAAAAAGGCGCGATCCTCAACATTATCAGAGTCAGGTCAGATGCTTATATGATTGTATTAACCACGATTTAAAAAAAGCATCATCGGGAGGACTCAGGAAGATGAAACCACAACGCTATCCCTCCAGTATCATCAAAGTCGGCGCGGTGCTGTATAAAGCTTTTGGCTGGGTAGATGATGAAGGAAAGTGTCATGTTGATGTTGATGAATGGCATGTACGCTCAATACAAAACCGGACGGTATCAAAATATTTTGGCACTAAAAAGGTTGTAATCAGCCTGGTACAAAAGCTGGATGATATTACCTGGCAAAAAGGGAAATGGCTTACAAACTTTCCGGTTCATTATCGCCAGAAATTTTATGAAAACGAACCATTACCCAATGGCTTTTATACCACACAAAATATGGCTCTACGTTACGCGCTGGAATCCACCTATATGAGTATTAAGTGGTATGAAGAAGAGAAAGCAGCGGGGTTATGGAGCGCAGAGCATGAAGAAGAATATAATGAAGAGCTAAAGCTGGTAAAAATCATTAAATCCAGAATTACGCGACTGAAAAACATCAAATCAGGAGGCAAGGTATGAAGATTAACACAGAAGATAACCTTGAGAACTGCCCGGACTGCGGCGAGGATATGCCTGGCGGGAACGTTCGGTGTACACGCTGTCAGCGCCAGCACGAAATTGAAAATATGACCGAGGACGATTACCGCGCACATGAAGCCCTGTTCCCGTCAGCCAGCATTGCGCCACAACTGCCCCTCATTACGTATACCGTGGGCGTGAAATCAGTATCAGATATGCTGACTCAACAGGAACAACAGCGGTATAAAAACGCCATACACGAGGCGATAAAGGCTGCATATCCTGCCTATGACGTTGTGGTAACACTGGACAGCACCATCGGCGGCGCAGACAGTCAGGTGAGTAATGATCCGTATGGTGAAACGGATATAGCGGAACATACGCATTCTATCGCCCACAGTGTCTGGATAGGGGCAGCGTGGCTGGATAAATAAGGGAACTGATCGAACAGCCGCGAAAGCGGCTTTTTTTTTGTGGCCGCTGGAGATACTGATCGTAAACCCGGCTTTGCAGTGTGGGGGATTTTACGGCTAAAGCCGTAATGCTTTCTGAGTCCTCGCTGGCGCTGCGGGGCTTCCGGCGTAGAACGCCTCCCATGCGCTCTGCGCATCTAACGGGGAATTAAACGAGGAGCGTAAAAAAGGCCGCTGGCGCGACCTTTTGCAATATTCATATCATTCACCATCACGCCCCCACTCACTAAGAAACCGGGCTATTTCCGGTACTCGTAGTACGTCAACACCATATTCTTTCGCCAGCCTCAGTAGTGTATCTGCATCTATTGATTCACCACCAACAAGGCGCGTAACTTATAAACGGTTGGAGCGATTTTATTTTTCATCATAACTCATAAACTAATGAGGTCGTTAAAATATTCAGCCAGTTACATTTAAGATTTATGTTTGTTAAATATAAGTATACATTTACACTAATCATTAAGCCAGAGATTCATTATTAAACGCGCTGGTAATTGTGTTTTCCTTATCTTTTTTTCTCCTGTAACAACCACATTACTAAGGCTCATATTAATATTAGCAATGTCACTATAAGAAAATAAGTCAGATACTATATAATTAATTTCATCAGTAACAGGTGTTGCTTTAAACTGATAACCATCAACATCAAAATGACTCTCTGTATCTAACTTAATGCCATGAGCATGTAGCGTCATACGTGCCAGTTCTAAACATTGACGGGTTGCACGTTCCTGAATTTCTTTTAACGCATTAATGTAGTGTACTGTCAGTTCTTTTAACTCAGATAGTTCGGTTGATGAATAACCGCTGGTTTCAGCCTTATTTACACCATTAAGAATAGAATTAACTGACCATTGAATTGACGATTCAAATTCAATAATACTTTGAACAATGTCAGCACATTGATAACGTTTCTTATCCTCAGCATCAGGGGTAAATTTACTGTTCAGATTAACAATCCTATGCGCCACTGACTCTGGCTCCAGTGCATTTTCATCAGCAATCAGCTTTTCAGGCTCGTTATTAACCATAAACCACCTCAAATACACCATGACTGGATGATGCCAGTCGAATAAAAACAGAATCACCCTCATCGTCGATAACGTCCACACCCGGCAATGCCAGATGTTCCCGGCTAGCCGTGACCGGATAGGATTTACCCGCCGTAAAGAAATTAACCGCTTCGTCTGGCTCTATGCAAATTACAGAGATGATTGTTGCCATGATTTCCGCCTTTATTATCTTGATAAGATCTACATGCCCCGTTGTACGGGGCTATTGAATGTTTAAATACCAAGTTGTTTTTTTGTATATTCAATATCTATAAAAGGCGTCCAGTTACCTTTGTAAAATTCAGTGGCAGCTTGTTTAAGAGTAATCAAACCAGCTTCAAAGTCTTTCTTTACTGAATCATGAAAACAAGGAATATCAAATGCTTTTTTCTTGATGCTCATATCATTATCCCGCTGTATGTTTAATCTGAGATAATTATAACACTTGCGTTATATAACACAAGTGTTATTCATGGCTTCTTGAATATTTTCGTTTTGCTCGTCAGCATGATCCAGTCACCATTATCTAACCTCGCGACCTCATAACCTTTTGAAACCAGATTATTAAGTTGTTGCACTGAATTAATCCCGGCTGCTTGTGCTGCTTTTTCACGATTACCCTCATAGTAATCATTTACCATCTGGACAATAGAAATACGCATAATGACCTCTCGTAAAGAACATTAAGAGTATATAACGATTGTGTTATATATCAAGAGTAAGCCATCACATTGAACTGAACTGGATAAACGAAGGGCGTAAAAAAGGCCGCTCAAGCGGCCTTAGTGCAGGAAATGGCTTCCCGATATGCAGATTCTAAATCACGGGGATCTCTTGAGTTGTAAAGGCGAACGATAGATTCATAACGTTCCGCGCATCCCCGCTCGTCAGCGTGGCGGTAATACTCATTGTGGAGTCTATTCAGGCTCTTTCGCAGCAGAAGCCTACCGACAACTATCAGAGCAAACGCAATAAGAAGAAAAGATGTCATGCCTACCTCCTGTCGTTATTACACAATACTATCAGGCCAGATCTCGCGCTGCCAGCAGAACTGGACAGAATTACCTATATGTCTAACGGCGCGGGGGAATTAATGAGGGGAGTCCGGGGGCTGGAACAAACCGGGACGCAGCCCCCGGAGCGTCAGCGAACTGGCGCGGGGTAATCGTACCGCAACCAGTGCCGGAACGCACCGGAATCTTGTTCAAAATTACTATAGCGGTCGAAGTAGTTCAGGAAGTTGGCCAACGTCATCGATGCGTAACCGGCGCGAACGTGAATTGTTGTTTTACAGTCACTTAGGTTGTTTGCGGTGCGAAAAATATCGGTGAGTATTTTTGATGGATTCAGTAACGGAGTAACGGCGGTGCGCTACGTGAAATTGCGGGAAGATTTGTGAGAGTACGCCGGATAAAAGGCCACTAACGCGGCCTTTTATCGCCCGTCGCGCATCAGAGCAATTTGTCTAAGAGCATCCTGATCGAATGGAGGAAATTCATCTACCACTCTTAGCACAGTGGGTTCACCCTTCGTCAATAGGAAGCCCTCCAAACGCTGCGCCAGTTCGTTATGCTCTACAGGTACTGAATCTGCATTCAGTACCAACAGGGAGGGCTTGTCGCTTATTAGAGTCGTATCTAGCTCTTTGGATAGCTTATCGGTCGCAAGGGTATCAGGTTGTTGCAAGTATTTATTTATCATCAGAAATATCCTCCAGTGACCGTGTGTGAATTTTAACCTATCATTCATGTTGAAACAATGTACTTATGCACTATAGTTCACATTAAAAAGGCCGTTTACCCGGCCTTTATCAAAGTATAAATTATGCTTTTTTAGCTACAAACTCAAAACCCAGCTTGCCCGTAACCTTATCAACCAATTTAACTTTGGCTGAAAATTCTTTATTGTTTTTGTTGCTCACGAACCCTTTTAATTCAGATGTAATACCTTTAGTAATCAAAGTATCAATTTGTTTATCGGTTAATACTTTACTAGATAATGTTTTGTAAATTTTAAATTCACATCCAGTACAGGCACACACTTTAGGACGGATCACTATATCCTTTCCGCAGTTCGGGCAAGGAGACTCAAGACGTTGCGCTTGACCTGCAACAGCCCTTGGTTCCACTTTTAGATTATCAACGTTAGCTTCTGCGACAAGCCCCTCAAGCTCGATGTATAGCTCATTAATAAACTGTTCGACTGACAATTCACCGTTCTCAATCGCAGTTTGCTTCTCTGACCAAAGCGCAGTCATATCGGGATTTACTGCATTATCAGGCAATGAATCAAATAATGCATAACCTGTCTCAGTTGGAATTAGCTTACCCTTTTCAACGGTTATGTAATTCCTTTTCTTGAGAGTTTCCAGTATAGCCGCACGTGTTGCTGGCGTACCAATACCTCCATGTTCATCTTTTTTATCTTTGTCTTTCTCTTTAAGTAATTTTTTAATTTCAGGATTGGTTACATAATCAGCAACGCGAACCAATGCCCCCAGCAAACTAGATTCGGTGAATAGTGGCGGTGGTGTTGTTTTTTTCTCGTTAACAATAACTTTATTAGTAGTTAACTGTTCACCAGTTCGGATCTTACTCAAAAGCTCAAATACCGAGTTATCACCGTCATTCGCGCTATCTTCATCGAAATCATCTTCACCATCTGAACCAATAAGCACCTCAAAGCCAATATTAGTAGTTTTCTTAGCACGAACTACAAAAGATTCATCACCGCTTTTAATTGCTATAGATGCTTCTTTGTATGTCTTTCTAGGCATAAATTGAGCAGCGTATAGGTTAACAATCTCCATATAAACATTTCGTTCATCGTTGCTCAGACGATTAAGATCAGGAACATTATTCGTAGGGATTATTGCCGTATGCGCGGTCACTTTTGAATTATCGAAAGCCTTACTTTTACGAGTTGCATCAATATCAAAATTTGGATTGAGTATTCCTTTTAATGCTGCCAACGTTGCCGGAGCGCTATTAAATTGTTCGTCTGACAGATAAGAGCAATCGGATCTATTGTAAGTTATCGCCTTATGAGTATCTTTGAGAGTCTGAGTAATGTCCTGGACTTTTTGAGCGGTAAGTTTATATTTTTTAATTACCCATCGCTGTAACCTAAGTAGGTTAAACGGTAATGGCGCGGCTGTTTCTTTATCATCTACTGCGGCAGCTTCTACAGTAGCGCGCTTCCCTTCCAAAGTTGAAGCCGTTCCGTAAGCCCAAGCTCTATCAATCAGCCGCTTATCGATTAGCGGTGCAAACTCACCAGGCTTCCAGCTTGCGGTAAAAACATCGTTACCACGTACAAAATGGCCTGTCATAGTGTAATAAACACTTGCGTCATGTGATTGATGGGCGCGTGTGCGTTTAACGATCAAGCCAAGAACGGGAGTTTGTACACGGCCAACAGATAAGACACCTTGGTAGCCTCTGGCCTTAGCAGGAATGGTATAGGCACGAGTCATGCTAAAACCATACACAGCATCAGCTACAGAACGTGCCAGTGCTTTTAAAGACATTCCTTTAAAATCACGATTATCTTTGAGATTAGCCAGCGCCTTTTTCACCGCCGGTAATGTGTTATCGTTAATTAATACACGTTTTACTGGCTTTGTATTACGAGCGTATTCTAATACTTCATCAACTAAAAGTTGACCTTCATCATCTGGATCGCCAGCATGAACTATTTCAGTCACATCACCACGTTTTAGTAGTTCTAGAATAGTTTTAACCTGATGTGCTGAACTTTCTTTTGGTTGATACTTCACAGGAAAAAGTTTCAGAGGCAACGTTTGCAGCGACCATAGTTTATAAGCTGGATTATAGTTTTCAGGTGGTTGAGATTCAATGATATGACCAAAGCAGTTGGTGACAATATCTGTACCACTTTCAAAATATCCATCCTTTCTTGTAAAGTCCCCCCCCAACGCTTTTACAATATCATTAGCCACCGCAGGTTTTTCTGCAATAAATAGTCTCATTGTTAATTCTCCGATATTTTCACTATATTATTTTTGCATGCAAAAATTTATAATTTAAATTATATAAACCACAAACTTCAACCACAAGGTTTTTATATTATGGAATATATAGGCATTTGAACACAACAGAATTATTCTAATTTTATAAAGAATATTGAAAAGTAATTAGCAGAAATAATTCGCTTTATCAAAGAGATTATCCCTTGCCAGAAAACCTATCTTTAGATTCCCCCCTCGCCGGGGAGGGCAAATCCTTACTCCACACAAAATCAAGTTTTGTACGGAGTAAGGATTATTATCAGATTAAATCAAGCAACGCTCCCTGTATAGATTATTTATATTTCCATACGCAATTAAATAAAATATACTGGACAGAATGACAACCAACATAGTAAATGAGGATTAATTTATGTTAGAAACCAACAATAGCATCGCTATTGATAAATATATAAATACTTTAGTAACTTCATATAAAAATGATATTTGGGTTGAGCAAGCCACTAAACTAATTAGAGCGGCTTTGTATGCCAGAGAATATAATGGAAACAATATTTATGAAAAACTGTATACGTCAAATCATGAAGAACTTACCTCTCTATTACAAAAAGCGATCTTGAGTAAAGCAGCCGATCCTGAATCTGTTGCGCATTTTAAAAGTTATTTAACATTATCAAGAAAAGCACAACAAACCATTCTTGTAACCATCAGGACATTGCCATTATTTAACCTATAAATAAAGGCCGCTTATTGCGGCCTCTTTAAATGTATTTAATTTTTTTGCATGCAAAAGTTAAGTTCCTTTCAACACTTTCCTCTTCCAGTCGTCATATGACATAGAACTTTCATAGTGCTGCTTCCATTTTATGTAATGTTCATAGCTAGCGCTTTCGAGTTCAGACTTTCTATTTATATCATTTAAACTAGTATTTAATAATTTATCTCTGAAATTTGCAATATTTTTCTTATGAATACAAATCCAACGTTTACTAAACTTATCCCCATATTGACTTTTTATATAAAAATAGCATAACCAATTATTCATTCTTACAGCCAATTCGAGGCATAGGAAAAATGTCAATAAAGAAACTACAATTATAAATGAAATCCCAGACAGAATTAGAAATAAGTCACTTGAGAATAGTTCCTTCCCATTCCAGATACGAATAAAGCCAGATATGCTATCGGAAAATATCTCTTCTTTAAAAATTGCATTACCAGCCGCAGAAGAAACTATTGCAAGGGGATTATACCCATCCAAGAACGAAAACACTACGAAACAACCACCACCTACCACTCCCAATAGCAACATGAATATTGTATATATATTAGTGATAATTACAGTTTTTTTCTTCATAGTTTTCATTTTAACGCCCATTTAGTTTTTAACAACCCAACATTTAGCGCCATCATAATCATTGCCACCTTCGGCAACAAAGATGTGTTCTCTCACGTCAACAGCAATAACACCAGGACGCTCGCTATGAGCATCTCTTAAAGAATCCTTCCATCCATAAACTTGCCCATTCCAAATCATAACAATGCCCTTTGTTGCATGTTCTGGATGATCTTCACGCCACTTTTCCGCAATACCAAGAACATTGAGAATATCAGACATAAATAGTACCTTTCAGTCAAAAAGACTATTCGCAGTCAAAGACACCAAGAACAGGTTTAACATCAACGACGACACGACCTGTAAGTTCAAGGAAAGTACGCCATACACCATATGGGATAATTTCAGCACCATTACGATACGCCCTAATCCGACGATCAGCGCTACGCCCCTGTAAACCAAGTAAGCTTCCTAGCTTCCCGTCCGTGCCATATTCTATAAAATTGTTTTTTACTTGCGTGAACCAAGCATCAATAAGCTCTGATGGTGGAGCAACCCAACCTTGTTCAATTGTACAAAAAATGCGTGGATCAATAGTCGAGTAATTGATGTTCTCAACTTTTGGAAATGGCTTACCATCCAAATTCTTTTTAAGCATCGAAATAGCTTGCTCTGTTTCAGACTTTAAAATAAAAAATCGCTGCTGATCCAGTGATGGTAAATTTATTGATATTTCATTTTTATTTGACATTCTATGCCCCTGTAGAATGAACGGGGGTTTCCCCCCTGCTCATTGTTATTGCGGATTCAGGACGATGTTTTTAACGTCATGAGTTGTGATGTTAACCAGGCTCAATGTACCCGTCGCTAACGGCTTCCAGACTCCAGACATATGAAGATGAAGGAAGCAATAATAAAGGTATCTAGGAAGCACCAGATCGCTCCTAGTTACCTTCACACCTATACTCTCTTTGTTGAAAGAGTAGGACGGTTCACCCACGGAATTTAAAGAGCCTCGACGAACAATCCAGAAATCTGCATCCGGGAAGTTAGTCTTTATGGTTGCAACATCAGAAATATTCATTACGTTCCTTTGAGGGCTTAGCCTTCTCAGAACGAGTGGCTTTCTGTCGCCCCCGCAAAAACAGAATAGGCGATTTTCGCCTATTTCGCAACAACTAATTTAGTAATTCCCCCGGATAAATAGGCATGATTAGCATGGCTAAATTTTGACAAAAAAAAACTGTAGAGCATGCAGGAACGGCCACCCCGTTAACCATTCCTACAATCCCTACAGCCATATGAGAATAAATGCTAAACACTGAAACTGCAATCCCAAATACCTCATTTTTAATTCAATCATTAAGTGTAAAAAATTTATTTTTTAGTCTTAATGATTCTGCGGTGCAGGCGGCAAAGAGCCTGCTCTGTTGAAGTATGAGTTTCTTAGCTTTGACATTTCAAAAAGAATATTCATACGCCGTAATACGGCTTGACAGTTACTCTCCTGTAAGATCAACAAAACATTACGGCCTAAAGAAAGCATATCCCATATGCGATTGATAATTTCAGGATTCCATAATTTATTTGAATTAAAACCAATGAGCTTAAAAAATTTCGGGGTATAATTCCTGTAAATTATAGGCCATGACTCAACATCTTCAAAATGCAATGTGATTGAATCCCCCCCATCCAGCGAACATATTAGATCCTGATCTGAGTTAATTACAAACACCACCCCACAACTCATATCATCAACATTTAGAGAAAAACCTAACTTAGTCCTATAAAATTGGTGTCTACTATTTATTAATACCATGCTGTTCCCTTCTGAATACCCACGGAGCAACCTGATTAATAGTTGCCCACAATCCAATCTTATGTAATTTAGAATACATCTGAGCCGCATAGAACGGTTGATCTCGACAAAATGCTTCATATACCCATGCGTTACCGCTTGATACCATCCTAAGATTTATATCTTGATTCTGGTACGTAATATTAGCTATCTCTCTACCATATTTATCTATATTAGATACTGCTATTTCAACATTTTTACCACCAATTAATTCTTTTAATGCTAACTTTGACTCTAGTCCATAGGGCTGTTTTATTTCAGGAGCATCAATGCAAGATAATCTAACTTTTTTATAATCTTGTTTCTCTTTATAAACGATTGTGTCACCATCAATAACATAACTTACATGAATGGTTTTTGCATAAACATCGAGGGATAGAGAAAAATAAATTACAAGAAATAATTTCGCATGCAAAAATTTACCTATCAATTTCACCCCCTAAATAAATGAAACTATCCAACGACTTCCCACATTCGATTGCACGCTTAATTTTACCGGGCATACGACCTCTTCCACTCCAAAACTTTTGCTTATCACCATCATAATAAATATAAGTTCCTTTCTTTGGCTTCATAATTTGAGTGGTCTTTAATATCGGCTTATTTGGTAAAAGCTCACTAGGAGAAATACCATCTTGCTGTAGTAATTCTCTGTACATTTTAATTCTTTTCTGTTTCTCAGCCATCTTCTTTATACTAACTGACTCCTCCTCTCTCTTTTGTTCAATTATCAATTCTAGCTTTTCTTTTATTGAGAGAAGAACATCAATACAACCATGCATTTTGGCAATCTTTTTTAGTTCATTCAAATTTAAAAGCATTGATATAGTCATCATTGAGTCACCCACTGACCTTTAGGATTCTTGCTAAATTCATTTTTTGTTTGCCATTCCGAAACACCCGAATACTTAATATTAAAGTCAGTGTATTCATTGCCAAAATATACTTTGCAGTATGAAGGCATGTTTGGAGATATGCGATATTTTGTTATAGCCTGGCAACCATCAAGATCATTTCGTCCAGATCTACAAACCATAAATGTTTTTTGTTCCAATAGCTCCCTGTTCAACGTATCGGCTTCACAGCGCCCCGCCCCCCCCACAATGGCATCTGTAAGTTCAGGCATTCCCTGTTCATCTGACGCAGGGCATAACTTTAAAAAGTTTCGTCTTGCCTTTAACGTATCTTTCCATTTTTTCTTAGTTATATTGAAATATTTGGTAAGCGATGGCACACATTCACCTGGTCGAGTTGATCCAGCTAAGCATAGTGTCGCTTCACACGCTAGCTTTGTGTCTCCCGTTAGAACGTCCCCAACATCAACACCGTCCACAACCGTAGCATAGCTGTTTGCCCCAATGAACAGGGAGGACGCTGCTATCAATGTACTGAGATATGCTTTCATTTTTTGTCCTTTTTTGCATGCAAAAAAATCTATTTTTGGAAATAAACCTGATGCTGAGCTTCCGCTGCATTCTTACATTCTTCTGTCGGACGTGTTTCTTTATTACATGATTTCAGCTTATCAATACGTTCATTTTTATGCTCTTTGTAGTAGCTTACGGATTTAACATCTTCTGAATTACACCCGATAAGCATAAAAAAGGTTACGCACATTACAATTTTGCTTTTCATTTGACTAACACTCCCCTTGAGGCATTTGCAATTACAATATCTCTATTTTTAGATAATAGTTGAATGTAGAAATTATACACCTTTTTGGCATATTTAATTCTTGCTGCTTCTGTCTTGTCCGAAAAGCCCGCATTATATGCACCAATTGATTTCCAGTTAACTCCATTTTTCTTTATATTAAGAGCCAATATATATGCTCCAACATAAACATTTTGACAGGGGTTATTAAGCAGATCTTTCCGAGTAATACCCCATTCGTTTGAAAGCTGACCAAACCAGATGCTATTGATCTGCATAAGTCCTATGTCGATACTTTCTTTTGGTGTTCCTTTTTTATTGATATTAGTAGCGGTAGGAACTAGACCGCTCTCTGTTTGAGCTATGGCAATCAACAGTAGCGGATCTACGCCATATCGTTCTCCAGCCTCTTTGAAACAAAAAGCATGAACTTGAGTTGAAAACAAAAAAACAGACAAATAGAAAATAGGTAACAATGCACTCACTCGAAAATAAAACATAACATGTACCTTTGATTTAAAATCATTTATATAATATTATCCATTAATCATAATTGCAATATTGAAGGTACGAAAATGAATGCAAGCTATTTAGGTTTCGTGATAATGCTCATTGTCTCTTATTTTATTTTTGGCGCAGTATCAGATAAGGAAAAAAAATCATACGATGAATCACTGATTCAGCAGCAAGTTACCTCCTATTTAAATTATGTAGATTCAACGCAAACTTATCTAAACAGTAATCCGGGTGCAAGTGGCAACATCACACAGATGATTACGCTCCCAAATTGGCTACCAAAGAACACAAACATAACTGTCTATGCGCAAGCTGGAGCGACTTATGTTTTTATGGCTAACAAACCTGGCTTTATGGAATTGCTCAAAGATTCTACTGGTGACTCTATCTCCTTCGGCTTAGCCAAATCGGGTAGTATTTTCACCACTTATGGGACGAAAGCAAAACCTAACTTTATACCCGACAATTCAGTGGTGTTTATTTTATGATCATTATATGGCTCATGATTTCTTGCTTCATGGCAATCATTTTAAATTTCACATCTGCAAAAGTTATTAATGCCGTTGAGGTTGATGTTTTAGAAACAGCAAAATCCATTGAGAATGGTGTTACTAGAAGAGTTTTACCACTATGGCTAATAATTATTTATATGGTAACTACTACATATATAGCTTATCTAATAAACAACGAGTATATTTTCTTGCTAACTATGATTATAATATCAATTGCATCTATAATCGATATTATACGGAACTGGATTCCTGATTTATTAATATTCGTTACCGTTGCGCTTTCATTTATGGGAACCAGCAACGAACATTCTGTTATCATTATCTCCTGCATTATTGCTTTATCGCCTCTCTTCATCATTAATTTAATATCATTTAAAAAAAATAATACAACCGCTATTGCCGCAGGTGATCTTTATATAATAGCCACCTTGTCGTTATGGCTAACCCCGTTAACATCCTTGACGTTATCAGCACTTATAATTATTTCGACTACTTTTTTTTCATTTGTATCAAAAGTTATAAACATTCCTCTAGTGCCATTCATACACATTTCGTTCTTGTTAACATTCGCGGTACAGCATAATTTACTGTAGCGGATTTATTATTACCATGTCTTTTGTTATTGCACTAAATTCACCTGGAACTGGTATTCTTTTTCCATTTTGAGCAGCAAGCGCTAGCTGTTTTAGTAGTAAAACGCTAGCGTCAGAAATTGCTTCATCTAAGCTATTTCTCTCAACTTTTATTTCTGAAAAATCAATTAATTCAACATAATGCTGTCCATCATTGCTTTCGTGATGAATGGCAGGATAAGGCACAAAGTAAGATGCTATCTTGCTGATTGTCTTTTTCTTTGCATCAAGTTTCTTGACTAGCTGATACGCACGTAAATGGGTGTATCTTTTCAGCATTGTCAGAGATTTGTGGCCTGATATAGAAGCAACTTCCATAACATTTAACGTACCTAACTCAAAGAATCTGCTTATTGCTTCATGTCGTAAATCATGGAAATGCAAGTTCTCTATTTTTAAAGATTCTAAACAATGCCTCCAAGCACTCTTTAAACCAGAGGACGTATATGTAAAAACCCTACCTGATGGTTTGATAGACATTTGTGTAAGTAGCTGCCTAGCTTTCAAACTTAAAGGAACATCGCGTGAAGTACCATTTTTTGTTTTAGGCAAATGCGCCACCCCTGCTTGTAGATTTATGTTCTCCCAGCTTAATGACAATATCTCTCCCTGTCTCATTGCTGTTTCTATTGCGAATAAGAAAATTACATAAAGCTCATTATTTCTTTCTTTCAGATACTTTCTAATTTTTCGCTCCTCATGAGCATGTATTCGTCTATCTCTCCCTGGGTTACATTTTGGTTTTCTTACCAATTTCACTGGATTAAAAGAACAGGTTCCCCATTCCGCGATAGCTAAATTAAACAATGCGGATAATAGCGCTAATTCCAACCTCACTGTATTACCACTAATATTTAACCCTGTTCGTTCATTAATCATTGACAGTCGCATGTCACGATATTCAGCAATATCTATCGCAGTAATTTCATGCATAAATTTATCTGAAATGAAATATTTCTTTATAACATTTCTGCGATAACTTTCTTGTTGCCATCCTTTTTTTTCTGTTGACACAGTATCGACATATCTATCTAGTGCATCAGCCAGTTTAATTGTCCGTTTTTTAGCCACAAGAAAATTCTCATAAATGTAAAGAAACCGTGAACTGTACTGACTTCACAGTGAATGTCAAACTGTCAATCCGGTGTGTGGAAAAGCTCTAGCCTAGGATCATTTCAGCGCACTTATGGAAACAGCGCTTGTGGTGAGCATGGAGTCTCTAAAGCCGTATGTCCTAGTGGTCAGCGTGTTATTTCTGGCGGCTGGACTTTATCTGGTTGGTCAGGAAACGACGGTAGAAACGCCCCCGATTCAAGCCAGCCTATAAGTGAAAATACATGGCAGATAGTTACCGGAGGAGGAAATAGTGGCGGACAGTGCTTACGTGCCGTTGCTTACTGCGCTGATAACTAACCTGTCAATCCGGTGTGTGGAAACGGCCTACAACCATCCCTGATACTAATCTTGCTAGTTGCGTTTGTTTGGGGAACCAAGGCAATGCAGAAGGTACTGTTGGTTGCAGTTGCGATCCTGTTTGCCCTTGGGGTTTTAACCTCATATCAAAAGCATATTCTGGACTACAGAGTATCAGCCATTACGGAAATAGAGTTTGGACAGGCATCTGCTATAGAACACCGTGAATATCTTCTACGTTCCTGTCAATCCGGTACGTGGAAAAAACAGGTTTCAATAGGTGGTCAATATGTGCTTCGCAAATTTTGGCCTAGCGGAACATTAGTGCCACCAACTCAAATGGCATGCCAGCCTAACCCGGTTACAACCTCATGTAGCTGCCCTATAAATACTGCTGATTACGGATACATGACAGGGCAGTCTAAGCTATATGATTCTTTCGATACCTTTTTCGAAACGCATTTTTGCATCGAGCGTTAACTGTCAATCCGGTACGTGGAAATCAAGCCAAGTTAAGTTCACCACACAGGTCTATAACATCGGGCAAAATGTTGTGGATCAATATATCGGTATACATGCGTACTGCTCATGGACATATCTGTTCAGCGCCCCTTTGGGTGGAACTCAAAAGGTATATAGTGACGGGAACAACGGCTGGAGAGTCACCAATACTCCTTATAACGGCTTCCAAACTGGCTCTACAGTTTCGGTGACTTGTCTTAATCTTCCCGGCGCTGGGATTTAACTGTCAATCCGGTGTGTGGTCTGGAGCCGGTAATAGTCAGATCGTAAGTGCTACTGCTACCGCATGGCGTTTCCCATCTACAACCGCTTGGTGTCCAGCGGGAAAAAAAGTAGTTGGGGGTGGAGCCACCTGTAGTACGCCCGGAGGGTCGATATGGCTTGTGCATTCATTACCTATAGGAGACAACGGCTGGAGTGGTACTTGTGATACTACGCAAAAGCAAAATGCCTCAATTGTTGTTTATGCAACATGCCTTTGACCGTGGTCTAGACAGAGGCTTTTTATTAGGTTTGAGCTAACTGTCAATCCGGTGCGTGGACTAAAACGCTCAAACTAACCAAAAGTACAATGTCGGCTAGCGCATTTGGTTATACGTCCGGGTGGACAACACAACAACATGATTTTTGCGCATTGTCATACTTCTACTTAGAAGATAATAGAAATCAACATTGCGAACTAAAAGAAGATCCGATCAACTCAGGAACTTGGCGGCTTCGTGCTGATGATGCGAGTTGCCGCGCTGTTTGCGTAGATTTTTAATCGTGGAATGTTTCTGTCAATCCGGTGTGTGGAGTGGAGCAGGTAAAATATCAAATACCGGGTGCAACTGGTATCAGTCTCCAGTTGCAAATGATCACTTTATTGGGGGACGCAGCGGCGGCTGGATTTACTATAAACCTGTTCAATGCCCAGCCAATTATGTCATGGCCGGAACCCGGATGTATGGCATTGGTGATGGTGTTGATGAAGAACACGTTGATGCGTATTGCTGTCCTTTCAGCTAACTGTCAATCCGGTGCGTGGGTAGGCACTAAACTTTTGGATAAAAACATCGTCACCGGAAACACTACATGCTCGTCTACTGCAATGTCTGTAGCGACTTGTCCTTCAGGTAAAACTATTGCTTCAGGCGGCTGGAGGCTAACTTGGTATGGCAGCGGTAACAACGCGCCTGATAGCTCGTACCCAAGAAATACAACCCAATGGGTGACTAATTCAAATGGCGATAATAACTGCTTCCAGTCTGTAGCAATGTGCGAATAACACACCTGTCAATCCGGTGTGTGGTCTGGCGGCGCTAAAATTAACTCCAGTGCCTGTCAATGGGTGTCGTCACCTGATGCCTGGGTGAATCCGGGTAAAAGGCAATTCTATAAAACTGCAACATGCCCCGCTGGTTCAGTTCAGTCTGGTAGTAGATTCATGATCTGGCCTGGCGCATTAGATGATGAACACGTTGATGTTCTTTGCTGCCCTTTCAGCTAACTGTCAATCCGGTGTGTGGCAATCATTCCAAAACAAATTCTCTATACAGGCTTTTAATGTGGGGAAGAACATCACTGATAAGGATATTGGAACCCATGCTTATTGCTCATGGACGCACTTGAACGGTTCACCTTTTGGCGGCTTTCAAAAGGTATATGCAGATAGTTCAAATCGCTGGTTTGTTACCAATACAAGATGGGGAGATTACGAATCAGGAGGAACAATCACTGTCACTTGCTTAAATCTACCAGGTGCTGGGATTTAACTGTCAATCCGGTGTGTGGCGTAGCGGTGATTCAAATTCAGGAAAATATACTTATCTTGGTGGTTTTTGGGGAGTTTATTCCGCTTCAAACCCCGGCACGTCTACGCTTTGGGTTTTTGCTCAAGGCGGGAACAGCGCCGGGAGTGGTTCTTGCCGCAATGTATCCAGGCTTGAAGGTTATGTAGATAGTGCGTTGATAAGCGTGAATGCCGACAATAGTCCATCATTTGGTAAATCAGCTTTTATTAGCTTTGCAGTTCCTCCGGGATCTTCATTTCGTATCACTTCATACCCAACGGAAAACGTATCATGCGGTTCCGGTGTTTTCAGTGTGTATGGGTATCAATAATCCTGTCAATCCGGTGTGTGGGCTGGAGCAGGTAATAAGGCTATTGAACGTTTAACTTGGTCTATTAGCTCTGGTAACAACTACGGCGACGCATGCCAGGCTTCCCTCAATTCTAAAGGCTTAACGGCGCAAGGCTGGGTTGCCACTGGTTCTGATGCATGTACAGAAGATAACCAAATATGCACTGTCGATAATGTAAGATGTTTTGCGGTAAGGCTGAATTAACTAGCCTGTCAATCCGGTGTGTGGCGAGCAGGGGCTGGAAAACCTAAGTTGACCCCGTACACCTACACGAACTACTCATCATCCTATAACTACATGAATATTGGATATCATGATTTCTGTACATCGCAGTATGGCAACGAGAATGACCGTGATGATTCATGGCGAGGAGTACAGTCTGTTAGTGATGGTTCTTGGCAGATCGTTGTCAAAGACGGCTCAGAAACAGCTATGTGCCTCGATTGGTAACAGTATTATCTAACAGACGACACAATAATTTGTGTCGTCTAAACTCACTGGAGGCTTGCGCACGTCGCTATAGCGCGGAAGCAAGTTGTACTGTTGTTGTTTGGAGCGACTATCACAAAGCGATTGTTGTCTGGATCAGTGTACATTGCATCAGGTGAGTTATGGTTTGAATTTTTACCCCATGCCGTAAGAGCATATGAACCAGAAACAACAAATGTACCCGTAGGGCAAGAAGCTATCATCGTGCCCTTGTTAGTACATGATGATGCTCCATTCACTGTTTGAACGCGCATTTTCCCTGCTCCAGACCACACACCGGATTGACAGATAAATTTTAGTTTGAAGTACACAACGCAATAGCTGTCATACATGTGCCTCCAGTTACACCACCACCAGTATAGATGAGCCACGCATTTTCATTTAGTGATGGTCTGCTATCATCTGGAGAGTTCCAGCCGCTTCCACCGCTCCAGCGAGTGAGAGAGTACCCGCCACTAATCATTTGCGATCCTGACGGACAGTATGCTTTCGAATATTGGCCACTACCGCATGCCTGATTGCCATTTACCACATTACGACTGCCTATTCCGTTGTTTTTCCACGTACCGGATTGACAGTTACGAACAGCTTATTATGAAACTACATTTACCCGACAGGTCAGGTCTGTTTGTTCCTGGGTGAAAATTGTATTCATCATAATAACCACACTTTACTATCCGGTTTGCATCAGCAGTCGCTACCTGCCCAGCAAAGTAATTAGGCTTCCAACCGTGGGGGTTTTCACTGTTACTAACACTCCAGCTACACTGGTTTTGGATAAAGCCATTTGGTAGTGGTATTTGTTGTCCATTACCGATTAGGCCAGTGTGTACAGTGCTTCCCCCTGAATATTTCCACGTACCGGATTGACAGGGATGTAAGGTGCTGAACGGGGCGGTAAATTAACCGCCGATCAGTAGTAAGTAACGAGACTAAAGCTACCGGGGGAGCATCCATATGAGGGTAATGGGCTTGACGTTATACTGAACGTCGCGCCAGCCGGAATTATAAAATTTATAGAGCCAGATTTGCTCCAGTCTGAGTTAGCTGTACCAGCGGATGTAATGATACGACCATCAACTATTCCTGTAAGATCCCAAGTATTACGGCAATTGTCGCCGTCTTTAATTTTTCTATCTACAGTAGAAACGCCACCAGAAGCATAAACTGTCATTGGACGTCCAGTGCCGTTAACCGATGTGTAAGTTGAAATAAATGCTCCGAGTGAAGAGTAACTTCCGTTGTAGTTTGTGCTGGATGCCCACGCACCGGATTGACAGAAACATTCCACGATTAAAAATCTACGCAAACAGCGCGGCAACTCGCATCATCAGCACGAAGCCGCCAAGTTCCTGAGTTGATCGGATCTTCTTTTAGTTCGCAATGTTGATTTCTATTATCTTCTAAGTAGAAGTATGACAATGCGCAAAAATCATGTTGTTGTGTTGTCCACCCGGACGTATAACCAAATGCGCTAGCCGACATTGTACTTTTGGTTAGTTTGAGCGTTTTAGTCCACGCACCGGATTGACAGGAAAGTATGCCACCCGCTGCATCGCGACCTACAAGCCCATTTGGGGAACATCCCCACCCCGCAGTGGCAACTCCATTGATCTGCAAAAACTCATTTGCAGTCATACGGCCATTGGACTGAACAGTACCAGCTTGAACTTGACCACCTGTATAAATACCCTTGTTTTGATAAGCGCGAATCCATGAAGAATCCGTCATATGAAAACCGCCACCCCATTTCTCACTATACCAACCAGTATCACCGCGAGTACGGAACCATCCCCCCGTATACGTTTCTCCAGCCGTATTCGTCGTTTGCGCGGTTACAGTACCTGTTGCAGTCATGTTTCCGGTAGAGTTAACTGCCGCGCCCTGTACCGTAGCGCTTGAAATGACGTTTCCTGATGCATCTATATTTTTTGCATGCGAAACATCATTCCCCCCCATGTTCAAGGCTGTACTCATAGTGTTTAGTTCAGGATGACCAGGCACAGACTTTCGATACAGGTAATCATTTGAACTAACGGTGTTTTTATAAAACTGAGCGATAGCAATATGTCCATTACCAGGAGATACACCGAACGCAGCCAAATCTTGAGTCCAAGCGCCTAAAGAACCTTTAGCGATACCTTTATCAACAAAGCCCCCATCGGCTCCAATTCGTGTAGCAATTTTACGCGCTGCTGAATCACTAAGGGCTTGACCATTAATAGTCACAACTAATGTTTGAAACTTGTTAGCAGTAGGCTCTAAAACTCTTATTTGATAATCTTGACTAAAGGTATTTTTAGGAGCAAACCCGGTTGGTAAATAACCATTATCAATCAAAGTTTGCGTATTAAAAACATAAGGTGCTGTAGGTGTAGCCCCCGCAGATATAGTAGCCGCATTATCAGAAATAAATTTCTCAGCAGCATTTGAAACTCTTGTTGCATGCTGCGCCGCATTAGAATATGACTGGTCGTTTGAAAAATAAAAAAGTGTAGGGATAACTAACATAGCTAAACCTGCAATACCTAATGCCCATCCCCCTACCCCATCACCAATTTGCCAAACGCCTTTTTTCATATTTTTCATTAATAATTCCCTCGCGTATTGTTTGTTCTTTGTTGATTGAGGTTTTTAATAATTTCATTTAACCCTAAAAAATCACCAGATGAAATTTTAGTTCTTATTTTTTGCCTCTCATTTTCATTCTGCGCATGAAATGCAGTGATGTTAACATTTCTATCCACTACCGCACCGTTACGTTCCACGTAATCCATCGTCTGGTGCATAACAGCACAAAGAGAACGTGAAATAATAGATTTAGAGTTAGTATTCTTTTCTGAACATAGAATATCAAATCGCTCTATAGCATCAATAATACTATTTGCATGAATAGTAGCAATTACGAACATCCCATTAATAGATGCTTTCAGTGCTTCATGCGCAGTATCAGCATCACGAATTTCACCGATTAATAGATTACTAACCCCCATTCGCATAGCTTTCTTTAAAGCAGAGGAATACCCTTCGTGCTCACCGATTTCAAGCTGTATGCACCGACCATCACCATGACGGCCATCGAGCAAAGTTTCAATAGGATCTTCAATAGCAACTGAAAGACTTCCAGCTTGGGAAGTTCTGAAACTAAGAACAGAGGCTGCCGTTGTTGTTTTACCTACCCCCATTTTACCTGACACTAAAACAAGTCCAACAGTCGAAGGATTAACAATTAAATCTAAGACAAAAGGAGGTATGCCTACTTCCGAAGCCGGAATGATTTTATTTTGAGTTTGGCGAATTACATAATTAATTTCACCAATAGTATTTTTTGATAGAGTTACACGATAAATGACACCATCATGTCGAACAGAAAACTCTGTTCTCCCACTTTCATTATATTTTGAATAACAAACATCCTTGAGTTCATTAATATCTTCAAGAATATCATCAGGCGCAGGTGCGAGCAGAACGCCCGCACCAAACAACCCCTTGACCTCCATATAATGTTCACCAATATAAATATCGGTGAACAAAGTTTCGTTAAGCTTTCTTTTCATATTGTTTTATGAGCTAGTAGTGAAAGCAAGGCTGTTAGTATTACCCGCTGTACATGCTGTTTGAGCACTTACAGTAGGAACTTCACCAGTGAAAGAAGAACCATTATTGATTTTTGTTGTGGTAACATCAGCCCCGCTAAGCGTTGTAGCAAGTTTGATGCAGTCAGATTGACTTAATTTTGTTGTAGTAACCGTAAACCCGACTCCCGCACCGACAACTGTAATATCGCCACCGGATTTATTATAAAGCTTACCAGAAGTAACAGTAACGGATTTACCAAGTGATCCTGCAAGAGCTGGTACATAGTCAGATGTGCCATAACCAGTGGAGTTTCGTAGCTGACGCATCTCCTGCATGATCGTGGTAATACCCTGAATTTCAGATGCTGTATTAGGCTTGAGCATTGCCCAACCGATGATAGAGGCTACAGCTACAAGCCCTGCGATACCCATTGCCCAACCGCCGACACCATCACCAATTTGCCAAACACCTTTCTTCATACTTTTCATAAACTACCCCTTTAGATACTAAACATTAAACATCGCTGTAATTAATGGAGAGAGAATAAAGCAAACACCTATAATACCGAATGCACACCCCAACATCCCCATAACCTGAATTGATTTACTGGCCTTTTCTAAGGCCGAAATAGTTGACTCTTGCCAACGGTCACTAAAACTGGTTAACGATCCGCTCTTATTAGATGTGTCGAAAACACTGCATAATTTAATTATTGCATCTTCACTAGGGAAGTCATATCCACTTGAATCGAGTGCAGCCCCTAGATTACCCTCACCATGAGATAATCCAATCAAAGCACCATCAATACGTTCAATCAACCATTTACTACGAGAGCTACCTTTAATTTTCAATAGCGCATCACGCAATGGAATACCGGATGAAAGCATAGCATCAACGTTTGATACAAATATAGCTCCATTTAGAGTTCTATAAATTGAATATGGTAAAAACTTATCTGCATGGTAACGACCATTTCCCGTCCATCGTGGAAGAGAATAAACAACTAAATAAATCGTTGCCAGCACTGCTGCTATTGCAATATACCAAAATTCAGAAATAAAAACATAGAAATAATAAATAACTTTTTGAGCGCTCCCCCACATATATAAAGGGGTGGTTTGTAATATATAAGGAATTAGCATTGAACATATCATTGCCAACAAAGTAAAGAAACATAGAAACATAAATAAAAGCATCGCAACAGCACCAAACATAGATGATTTCATTCTCTTTAAATCTTTAGCCATTTTTTCAGCACGATAGAACCCATCGGCTGTAGCATTAACAGCATCACTAGCCTCTATGACACTTCGCTCAGATTCTGGAATCCACTCTGCTAAAGATTCAGCCAGAGTGCTGCCTGTAGCTAAATGAGAAGAACATTCACGCAGGATCTCCGCAATGGGGTGATTAGGTTTTTTACCTCGCCTAGTATAACTTTCAATTAAACGTGAGTAGACAACATCAACTTCAACACCATCAAGAAGGTATTGTCTAAAGTTGTCGTATAATTCAATGCGATCACTTGCATTGAATGTAGCTCTAGTTATAAACCTATTAAATCCGTTCATATCAAGCCACTTTAAGTTTTGAGGTTACAGAGTTGCGAATTTCATCAGTAAACATTTGAATATCACGATCGAGGCTACTCACATTACTATGAGAGTAAACAGGATCAATCTTGCCCTGATTAACAAGACTAATAGCATTAGCTGCTAATGTTTGGCCTCCTTGCTGATACCAATATTCATACGCCGCGAGCTTACCTTTAGTCTGGAAAATTTGCATGAAATTAGCGTTAGTTTCGATAATTTCATAAATGCCTGTCATACCTTTATAGCCTGTATGATTACAGTGTTCACACCCTTCTTCATTGGCTATATACACACCACTCGGAATACAATGCGTTTCAATTAACTCACGATAAACTGGATCAACTTTATGCGAATGTTTTACATAAGCCTGTTTACAATGTTCACATAATAAAGGAGCCAGACGTTGACCTATCAAACATGTGAGCAATGAAGAATCCGTAATTAAATCCATATCAACATTAAAGCTTTTCAGTCGAGGGATAATGTCGATTGGATTGTGCGTGTGAATAGTGGTATACACTTTCTGCCCCGTTTGGGCAGCAGAGATAGCGCCAGTGGCAGAAGTGAAATCCCTCACCTCACCAATATAAATTTGGTCTGGATCTAAACGCATGAGATTCGCAATTGCATCACCCCACGCTTTAGATAATGCGCCCGGAGTGCCCCTATCAATGCAAATCAAAGGTGTCTGAACAGCACCGGCAATTGTAGACTCTATAGGATCTTCAACGGTCAGTAGATGAATCCCAGGATCGCGTGAGGTAACGATTTCAGCCATACATTTTGCAAGAGTACTTTTACCTGAGTTAGTTGGGCCACTCATGAAAACAACACCAGAGGGTTTACTAATTACGCGCTGTAAGATTCGCTCCTGTTCGTCAGTAACACCTAACTCACGAAGAGTTAGAGATCTATTATTTTTACGTAACAGACGAATTACAATGAGTCCTTTTTCATCTGTCGGGCGGGTTGCCAGACGCCCACCATTCAAGCCTAAGCTTTCGACGTGTGACTCTTTGACCTTTGCATCAACTGGTTCAGAAAAAGTAAATGTAGGCGCGGTGCGCCCTTCACACATAGTCTGATAAAGGGCTTGCACGAAGCGAACGCCTTTATCGTCTACAAGGTCAGTATAAAAAACAAGTTTCTGATCAATTCGGAAGAAAATTTTAGTGTATTTATTTCCTACGCGAATGTGAATATCAGAAGCACGACGCTTTGCTGCAACTTCGAAAGTATGAACAATATCAGCTTGTAAATCTGAGTGCTCTTCTTTAGAAGTAAACACATCATTACGCTGCTGTAACTCTATAAGCTTAGATTTCGCTATAGGTTCCCATATAGTCTGAGGCCATTGCTTAAAGAAAAGCTGGCGATAGTCCATAACTTCTGGATGAAGCTTATGGTCTTTAACTACATAAAGAGTTCGATTTTCTCCATTTGTAGCAATAAGCATGTTCTCGACCAAAAAAGGACTAGGGTTAATATCAGACAACCCATACTGACTGGAAATAGAGAAATATTCTTCCATTTAATTAGCCTCATCTTTTAATAGAGATTTTTTATTATCTTTTATCGAGTTAACCCAAACCCCTGTAACAGAGACAGTCGATAATTGATAACCACCCGGAAGCATTTCACCTGCTCTTTTCCAATCAGTTGTACCATCTGGATATTTTAATTGAACTAGCTTATTCATAATACGAAGTACTGTTGGCAATGAATCAGTTCTAACAACAGTTGTCGCTGGCGGCTGAGAATATCCCGGCATCCCCATTGAAGGCGATTGAGATACTTGCGATGCTTGAATCTCGGGATTCTCAGCTTCTAATTGAGCCTTTTTACGCGCCGCAATAGCCTTGTAAATAGTTGTGTCGGCATTAATAACATCAAGGTCGCCTAAAGTCTTTACATCCTGAGCAAAGGACGGTAATGAAAAAAGAAAAGATAAAATAAAACCGATGATTTTTTTGCATGCAAAACTGTTATTTTTTGCCATATACTGTACCTTCCACACTGTAATTGGTTTCACCTTCCGCATTATTAATCTTATAAGTAATTCTGTTCAGCCTAATCCCGTCCAAGGCTAAAGTTTTAAAAATAAGACGCGGTGTAATAGACGAGTCATAGCTAAACTTAATCTCGCTCCAATCAGGAGGAGGAATAGTTTCATCAGTAGTTTCTACTTTTTGGACATTTTCTACATAATTATACCCAATACCATGTTTTTGAAGAACAGTTGATAACATAATTATCCGCTCTGACATAGGTTCAAGCGGATCATCACCGTTCTTTTTAGATTGTACAGGTAAGATGAAAGAAGCTACTGTACTATCCTTTATATTAAAGACTGGCTCTGTATTAAATAGTTCCCGCACTTTTTTTGCAAAACTATCAGAGTTGGCAGTACTTTCGCCCCCACGATTATAAACAGGAACAAGCTGCATTACAGCGTTATCTTTTGAAGATGGATTTTGGTTATTTTCACAGTCAACCAAAACAGGTCTCCACCCTTCTATTGATAATGGAATAGATTTTATTGCAATATCGCATGCGACAATGAAATCATAAACACTTGGTTTTTCAATCCAAGGATGTTTTAAACTTTCCATCATCATCTTATATTTTGCTTGCTTATTTATTTCTTCTTGCCTAGCTATTTCAGCTTGTCTAAGTCTCTCAGCCTCAATAGCTTGCTGTTCTAAATAATAATTGATTGCAAGAAGTGCTGCAATTGCTACAGCTAACAAGATAAATATATAAACAATTTGTTTGCGCGTCAGCCCAAATGTGAGAGGTTTTAACTTATAATCTTTCTTCAAAACATCAGAAGTTAAAACATCACTAAGGTTTGCTTCTTGAGTCACCCAGGGGAAAGAAATATCACCGATAACGCTTACCTGCTCATTGCGTTCTGGATCATGAAGGTCATTCTTCAACCCATCAACAAGCTTCTTAATATCAGCTTTATCTACTACAACATCAGTCCAAGGAATGACAGCGCCGTTATCTCCAGACGCGACAAGAATATACTGGTCAGAATCTTCATCATTACCGTGGATAGGAAATACCCCTATCCACGCACCAGGAATTATAGAAACGAGGCTCAGTGCTAGAGAATACATCCCTTTAATGCTTTTAGCTTGTTTCGGCGCAAACCCAGCTTGAATAAAATCACCTTTTTTTATAGCTACAACATCAAGCCCATTTTTTTTCCCGTATTCTTTTGCCTCCTTCATATGCTTACGGGCATTGTTAAGCGCTTTCCAATCAAGTCCTACAGCAAAGTTGTTTCCATTTACTGTAATGACTTTGATTTTTTTATGCTGGATTTGCGATTCATCATTCATAGCGCAGCCTTACGAGATAACCGGGGTTATAGAAATGACAAACATACGTTTGCTGTTTTTACCGTTCATACCGCCACCGAAAATAATATTATTCGGATCTCCTACCCCTTGTTTAGTTGCATCACTAACTTCCTGTTCAAAACCACTCATAACAATGGTCTGGTTAGGTTTCAGCCAAACCCTTTGGTTAATAGAGTTAGAGTCTACATCCGGTGCTTCAATAAGATTAGTTTTATCAGCATTATTAATCTGTCGAATCTGTTTAAGGTTGGATATATCCATAAACATAGTCAGCATGATCTTGCTACTGTCCGGGGCTATTTTAGGTAAAATTGTAATATTAGTACCCGTAGTTACCGACCCCGGATTTAATGAACCAGAAGTACCCACGTTACTTGTTTGCTCTGACGTTACACTTTGTAAATATGTAACTTGGCTAGCCACCTGAACTGGCACGGCAGCAAGGTTAGTTGTCATGATATTGTTGGTTTTAACATCAGATACTTTAACCTGCTCAGAAAGTGCTTTAAACAGCACATCAGATCCCGCAAACTGCTTTGCCGAACCAGTAGCAGTATCTAATACCTGAAAACCTCCACTGATCGCATCAGTGCTTGAAGGGAAAGAGTTAGCCAGTGAAATGCCGTACTTACCTGATAAGCTATTCCAGACAAGATTCCAATTAACCCCCAATTCATCATTTCTATTGAGATTAATGGTGTAGATTTTAACACTCAATTTTACTTGTTTACTAAGCGAAGAGTTTTCGCTATTAAGATAGTTCCCGATATTACGCACAACATCTGGTACGTCAGTAACAACAATTGCACCAGAAGTATTATTCATGCTTAATCGACCAACACCGGGTGTTAGCATGCTTTGTGCAGTGGTTTTAATATCACCATAAAGATCGTTCTCTAACTGAACTTCCGTATTTGAGTTTGAGCCAGAATCGCCACTCACACCGCCAGACCCCGAACTTCCAGAAGAAGAATTTGACGTACCTGACTGCGTTGAAATCCCGCTTTTAACTAATGAATAGAGCTTAGTTTTCGCATCAGTTGCATCAATCTGAAAACGTTTCGTTTCGAGATAGAAAATGGTGATTGCATTATTCTCATATTTCCATGAGACACCGAAGCGAGAAGCCCCAGCATCCATCAAGCCTTTCCCATTCCCTTCATAAACAAAGTCGGTGATGAAGCGCGTTCCCATGCTACGGCCAGATGTAGCAGTGGATGAAGGGGAATTGAGTGATTGCAAAGAAACCATGTTGTTACTGTCAAGAACCGGGGGAGGAACAGCAGACAATTGCTGAGTGCTGCCATTGCCACCACCTTGACCAGAAAGCAACATGGCAACATCTGGAGTGATACGAACAGGAACATGACACAGCGTGGTAACATCCTGCGCGAACTGATAAATATCAACAGGGCGTACTGGTTTATACGCAACCTTACAAGTTAGCTCAGGCGGTGGTACATCCTCTGGATTGAATTTTAAAGGTTGTGGATTAATCCACTGTTCATCTTTGTAAACTACCGAAGGGCGATTTACGGTAAAATCAGTCATTGCTTTTGTGGCAATTTGATTATTTGATTCAGCTTTATCCATAGTGTCATTAATTCTGCTGATGCTGCATCCAGACAAAACAAAGGATAAAGCTATACATTTAGCTAAAAGATTATATTTCATTTTAAAACCCTATTTTGTCTGATTAGGCTTATCAGATACGGAAATTATGCACTGAGATTTATATACATCGACAAACAATGGAGTATCTGCTTTTCTGTATAAATCAAATAATTTATTCAGAACCTCAAAATAACTACCATTAAAACTCAATGGGGAATCTATTCGATAGTCAATCAAAACAGGCCAAACAACTTGCCATTTATTAGCCCCTGAACAAAACTCACCTTCTGTCCAGCGATTAACCACCCCCTTCAATGTTTCCCCTGATTTAGCACCCCATTGTTTACCTATTGGTTGTAACTTAATGGGAACAGGATTAATGATATTAGCTGGCTTAGGCGCTGCACTAGCAACACTAACACTCTTATTGGTATTAACAGCAGTAAAAGCAGGTGTGTTTGCCGTTACAACAATAGGTGCTGACATTTTCGGTGATACGATGCTATTAGATTTTTGTTCAACAGCTTTAGAAGCCCCGGTAAATGGATTTTTACCACCATTACTATTTGCGGTTGTAATTACAGTACCAGCTACTTTAGTAGAACCTGTATTAACAACGGGCTTTGACGTAGTTTTTGCTACATCCTGCGTATTTTTTGCATGCAAAAAACCATTAGCATTTGTGGCTACAGGCGTTAATGTAGATACCACTGGCTTAACGGCTGTTTTATTTGATTCTGCCGCCTTATAGGACTGTCTATTAATTTCAATAGCCAGTTCCGCAGGAATACCCATCTGATTTAACGCAATACGCTCACCCTCTGGCTTAGGAAGTTCAGGTGGTTTACTGCTGCAACCCATTAAGGTAATGGCAGATGCAGTTAACAACACTAGCTTTTTATAAGTCATAGTATGCATCCTAACGAGAATATAAACATTCTATATCAATTAAATCAATATTTCAATTTTGATTTTTAAGATTAGCAACATAAATAGGATCGAAAAATATCTCTGTAACTTTTCTATTATGCATTTGAACAACAATATCAATCGTTGTATACACTTCGTTTCTAATTACTTCAAAACCGAGCGACCGCGCATCTTCTGATTGCATAGCTAGTGTCGCAATTCGTTGAAATGCACGGTATGCAGTACCAGAATGAACTGACGTAATTGACCCAGGATGTCCAGTATTCAAAGACATTAGATAGTGCCACGTTTCATATCCGCGTAATTCTGCCAAGAATATTCTATCAGGTGTCGCCCTCATACATGCTTCAAGCAACTGCTGAGGATTTATTCGCCCCTCTCCACGTCCAAAAATAAGCGGTAGCTTATTTGGAAAAGATTCAAGTTTAAGCTCGTTAACATCCTCCATCGTTATGATTCGTTCACTGCGGTCAACAGACTCTATTAACGCACGCATGAACGTAGTTTTACCTGAACCCGTCGCCCCAGAAATAACGATATTCTTCTTATGCTTAATTGCGTACTCAAAAAAATCTTTATATTGACCATGATTGAGGTACATAAGCAGTTGGGCGTCCACTGCTTCAATTCTATTGAAATCTCTACGGTCTTTTCTCTCTAAAATTTCATCATCCGTAAGCAAATTAAACGAAGTGTTTTGAACGGATTCAAATGCACCTTGTTCAACTATCTGTTGTAATGTAAATGATTTTTCAATGAACTTACGGATGATTAGTCCCATGTAACCATTTAAGCAAGCGGGTGGTTGTATAATTGTACACCGCTCACCTCCCGGCATCTGAAAGTAACTCAATGCTTGCTCTTTTGATTTGTTATAAACAGCAATTGAACGATTGATCGAAATCATTTTCTTAGTTGTTATATCAGGGCATTCAACTTTAACAGTTCCGTCTTTACCTTTAGTCCAATACTCACCAGGTACATTAAACATAATTTCAGTTACATCAGGATCAGACATTGCGCTCTCGAAAGGTTTAATAAGAGACAAGAGCAACTCGGCCTCATCCTGATCATATATACTGTCGTTATCAGACATAAACAATCCTCAGTTTTTCTCAAGCTTATATACAGAGCTAAAATCCATATCCTGCATTACATCAATACCAACAATTTCCCCTGAATTTTTCCTGATAATATTTGGTATATTGATATTATTCTTGAGTGTTTCCACAGCAATATCATTGGTTGCTTGAGTGGTATTATCTACATTTACACTATTACTATTGGTATTGGATTTCGCCAGATGCGTTGACGCATTACCGATAACGTCCTGGATAGTACTTAGTAAGATAGTGTTATAAAAACGCGTCCCAAACTGAGTATCTAGCACACCATCAATACCAGCTTCACCCATAGCACCTACCGCTGGGGCGCTGATTTCCATAAAGACACCCTTCGGTGTTTCTATCCGATCCCATGTTGCGAAAATACGAGTCTGCCCTTGCGCTACACCACCCTGAAAACTGCCTGTAAATTGAGTGTTACGCTCCATCAGTAGCACCTTTCCAGACGATGAATATACGTCCTGTATTGTGTGACATGTAAGCTGGCCTGGCACATTAGAATCAATGTTCCTATCCAAAGCACAAGGAATTGTGTTTCCTCGCGTCAGGATTAAATCAAGGCTCTTACGTGCCGTTGCTTTAACAGATACCGTTTTGATAGCACTAAGAGACTTAGAAAGCGCGTTGTCACTATCACCCAAGTCTTTACTATCTGACTTACTCTCCGACTGGCTATTATCCGCTTCTTCACCACCTCCAAAAGCAGATCCCAAACGCCGCTTTTGTGCAGCTTGTTCAGGGGTTAGCCCGTCTTTGTCCAAAACAACATCCGGCTTACTTTCATCTTTCCCGGAATCCCCCGCAGCAGGTTGATCTACCTTCACCTCAACGGGAGCAGGGGTTTCAGGAACAGGCTTTTCGACCTCAAACTTACGCCTAAGCTTCTCTCTTTGTGGAACAACATCTGTACTTTTTAGTTCCGGCTCGGCCTTCTTAAAGTTCGCGAAAAGAAAGTATGAACCAGCACAGATCACAGCAAGAATTAATGCTAAAGCACTAAATAGTTTGTTACCTCCACCTTTAATTTTTCGCCGTGCAACTGAACCATCAATATTAGAGTTTTCTTTTTCAAGTTCAGCTAATGGATCAATTTCTTTATTGCTCATTGATAATCACCCTCTTGTATTTGTCAGATACTGTTCCTGTATAGTTTTCGTAAACTGGTTGACGGCCATCATTTTCGTTATAGACGCCAGCAACAGAAGTCCCCAATCTCAAACGGAACTCACGACTTATCCTATGAACAACAACAATCTCACTATTCAAACCCTCTTGGTGCTTAGTTACTTTGGACTCATTACCTAAAGAATCAACAGCGCTTATTGTCGGAATATCTTGACCTGGAGCGAACTTAAAATATGTAAACCCTTGAGTGTCCCATACATTCATCGGGGCAAGTTTCTTCTCCCCATTAATCGTGTATTTAAGATTTACCCCTTTTGCAAGAAGCTTATTAAATTCATTTTTACGCTGAACTTCATCATCAGCATCTTTTTTCTTTTTGGCCTCTACCTCTGGATATTTAAACTGGATCTGGAAAGTCATTTTATTATCAAACGTTCTTTTCCCTTTAGAACCCTTCAAGTACTCCTCGAAGTGGTATCTTATATCAAAGTTGTAAACACGCTTGTCAGTGACAATCGTAAGATTAGTATCGCCATTTTCTGCTTTAGGCTTGATAAAATAATGATTTTTCTTATAACTAAACTGCCAGGCATCACTATCACCGAAAGCATGCGTAAGATAAGTTTCATTAGCATCAAGAATAATATGGGTTGCAACGCCAATCACACTATCAACCTTTGTTACATCATCAGAATTATACATCACCGTCTTGATTCTCGAATCATAAGCAGAACCAACCGGAACGTCCAACGCATAGGAAGATAATGGCGAGATAAATAAGAGACAAACAAGGTATAATTTTTTGAATTTCATCGGCTAAATTCCTGAGATGAACGATAACCATCTACAATTATTCCCATAGGGTTAATCCCTCGTTTACTTCCTTTCATAACATCAGTACTAATATGATAAGAAAGCTCTGCCGACCAATATTGAGTAATTGGCTCACGATTATTTTCTTTAAATGTCTTAGAAAAGCGAATAACCGCCTTTTGGTTTTGAAGGTCAACGCTTGTTGTTAAATTATCAACTACAATTTCGAGATTCCCTTGATAGCGTTTATCAATAGAATCTTTTTTGCCGAATTGATTATCATACTCCCCGCCAACACTATCATCTGACATTGCCATAGTTTGATCATAAGCTATTTGAATAAGCGAATAATTATAACCCTCACGGCCAGTAACGTACTTACGGATAAAGTAATCCATAACAGCTTCATTGCCAGTTATTTGGTCAGGTGTTAAAACGCTCAGAGAATTAACGCTTCCGGTACTTTTATCAAGCTCTAAAAGATATGGTTCTTTATCCTTGAGAGGAACTAATGAAGCTAAAGCAACAAGACTTAATGCGGCTAAAACAAAGAAACCAACACTAGCCATACGATGCCGTTTATTTGATTTTTGCAAAAGTAATACAACATCAATTTCAGCATCATTGGCTTCTTTCACAAATTCTTTTACAGCTTCTTTTGTACTTTCAGTTTTACGCATAAACTATCCCCCATTGAATATAAACATTATATTCAATTAAATCATAATTGCAATTTTGATTTAATAAATTTAGCCCGGAAAGCCGGGCTAATTATTATTTACCTCTGAATGGTGCTGATGCAGAAGATACTGGATTTTTTAATTCCCCAGGACTTCCACCACCGCCTCCGCCACTATTCTTACTCGGTGTATTTGAGGGGGTATTACTAGAGGGTGCATTACTACTCCCGGCTTTAGCTAACGAAGCAATTGCTATCCCATTTGATAGTGCCTGACACAGCTTAGGTATTTCATTTAAGAGTCGATAGCCAATATAACTAAAACAAACGATAGCAAATGTTGTATAAAGCATATTAGCTTCACCAACTGTAAATTGATTTACCAACCTTGTGTACATACCCATTAAGAAACTGAAAAACAGAGCACTTAAAACCAGCATTAATGAATAGTGGATAATTTGGTTTGCCCAATTGTTGAAAAAATTTCTCAACGGTTCCCACAGAAGCGTAAATATGAAAATAAAACCAAGCCCCGCAAGAACAGCAACAACAACCTTTGAGATAAAAAAGAAAATAGCTGTTGTAGCAATCAGGAACATAGAGCTTATGATAAGCGCTACACCAACTAACGCATTCAGCCACGACTCAGGAGAGTACCCAATTAAGCTAAATATTTCCCCAGCCTTATTCACTGATTGCTCTGCTGCAATGTCCAGTACGTTCATTCCAGGACTATTAGAATCAATCAGTGCAGATGCTAACTCTGATGGTAAGCCTAAGATAGTACTTACCAACTCCCGTTGATATAACCCCCCCGCTCCGGCAACAAAAACAACTATGGCGATTACGGTCAATTTTTTGATCCAATCATTAACTGGATTATCATAGTTCCCTAAAAATATCATTAAGGAAAACCACAGAAGTGATATTGATAATCCAGTTTGAACAACTGGCAAAAAATATGTCAGAGCGTTATCAGATATAGAATTGACGATTGTCACCACCATATCATCAATGTTTTTTTCAAGGTCAGTAAAAAAAGTAAATTGAGCCATTTAACGCTCCATTTTTTGCATGCAAAAAAGATTAAAACCTTGGCATGGGTTTATCGCTCGACCAGATATTCTTCTGTATCTGCCTCTCCTTCTCAATCGTAATATTATGCTCAGCTTGCTGTAGCATACTTATAAGTTGCAATCTTGAAGTTTCATTTTGAATCAGCGCTTGTTCCTGTTGGATTCTTGCCTGGAGATCCATAGACGCTTTAGCATCCTGAGTAGCGTTAATCTGCCGACCTAATGATTCAATATTATCAAGGCGTTTTAACGCAGCACTATAAGCAGCTTCCCCCATTGACTTGTTAGCAACAGAATTTTCCCATTGTCTTTTTTTCAATGCTGCCATTTCAGAGGACTTACCAGCAACGCTTTCTGCATCCTCTATTGCATTAAATGAACCATCAAGCCCTTTATAACCTCCATTTTTAACCTGGTCATAAACGCCTTTCCAATCAGTAGGAAGATAATTACGTAATTCAGGTTGGTTTAATAAATCCCCCATATTACGAATGCCCTCTAACTGAGAACGAAGACCTTTTATTTCATCTATCTGTTGTTTTAATTGAACAACCGTTTGCAACGCTTGAGCGAGTCCGGCAGCATCAAACACCGGAATACCTCCGGCATTTGCACTACCACATGTAAGAGCTACACAAAGAAATATTGAGCATTTAGACAGTTTCATATCTTTTACCCTCGCGAATTTTTTTAATTTTCTGATAGTAAACAGAAAGCCAGTCTTTAGGATCACTTGACGTTTCTGCTATTGCTTCTAACGCAACATCGGCCTTAGCTTTATCGGATGATAGAACCTGCATTTCTTCATTCTTATATTCTGAGAAATCAAATTCAGCTATGGAAGATATAGCCCCTTGCTTAATTATAAACTTATAATCATCCTCAGCCCATCTTTTAAGGATCGAGATTTCCACATCAGACAGCTTCAATAATTTATAATGTTCTTCATTTGCCTTATCGTTACGCAAACAGAGTATCGTAGATAATGAAGCAGCAAACGTTGCACCAATTTCAGAACTAAGAACATCATTTGGCTCTTGAGTACTAAAGATAACGATGCCATTTTCCTTACGGATTGTTTTAAGTTTGTCCTGAATTAAATCAATAAAGAACTTATCTTTAGTAAGCTTCCAGCACTCTTCAAATCCTAAAATGAATGGTGTAACTCCATCAATCAATGCATTACCTCTATGCATTAGATATTTAAGAATAGGTTCTCGTACAATGTCATTATCGAGGAAACTGGTTGTGTCAAAACCATAAATACCACGACTCAATGAGAGGTTATCAGTTGCATTATTAAAGACCCATTTCAAATCGCCTGTAATCCATTTTTCCAGCATGCCCCCCACAGACACCCTATCTTCATCACCATCTGGAAGCATTTGTTTCAGATGCCGCAAAGAACGGAGGTGCTTTTCTTCTCGCATTATTGTATCTACAGCCAAATCTACTTCATCATTATCTTTTTTTGTCAGCACTGCGCCAGAAGCTTTGACGGCTAAATCCTTAGTTAGCTCCTTTAAGAAATAGATGTTTTTCTCTGTAGGCTCCATTTGGAAGGGGTTCCATCCAGTAGGTACACCCCATGTAACCGAGTTATATACACCATTGATAGAACGAATCAGGACTTCCATACCCCTGTCTTTGTCAAAAATCACACCGTTCGGTCTATACTTAGTCGCCATTGCCAACAAGAAACAGAAAAGTGTTGTTTTACCTGCACCTGTTTTACCAAATATTCCTGTATGGCCGACAGGCCGATCACCAAACGAGTCTTGATTAAGTGGTGATTCATGGAAGTTGAAATTAATAGGGGTTTTTGATTCCGTTTTAAATACAGCAACCGCATCACCCCAAGGATTTCCATTTAACTTACCGCGCATAAAGTTATGGAACGACGAGAAGCACCAAAAATTAAGCGTTGTTGCAGGCTTAGGCTTAGGACGATACTTCCGGTTAGATGGAAACTGCGCCCAAAATGCTGCTTCAAGGGCTTGTGTATGTGGTTTTACGATGATCCCATGACTGGAGAGGTCTTTTGCAACCGACTCCATGCGCTTTTTAACTTCTTTAACATCGCTGTCGGCCACCATGATAGATAAATGATGATGCCCCATTCCGAACCTGCCACTGGTGATCTGGTCAAGAGCTTCATCAATCTCTTTAATTTGGGTTTCACCTACATCATTAGATTCGCGCAAAAACTTTTTGTGATTACTCAGAAATGATTTAGCGCTACGGTCAGTAACGGGCACAAAACTGTTTACCATTACATAAGGAAACTCACTTTCCAAAAGGAGATCAAACTGCCCCGGCCATGTATCAGGATCATAGTCAGATATACCACAGATACCGATATATTCATGACCTTCTGTACTGCGGCGAATACCAAGATCAGCGTTCAAGCTAAACTTAACCTGAGACTGTACGATGGTATTACTTAACCGCTCTTTAGTGAGCGGAACGCGAACCTTACGACCATTGAAAATATAGCCCATAACTTCTAGAGGTTCAGAATATAAAACTGGCTTCGAAATTGCTTCCGCACCGCCAACTCCATCTTCCTGATAAACTCCACACACCCGGCAATTATACGAACTTAATGCCGAAACCATTTTTTCAGTTATAGCCTCAAGTTCTTTAGCCGATTCCTCATGCAATACGGCAATTGCTTCCCTGCCTTTAGCCCCCTGCTTCCTTATACCAGAGAGAAAATCACTACCATATGGCTTATATACAAGCGCTAAATATAAATCATTCACCATCAATGTGTTGTTTTTAGTATCGGTGAATTTTGTTTTATATTTTCTATCAAATTCAGTGGTGAAGTAATTATCAAATTTACTCTCTGGATATTCTGCTTCGCTACGTCGAATAACATAAGAAAGCATATCGACGTGTGGAGAAACAAAAGACCTTGATACCGTATTAAGGTTTTCTAACCAGCTAAAGATATCTTCAGCATCTGTAGTCTTATGAGAGCGACCTTGAATTTTGATAAGAGTCATAAATTCACATTGTTTCAAGGTTACTATCTTGTCAGTTAAATGATAAGCAAAAGGCAGATGTGATGAACCCGGCGTTTTCTTCCGAAACGCCATCAAATTCTCTATCATAATTCACCTACTTCAAATGTTCTTTATGTTCGGTAAAGTCCTCAGTTTCATAACCCTGTTCTTTACCATCTTTTAATGCGTGTATGAATGTCGTTTGTAGGCTTAGCATTAGTAACTGCAATCCATCAGGATCTTTTCTGTATACTTTGAAAAGGAAAACATAAATTACAGGGGCTAGAAACCACAATCCTTTCCAAATAGCTAAACCGAGGCAAATTAATAGACCGAAAGTGACCAAGAAAACATTTCGAGGTATACCGTAGACGAGAGCGGCACGAGCCGCTCCTTTGTAGAAACTATAAGGTTTATTCATCCCCCCCCTCCGTTTTTATAAGAAGAGGCTAATAATCCATGAAATACTACCCGCGCCGATCAGACCAGTTAATAACTGCTGGAAGATCTGCTTCCCTATCTGACCGAACATATACAAAATAAATGTAATAACACCGCCGAGACCAGCAATGATTGGGAAAATCGAACTCAACCATGTGTTAAGTGAATTTAGGCCTGAATCTGATTTATTGACTCCTGCCGCCATAGCTAACTCCGGTAGTGCAATAGCAACCGCAAGTACTAAAACATTCACAGCAACTTGTTTACTTTTAGCTTTCATTAACTTTTCTCTCTATGTTCGCAAATTTTAAATTGTCCGTCTGTTATGCCAAATTTCGTATACATGAAATCAAACATCTTCCTCGGATCTGCCCAGGTTCTCATTCCGTCCCGCTGCTTTTCGATATACACTTCCTCGATTTGCATCGAATCAGAATTATAAAAGGTAATAAAGCATGTCCATTCGCCATTCTGCTGCTGCTCAGCACTTACTGACGAGATAGACTCATTTGTAATGACCACTTCTGCATGCTTTAATTGAATACCTTTACGCCCCATAATTAAATCTCCATCCAGGCAGTTTAAAATTAAACGAGGCCAGCAATGGAATATAATTAGAGCGGTAGGGGTTAATCATTCTCGCATTTTTGATTTTCACCCTCTTCACATTCGCTACTAAAAACATCTCCAGTCCCACTTGCTGCGAACACATCCTCTACGCCATCATCTTTAGGTTTTTTTGTAGTCACAGGGGCAACACCACCATCACCTACAGAACCTGTATCAGAGTCCGACTTAGAAGCCTCTAGCCTCTTCTCCCTGCTCTTAGCTATGTAAGGTTGGCCACCGCCACCCTTCACCTCAAGCAGATCAGGAATATTAGCTAAAACTTTCGCAACATACCCGTTTTTAATGCCTTTAGTTGCTGTTCCAGTGTTGTAGCAACTTAACGCACCGACCATTGACCCGGTCATTTCGAAGCAAGAATTGTATATTTTTTCAGCTAGCTTTAAGTTATCGCATGGGTTAAAAACTTTTTGCATGCGAAAATTTATATCCCCCTCAACAAACTTATTAATATTGACACTATTTATCTGAGCTATTCCGGCATCGAAATTATATCTATTCTTCGCAAGCCAAGTTGATACTTCAATAGCCTCAACAATATCTCTAGGTTGACGTTTTAATCTAATGTTTTTTGTATTGATTCCAATCGCAAATGGATTACCTGCGGATTCAGTTTTAACTATACCATAAGCTACTTTTGATTCCGCTTTTATTTTTGGTGCACATTCTTTTATAAGCGCATGTAGATTATCTGAATCAATCATTGATGCACTTACAGAAAATGTATAACACAAGGGCAAAGCCAATATAGCCAAGTGAATTTTCATTTCAATGCCGAATTAGCAAGGTGTGAAATTTATACTATACTACTTGCATCAAGATTGCAATTTTGATTTAATGAATACATGTTGGAAATGAGGGTTTCTTTATGGCACAATCTATCGCACTACAAAAGCAGCCAAAGATCGTTATGACTGACGGTAATGATGTAAGCAACAATCAAAAGGCGCAGCCACAAAAGAGAACCATCCTATCTATGGCAGGTAAGGCTGTTGTGTATCTACTTATGAGCATCATAGGTATGTTGTGGTCGATAAGCCGCCCTATCATTGATAAGTTACTTGGTGTGATGATTTTAGGTAGTGCCGCAGGTGCTTATCTTTTTCATCATTCAGGTAACGACAAAGCTTTCTTCATCACGCTAGGCGCTTTGGTAGTGTCAGTTGTAATCAAAGCACTGATGTACGGACGCTACCACCGCTAAAAACACTTACAGCATCCAAAAAAAAAACCGCTTTCATTAGCGGTTTTTTTGCATGCAAAAACATAAGGTTCAATCATTTCTCTTATCATGGGTGAATGGTGTGAACTGGAAAAGAACACTAGTTATTTTACCTGTTGTTTTTTCTTTCCTGGTTTCCATCGTTAAAGTAGAAAACTCTGGTATTTTTCTTACATCCCTCATTGAAGGTTCCAACACACGCGATTTTAATAATGAGAACTTCTCATATGAGTCTGGTAGCGACCATCTTTCTTTTAATACATCAATTCTTATCGCAAACATACCCGTATCTCTAAATTGTGATAAAGCTTGCAATAATCGCATTGAGTATTTTGATGGCGTTTTAGAAATTTGACCTAATCTGTATGCAGTGAACTGATGATCATGAGCTAATGGCTCCATGAACTCTCTCAAATCACTATTTAGCTTAATTTGATAAATACCTCTTTTCTCGCTAGTCCATCGCGAAGTGACCCAGACCATATCTCTAACAACCGGTTCATCTACCTGATCCCAAGTTTCATAAAGAGTAAGTTCTTTACCCCGGAAGTTTTTCATAGCACGCAGAATATCTTCCCTAGCTTCTTGCTCACCAATATTAAAAACATGCATATATTCTTCGTGATCAATACGAAACACTCCATCTTTCGGCCACCCGCTACGGGCGATGTTATCTAAGCACATAACGAGTACTCGTTGCTGATCACGCGAAAGGTCATTCTTAGCTTGTGTAAGTGCATTCGCTTGCATCAACACCCGGTTGTCAGTCTTAACAACAACTGACCCGCTTCCTTTTCTTCTAGTCGTCATTTCAGCCACACTTAGATTATTGGTTTCTAACTTCCACAAGGGGGGGGAACACATCACCGTTAAAATGTATTTCAATTGTTCCCCCCAGTCAAATCAAAATTCAAATATTGATGAATAATCTATCCTTTATATAGATATTGAGAAGCACCCCTCATATCGGTTTCCCCATCAACAACCAAGAAGGGGAACAAATCGCCGTCCTCACGGCCAGCCCCACAGGGGGAACAAATCACCGTTCTCACGGCCAGCCCCGCAGGAGGAACAAATCGCCGTCCTCACGGCCAGCCCCACAGGGGGAACAAATTGCCGTCCTCACGGCCAGCCCCACAGGGGGAACAAATCGCCGTCCCCACGGCCAGCACCGCAGGGGGAACAAACCGCCGTCCTCACAGCCAGCACCACAGGGGGAACAAATTACCGTCCTCCTCCCCTGCCCCGCACCGGAACAAATCGCCGTTCTCACGGCCAGCACCAGAGGGGGAACAAATCGCCGTCCTCACGGCCAGCCCCACAGGGGGAACAAACCGCCGTCCTCACGGCCAGCACCGCAGGGGGAACAAATCGCCGTCCTCACGGCTAG